>Ga0265294_10001872_pt1 | contig 28010 bp, 4 predicted proteins | sample MunlanPumphouse3_FD_192504 | JGI IMG/M metagenome (GOLD analysis project Ga0265294, IMG submission 192504) | Groundwater microbial communities from a municipal landfill in Southern Ontario, Canada - Pumphouse #3 | ecosystem: Environmental > Aquatic > Deep subsurface > Groundwater | place...
AACCATTATGTACTACACCTAAATTGATTATGTCAGCATTACCAGATAAAGTATAATTTTCAAAACCAGTGAACACATCCGCACCATCACCGCTAGAAGTACCAGCACCAGCACTTGTCACATTTACTGTTACTCCACTTGCGGCTCCACCATAGCTTAATGTATCTGTTCCAGTTCCACCAATAAAACTATTTGCAGATTGATTTCCTTGAACTAAATTTGTTCCATTGCTCATTCTTAAATGTTCAATTGCTGTAATTAAATCTGTTGAAGAATCATATGTTGCTGTATTATTTCTTAAATCCACAGAGATATTTGTTGAACCTAAGTCCGTATAATATAACCAATCATCAGTTCCAGTTCCACCATCTATAGTATCACTTCCTGTTCCTGCATAAATAGTATCATTTCCAGCTCCACCATTTAAGCTATTGTTTCCACTTACACCTTTAATAATATCTGTTAAATCTCCACCTATTAAAGTGTTATTCATATTATTACCAATTAAAGTATTAGAAGCTGTTGTTGAACCTTTTATTCCTTCAATATTAGTTAAGCTATCACTTGCAACTTCTCCAATATTATGAGAAACATTAACTGTTGCTCCACTATCAAGTAATGTTAAATTAATTCCCGTAGAACTAGCACTATAATCTACTAGATCACTATTAGCTCCACCATCAATAATATCAGATCCAGCACTGGCATAAATATAGTCATTCCCCTCTTCCCCAAATATACTATCTACTCCTGTACCACCATATATAGTATCAGCTGCACTTCCTGCATATATAGTATTATTTCCACCGATACCATAAATTACATCATTTCCAGCACCTGAATTTATAATATTATTTTCATTATTTCCCCAAATAGTGTCATCTCCTCCACCTGTATTAACATTTTGGATATTTACTAAAGTATCTGTCATACCAGATGTAGCACCTGTCATAGTAGCTGTTACTGTTCCACTATTATGTGATTTAGAAGTGTCGCTCAAATTTACTCTTACATTAGAAGAACTATGTCTATCTGTGTAATCTACTGTATTATTATCATCACCACCATGAATGTAGTCATTTCCAATTCCACTATAAATAGTATCATCTCCAACTCCACCATAAAGACGATTAGCTCCGCCTACTCCATATATTTTATCATTTCCAGCTCCACCAATTAGAGTATTGTTAATAGCGTCGCTTCCTTTTATATGATCATCTTGTGCTGTTCCTATGATATTTTCAATTCCAAAAAGTGTTTGATTGTAGTCAGTACCATTTGAATTAAAAGTTGCATTGTTTTGAGTTAAAATATCTACTTTAACTCCTGCTTGTGTTGTTATAAAACTAAAATCAACCCAGTCACCTTTATTGGCTGTATGATCTCCGCCATGAATTTCATCATTTCCTAAACTAGCAATTATATAATCATCACCACTTCCTGTTTTAATTATATTTCGTAAATCATTTCCTCTTATAGTATCATCAAAGTTTGTTCCATCAACATTTTCAATATTTGTTGCTGTTCCTACTTGATTAGCTTCGCCATTTTTCCAACTATTTATAAATCTATTAGTAGCGAGTGTTTGAGTTGTATCATAAGTTAAAGTATCGGCTCCTAGGTTTACAACTACTCTTTGTTCTGCACCATCAAATCTTAAAGTATCAATTCCATCTCCACCATCAATAGTATCTAATCCTTTTCCTGCATAAATAATATCATCATTAGCTCCACCATTTAAATAATTATTTCCACTTTTTCCATAAATAGTATCATCTCCAGCTTCACCATAAATATTATCATTGCCTGTTCCACCAAAGATTAAATCATTATCTGCTCCACCTTCTAGTCTGTTATTTCCACTAATTCCAAAGATAGTATCTCTTCCATCTCCACCATAAACTGTATCATTTCCGTCCATAGCCCAGATAGTATCGTTACCACCATATCCATAAACTGTATCACTGTTATTTGAACCTACAAAAATATCTGCATAATTTGTCATTAAAAATTGTTCAAAATCTGGGCTTGTACCGTTTTGGTATAGATAGTCATAATTTCCTCTACCATCTTTAATTCTATAAAAATTATGACTTCCATCAGATAAAGTTGCAAGACCATTTATAGTTTTAGTCTCTATTACTACTGTTTGATTTGAAAGAGTTAATGTTCCTATATCTGTTGCAAGTCCTGTGAAATTTGATGCTATAATATTATTAAATACTATATTTGCACCTTGATTTGCTCCAAGGTTATTATACATATCAATAGTATCTTGTCCAGCTCCACCTATTAAAGTATCTACTCCGTAGTTATTAGCAACTCTATCATTTCCTACACCTAAATCAACTATATTATTTCCACCACGAGATAGAACATGGTCATTTCCTCCATGCATTATAAAAATATTATCACTATTACTTCCCCAAACTGTTTGATTTCTATTTCCATTAAAATCTATAACATTTTGAATATTATATATTTTACTATCACCTGCATTGTTGTTTGCAAGGTCAAAGTTAGAAATAGCTCCACTCATATTTTCTAGGCTTATCCAGTTGCTTCCAGCTTCACCATCTATATGATTAATTCCTGTACTTAAGAAAATAGTATCATTTCCAGCACCCGCCATAATTGAGTTATTTTCTCCATGTTTACCCATAAGTAAATCAATACCGTTTGTCCCTCTAATATTCTCAATTTGTGATATATAATCAAAGTTTGTATTTGTTCCATTCGTATCAAGTCTAAATACTCGTGAGTAGTTACCATTTAAATAAGCTCTATTTGCATCTGTATCTGTAAAATTAGTAGTTTGCTCTAAATTAACACTAATTCCATAATCATTTGCTCCTAAAACTAGATTGCTATAATCAATCCAATCTGTTTCAACATCAGCATTATTTTCTTCTTCTCCACCTATTAAAAAGTCTTCATTAAAAGAACCTACTAAAGTATCTGTACCTTGTCCACCATAAACAACATCTCCTTTTTGGTCTGCTACTTTTGAAGTTGCTGTATAAATAGTGTCATTTCCTGTACCTCCATAAAGAGTATTTTCTCCACCAATACCATAAATAGTATCATGACCTCCAAGACCACTAATAATATTTTTATCATTATTTCCTTTTAAAATATCACTATAATCTAATGTTCCTATAATATTGTTAATATTTCTTACATATGTTTCAACGTTATCGTAACCATCATTTATTACTCGTCCTATTGTTCCATCGCTTAATATAGCATCATTATTTACAAATCCTAAATCAATATTTATGCCCTTTGGAGCATAATAAAAGCTAATAGTATTATTTCCATGAATTCCACTTGAAGTATAAAATGTTCCAATAGAAACATCTCCTCCATCGTATTTATCAACACCAGAACCACCGTGAAGAGTATCATCTCCTTGACCACCAATTAGGAAATTATTTCCAGCTGTTCCATAAATAACATCATCTCCATCGTATCCATGAAGAGTATTATTTGTATTATCTCCCCTTAGAGTATCACTATACGATGAACCAAAAAGATTTTCTATCTCTTTAATATTTGGAGTATATCCACCAAAAGTAATAGAGTTTGCACTCATAGTTGCATCTAGTCCATTTGCTACTTCTTGAAAACTAAGCCAATCTCCACTACCATCTTTTGCAACTCCACTTCCTTGTGAACCATCTATTTGAGTATGATTTCCACCTGATATTTCATCATTTCCAGCTGTTGCTATAATCCAATCATCACCATTTTCAGCTAAAATCTTATTTATACCAGCGTTACCTTTTAATATATCATTTTGATTTGAACCTGTTATGTTTGAAATATTATAAATAATATCTGTTCCACCAAAACCATTTGAACTAGCTTCATTATTAGTTAAATTTACATTAACACTTCCAGTTGATAAACTATAATTAATTGTATCTGTTCCACTTGAATTGCTTCCACTTATATCTCCATTTACATCTAAAATTGCATTTCCACCATAATAGATATTATTTCCACCATTTGCAAAGAAAATATCATTTCCATCTCCACCATATATAGTATCACCATATCCAATACTTGAATATATAGTGTCGTTTCCACCATATCCTAAAATTGTACTACCAGATGAAGCAAGTCTTAAATCAATTATATCTTTATAGTTTGTAGCTATCAATACCTCAAAATGAGTTTTTAAACTATCAGTACCATCTGTTGAACTAACTATTGTGCCATCTGTACCAATTGGGTGTAATGTCACTGTAATACCTGACTCACTAGATGCATAATAAAGAGTATCTCTTCCCGCACCACCATAAATAGTATCATCACCTGTTCCACCAATATATGTGTTATTTCCTCCTAATCTTCCATCTAATATATCATTATCTGCTCCACCACTTAGTGTATCATTTCCTGTACCGCCATAAATAGTATCAGCTCCAGCACTTCCAAAAAGTTGATTATTTCCAGATGTTCCATAAATTGTATCATTGCCTTCTCTACCATCTATATAGTCATTACCATCTCCACCTATGAATACATTCGCATAAGAGTTACCATAAAGGGTATCATCTCCAGAAGTTCCTATTACTCTTTGAATATTTTTTAATATATCTTCCACCGCAACATTTAAGTTTTGATATCCATTATCTAAAGCTTTTTCTATTCCTAAATCAACAACTACTCTATTTCCACCATCAGACATATTAACACTACTATAATCCATAGTGTTAAATCCGTCTCCACCATCTATATAATCTTTTCCTTTTGAAACAATGAAACTATCATCACCTTTATATCCTAAAAGAGAATTAACAATATTGAAGTCATCATCTCCTTTTAAAATATCATTATTTTTTGTCCCTACAACATTTTCTATATGAGTTAATATATCAGCATTTGTTGGTATTCCTATTTCTGATACCTGATTTGAAGCAGCTCCTAAATCAACATTTATAGCTCTTGTATCTGTAATATAACTATAATCTACCCAGTCATTTCCAGCTTTTGTAGCTGTTGTTCCATCAAAAGTTCCTCCATAGATTTTATCTCCACCAAGAAGACCCATGATAGTATCATTTCCAGTTCCACCTATTAAGGTATTTCCAACTCCACCAAAACCAAAAATAATATCATTATTAGCGCCACCATCAATTATATTAGCGATATTACTTCCAATTAATGTATCAGCACCACTTCCACCAAGAGCATCTTCAACATTGTAAATCTTATTTTTTCCATATCCAATAGAAGTTTGAGCTTCAAGAGAAAGAGTTGTTCCATTAAAATAATTTATAGTAGTAGAATCACTTAAATTAAGTGTTACTGGAACTCCTGCATTGCTAAAATCTATTAAATCTCTTGAAGAAGTATCTGTTTCTATTCCTGCTCCACCTAAACTTGAATAAGATTCTCCATAAATTATATTATCTCCTGTTCCACCTCTAAAAGTATCACTTCCTGTTCCACCCACTAAGATATTATTGGCACTAACTCCATCTAAAACATCATCTCCAGCTCCACCCCAAAGTGTATTATTTTGTCCATTCCCTTTTATGTAATCATTTAGGTTACTTCCTTGAATATTTTCTATTCCAAGGATTGTCATATCTCCATAATAGTCGTGAACTCTTTGAACACCTGTTTGCCCTAAATCTACTTTGATACCTGAATAAGGAGTAACTGAATCAGCATTAATTGTTTCACTAAAATCTAATAAATCGCTTCCTTCACCACCATCAATATAATCCCCACCTTTTGAAGCAAAAATTGTATCATTTCCTGAACCTGATAAAATTGAGTTTGTATTATCATCACCTTTTATAATATCTGCAAGCGCTGTACCTTTGATATGTTCAATTCCAATAAGAGTTGTAGTATATCCTGTAATATTAGCTGTTCCAGAACTTCCATTTGCACTATTTCCATCTGTATCTAAAACAATATTTACACCTGATACTACAATATCATCAAAATATGCCCAATCTTGACCAATTCCACCATCAAGTACATCAGCTCCTAATCCACCTTTTAAAGTATCATTTCCTTCTCCACCTATAAGTGTGTTAGAGTCACTGTTTCCAAAAATTATATCATCGTACTTTGTACCAATTACATTTTCAATGCTATCAAGATATTTAGCATTTCCAAATCCATCATTTATAACTCTATAAGTATCTAAACTTCCATAAGTTTGGTTTTTACTTAAATCTACAATAACTCCAGTAGTTCTTGAAGCATAATCACTAAATGCAATAGTGTCATTTCCAATGTCTCCTAAAATTGTATCAATACCTTTTCCTAATACAAAATAATCATTCCCACCTTTTCCATCTAAAATATTGTTTTCATCATTTCCAACAATATAATCACTTTTTGTTGAACCAATTACATTTTCAATATTTAAAATAGTGTCTGTTCCATAATTTGTATGAATTCTTTGTGCTGAACTATTTGTTAAATCAATCTTGATACCACTGTAATAAACACCATTTACTAAACCAGCTGTTGCATCATCATCTCCAAAATCAGCCCCAGTTAAATAGCTATAATCAACTGTATCACTTCCTGTTCCACCATCAAGATAGTTGTTTCCACTTCCTGAAATAAGTGTGTCATTATCTGCTCCACCTTCTAGTCTATTATTCCCACCTAAACCATTAATAGTATCGTTTCCAGCTCCACCAATTAATGTATTTGCAACATCACTTCCAACTATCTCATCAGCCATAGCAGTACCGATAACGTTTTCCATTCCAAAAAGTACATCTGCATTTCCAGTTGCACTCACTATTGCAAGATTAGAGTTAAGTCTAACAATAACTCCACTTCCTGAAATAAACTCATAACTTACAGTATCATTTCCACTATCAGCATGTAACTGAGTTGCTGTAATAAATTTCCACCATATATTTTGTTACTACCAATTCCACCATATATAGTATCATCTCCATGTCCACCATATATAGTATCGCTTCCAAGTGCTGTATGTATAGTATCATCTCCACCACCTGCATATATTGTATCATCACCTATTCCTGCATAAATTAGATCATTATTTGAAGCAATATTAGTTTCACTACCATCTTTATTATCTCCATAAATAACATTATTTCCACTTGTTCCTCTAATAGTATCTATTCCTGCACCACCAATTAAAGTATTGTTGCCAGTATCTCCCACTATTGAGTCGTTGTGCGTTGTTCCTATGATATTTTCGATGTTTACTATAGTATGAGTATTTAATCCATCGTTATTTACATCTGCATTGATTGTAACAGTAGATATCTCATCATCTAGTAAAGTAACATAAACTCCTCTGTGATAATCTTCTGTCCAAGTAGAAGTATCAATCAAAGAGTAATCAACCGTATCACTTCCTCTTCCCGTTAAATTAACTCCATCAGTTTCATGTCCACCATCTATTTCATCTCCAGCAAAACTTTCAGCTGTTGTTCCTCTAAATATATCATTTCCAGTTCCTCCAAACAACTTATCAGCTTTTATACCACTATAAATTAAGTCATCTCCTGCTCCACCATCGATATAGTTAAAACCATCTACTCCATAAATAGTATCAGCTCCACCCATTCCAAAGATAGTATTGTTATCTGCATTTCCATAAATAGTATCAGCTCCTGCACTTCCTTTTATATTTTCAATGTTTTTGATTTTATCTACAAAAGTACCATTACCAATGTAAGCATTTGCATATTCTCCATCATTAATTGCACCAATACCATAAAAATCTGTTGTATGCGTCACATCAAGGTCAAGAATTATTTTTGTAGCTCCATTAGTACTATAATCTATAGTATCACCGATAACTCCATGTGCTCCACCATCTATGATATTATTTTCAGTTATTTTTGTAATAAAGTAATCATCATAGTTACTTCCAACTAAATTTTGAATATTAATTAAAGTATCTTTAACAGTCCCGCTAGCAGTAGTTTTTGTAACTTCCCCAGCTTGTAAATCGGCAACTATTCCAGCTGTCAAGGCTGTGATTGTGTATAAAGCTGTATTATTTCCACCTAATCCATTAAGTGTATTAGCAAATGAGTTTCCTCTAAATATATCATTCCCACTTGTTCCTATGGCATTATTTACATTTATTACATTATCTGCTTTTATTACAGTTGTACCTGTTCTAATTTCTACATTAGCAGTAACACCTTCTAAATCTGCAAATATATTATATGTATTATCTACTATTACTCCATAATCAACTGTATCACTTCCATTAGCACTAGAAGCTGTAACACTTCCACTTCCATCAAGAGTTACAGTTCCACCATAGATAGTATTAACTCCACCAAATTTAGCTGTATTGTCAACTCCAGAAGCATTATAATAAGTTTTAAATAGATCATCTCCACTTCCACCTACCATAATATCAGAACCAAGCCCTGCAAAGATTAAGTCATTATTTGTTCCACCATCTAAATAATTATCTCCAGCAATTCCATAAATAGTATCATCTCCACCTTGTCCCCAAATAGAGTTATTGGCACTATTTCCTCTTATTGTATCGCCTTCTAAATCACTTCCTCGAACTTGCTCTATTCCATAAAGTAAATTAAACCCTTGGTCTGCACTATAAGCAAAACCGTTATTATTGTATGTATTTATAAATTTATTATCATAAATTATTTCATCAGAAGCTTTTATTCCTACTTTTCCACCTAAATCAATAGTAAGACCTTTGATGGCTTGAGTGTAATCAACCATATCAAGAGTTCCGTCATCATGTGTTTCATTACCACCAAATACATAGTTTGTCATATTATCAGCTGCTTCAAATACAAATATATCATTTCCAGCTTCACCATAAAGTGTATCTTCTCCTAGTCCACTTCTTATAGTATCATTTCCAGCTCCACCATAAATAGTATCATCGCCCAATCCACCTCTTAAGTCATCAGCTCCTGCTGCTCCATATATAGTATCATCGCCCGTACCACCTACAAGTAAATCAGCTGAAGTTGAAGTAGAATTTCGCTCTTGTGTTCCTCCATAGATAAGATTATTTCCACCTATTCCATATATAGTATCACTCCCATCCATACCTACAAAAGTATTAACCCCTTCACTTCCTGTGATAGTATCATTTTGTGCTGTTCCAATAATATTTTCAATAGATGTGATAATATGATGATTTGTAGTATTACCAACTTGTACAGCTACATTTGTAACCCCTTGCATATTAATAACCACTCGCTCATCTAATCCATCATAAGAAACTGTATCAAATCCAGCTCCACCATCTACAAAATTTCCTACACTATTTGTAACTGATTGCATATGAATAATATCATCTCCTGCTTCACCATAAATAGTATCAGCTCCACTACCTGTATATATAGTATCAGCTCCACTTCCAGCCCAAATAGTATTAACCACACTTCCACCATATATAGTATCAGCTTGATTCGTCCCAATAGCATTATCTATACCGTAAAAAGTATCATCTTTTGTACCACTTGCAAAATTATTATTGAGCAAATCAACTTTAGCATTGCCATTAGCAAGATCTATTTGAACTCTATTTGTATAATTACTATAATCAATAGTATCTTGATTATTTGTATCTATATGACTTGCATCATTTATGCTTCCATCTAAATTAAATGTAATACTTCCTGCATAAACTCTATCTGCTAATTCACCCATCATCACAAATCTATCTGCACCTGTTTCACCTATTAAAGTATTTGAGGCACTACTTCCTGTTAGTGTATCAGCTCCTGCTCCACCAATAACATTTTGAATGTTTCGTATAGTATCGTTGTATCCACTTCCCTCTACAGTTGCTGTTTGAGTTGTAAGGTTTACTATTACTTTATTAGCACTATTATTCACATATTCATAGCTAACAAAGTTTCCACTACTTCCTTCTCCTCCATCAAGATAGTTGTTTCCGCTTCTTCCCATTAAAAAGTCACTTCCAGCCCCACCTATTAAAGTGTTGTTGGTTGCATCTTTTCCGATTAAAGTGTCATTTCCAGCTGTTCCTATGATATTTTCTATATTTTTAAGCTTATCAGAATTTATACCTCCATTAAAAGTAACATTTGAAAAACCACTTCCATCTACTATATTTAGATTAACGTTAATATTTTGACCTGCTCCTAAAACACTATAATCCATAGTATCACTATTGCTACTATTTTCAACACCTGAAACCCCAAAACCATCTATTGTATTACCACCAGTATATCCATTAGTTGCAACTTTTATAGTATCACTTCCAGCTCCACCATATACTGTATTTACAGTAGTATCATTTAAAGTTATATTATCATCATTTGCACTTGCTAAAATATTTTCTATTCCAAAAAGGCTATCAAGTCCTGTAGCAGCACTTTGAGCATATCCAGTAGCTCCTGCAAAAGTACCAACCGTAGCAGAGTTTAAATTTACCGTAACATTTGCCAATGCACTTTCAAAACTTACCCAATCTTGCAAACTGTTATCTTGATGTATGCTTGAACTATCAACATATCCACCGTAAATAGTATCGTTTCCAGTTCCACTTATTATAGTATCACTATCATCTCCACCATATATTATATTATCACCAGCATTTGCATAAATAGTATCACTATCTACTCCACCGTCTATTATATCATTGCCTGTTCCACCATAAATAGTATCAGCTCCAGCTCCACCTCTTAGAGTATTAAGTCCAGCAATACCACTTATTAAGTCATATCCACTTCCACCATCTAAGATATTGCTATTACCATCACCTATAATAGTATCATCTCCTGCTCCACCGTAAATATTTTGGATATTTTTAACCCTATCTACTACTGCACCACTACCTATAATAACATCTTTAAAATTTGCACCATCAAGTGTCACAACTATTTTTTGACTAGCATTTGCATTGCTATAATCCATAGTATTGTTTCCACTATTTCCATCAAATTGATTTGAAACTTCAAAATTTGTACGGAAAGTATCGTTACCTTCACCACCTTTGATATTTTGGATATTTATAAGAGTATCTATATCGTTATTTCCTGTTACAACAGTTTGAGCATCTGTTCTACCCAAATCAACAGTTACACCAGCTGTATAATACTCATAGCTTACAAGGTTTCCATTGCTACTATTTCCATCTATAGTATTTGCAATATCTCCTGTTGCCATTTTAAAAATATCACCACTACTTCCACCAATAGCATTTTGAATATTTACTAAAGTATCTTTATCTCCAGCACTCACATATCCAAGCCCTATTTTGAAATCCACTTCAATACTACTAGAACTATAAGCATAAGTTACAGTGTTATTTCCAAGCCCTCCATCAAGGTAGTCATTACCAGCTCCACCACCTAGAGTATCATCTCCTGCTCCACCTCTTAGAGTATTATTAAGTTCATCTCCTATGATAGTATCATTTCCAGCTGTTCCAGTGATATTATGTATCAATCTATATGTATCAGTAGCACTTTGTTTACCATCTATAAATATAGTACCTTTTTTACTACTTAAATCAATTCTTACAAAATCTTGTGTCTTATCATCAACTAAAATACCACTATAATCAACAGTATCTCCAGCTATACCACTACCATATCCATCAAAATAATTATCTCTACTAAAATGTGACTTAAAGGTATCATCAAAGTTACTACCTATTACATTTTCAATACTTATTAATGTATCTTGTCCCATACCACCACCGATATTTTGAGCAGTTTCAAGACTTAAATCAACATTAACAGCAGTTATTGCTTCGGAATAATTAACGGTATCTATACCATTCCCACCATCAATAAGGTCATCGCCTGTACCACTAAAAATTGTATCATCTCCAACACCACCGTACAATGAGTTATTACCCAATTTACCTTTGATTATATCGTTTCCAGCTCCACCTTTAAGAGTATTATTATTTGCATCTCCTACAAGTGTATCATTACCAGCTCCCCCTGTAACATTTTCTATATTCTTGATAGTATCGTCTTCCAATCCTGCTATATTAACAGTTGCTAAAGTGCTTCCATTCAATGTAACAACTATACTGTTTGCACTATTTGTAAGATGTGAATAATCAACCGTATCACTTCCTGCTCCACCATCAAAAATATTACTTACAGCTGTATTAGATATAAAAGTATCATCACCGCTTCCACCTATTGCATTTTCTATTGAAGTAAGTACATCATTATCACCAGTTGCAACTGCACCAGCTCCAAGATTGATAGTCAAGTTTGCAGTATAATACTCATAGCTTATAGTATCAATTCCATCTCCACCATCGATACTATTTGCTATACTCTCCAATGCACCTGCAACAGTACCCATTTTAATAAGGTCTGAATTTTTTGTACCTATTACATTTTGGATATTTACCAACGTATCTTCATCACCTACTGCTACCACACCAGTACCATTTTTTAAATCAACAATAACACCGCTTGAAGTAGAGACATAAGAGTAGCTAACAGTATTATTACCACCTTCACCATCAAGGTAGTCATTTCCTCCTCTACCCATTAAAGTATCATCTCCAAGCCCACCTTTAAGTGTGTTTGCTCCAGCATCTCCATAAAGAGTATCATTACCACTACTTGAAATAATATTTTTGATATTTTTTAAATAATCTGTTGCAACAACTCTTATATTATTACTACCATCATTATCTCTAATATCTACACTTGAATAACCGTCATTTATATTAGCCAAATCCATAAAGATATTGTCAAATACAGCATCTCCTGTATAATTTAAACCATTCAAATCTGCTTTTAAATTTGCATAGCTTACTGTATCTCCATTTACAATACTTGTATTTGCTCCACCATCAAATTTATTAGATTTTGTGTAATCTGTATAAAACAAGTCATCATATGCCGAACCTACTACATTTTGAATATTCTCAAGTGTATCCACACCCATACCGCCACCAACTGTTTGAGCCAATGAGTTTGATAAATCAACAGTTACTCCACTTGTAGCTTCACCATAATGTACACTATTTTCACCAGCTCCACCATCAATAAGGTCATCGCCTGTACCACTATAAATAGTATCATTTCCAGCTCCACCTAGAAGCTGATTATCTCCAGCTACACCTTTGATAATATCATTTCCAGCACCACCTACTAAACTATTATTTTGAGAATTTCCAATAATAGTATCTGCACCAGCAGTACCAATAACATTTTCTATATTTTTAACTATATCATTATCGCCACCAGTTACAGTTACAGTTGCATATATATCAGCCTCTGCTAAAGTAATATTAATAGCATTTGAACTACCTAATTTACTATAGTCTATTGTATCATTACCTGTTCCACCATCTATTGTATCTTTTCCATCATTATGTGATGTGGCAATAAATGTATCATTTCCATCTCCACCTTCAAGTACATCATCTCCACCTTTACCTTCAAGTATATCATCTCCTGCCATACCTTCTAGTGTATTACTTAGCTCATTACCTATAAGTGTATCAAAGCTACTGCTACCTTTTATATTTGCAATTCCATATAAGCTATCTGTAGATTCTATATTTGAAGAAAATCCATCATTAGTTGAGCTGTTTGATTTCAAAGCTTGAGAATAGTTGTTGCCATTTGCATCGGTTGTTGTAGAGCTCAAATCAACATATACTTTAGAAGCATTTGAATAATCTACACTATTAGACTCTCCATTTGCAACTGTATGAGTAGTACCAGCTAATATCCCACCATAATAAGTATCACTTCCTTTTGTAGCTACAAATTTATCATTTCCAGCACCACCAATAAGTGTATTTATACCGCTATTTCCAGAAATAGTATCATTATGGCTAGAACCTATCACGTTTTCTATATTTGTAATAGTATCTGTTCCCATACCACCACCAACTGCTTGTGCTGTTGTAGTAGTTAAACTAACAGTTATATCTCCTGTAGCAGCTTCAAAGCTAACTGTATCGTTATCTTCTCCACCATCTATAAAGTCATTACCTGTTCCACTATAAATAGTATCATTTCCAGCTCCACCTAGAAGCTGATTATCTCCAGCTACACCTTTGATAATATCATTTCCAGCACCACCTACTAAACTATTATTTTGAGAATTTCCAATAATAGTATCTGCACCAGCACCACCTATAATATTTTGAATATTTTTTATTTTATCAGTAGTGCCATCACTAATTGTTACAGTAGAATTACCTGTACCATCTAAATCACCCATATCTACAGATATAGTTCTTCCACTTGCATAAGCACTATAATCTAAGGTATTATTTGTACCAAATTTTCCATCTATTGTATTATTACCATCATTTCCATCTATTAAACTTCCATCTGATTTTAAAATCCCTGCTTTAAAGGTATCATTTCCATCGATACTTCCAAGAAGTACATCATCTCCACCACTTCCTATAAGAGTATTTCCATCTCCCATAAAAGCATCTAAAGTATTATTTTGATCATTTCCACCTATAAAATCTGCTTTTATAGTACCTCTAATATTTTCTATCTCTTTCAACTTATCAGTTTCTGAACCAAAATTTGCTATAGCATATCCACTGCTATCTACATTTTTCATATTTAGATTAAGAGCTACAAGCTTTTGATTATAATATACCCAATCTCCGCCACTATTATTAGTTCCACCTTCAAGAGTATTGTTTCCACTTACACTAATAAGAGTATCATCTCCAGCTCCACCTATTAATGTATCATCTCCAGCTCCACCATCTAATATATCATCTCCAGCTCCACCTTCTAATACATTGGCACTTCCGTCACCTTTGATTAAGTCGTTACCGCTTGTTCCTATGACATTTCTTATGTTTTTTACCCAATCGTGAGTATTTGTTATTACTGTAGAACTTGCATTATCGCTATAAATAGTAACCTTAACCTCTTCTTCGCCATCTAAAGTAACACTTATAGCACCTGTTGTAACTTTGCTATAATCAAGTATATCAGCACCAGCTCCACCATCTACATGATTTATATAGTCATTTCCACTTCCAAAGAAACCACCCATGATAAACTTATCAGCTCCAGCATCACCATATAAGAAGTTTGAACCTCTACCACCATAAATAGTATCGTTGCCTTCACCACCTTTGATGATATTCGCTTCATCACTACCTATGAGGATATCTGCATTTTTTGAACCTTGGATATTTTCAAAATTAACCACTGTACTTGTGAGTGCATTTCTTATAGAAGTTTGGGCATCATAACTCGTACCATCAATCGTAATGGCACTATTTCCAATATTAACAGAGATTCCATTCACCCCTGATACACTTTCAAAAGAGACAGTATCTGTATCATCACCCCCATCAAGATAGTTGCTTCCACCTGCTCCATCGATAATATCATCTCCACCGCCACCTTTGAGGGTGTTGTTACTGCTGTTTCCTACTATAGTATCATTTTGTGTGTCTGAACCTATGATATTTTCTATATTTTTTATGGTGTGGTCATTCGTAGTTCCACCCACTCTTACACTCGTAGGGTCACTTCCATCTTCTAAATCGATGATGATTTTATTAGCAACGCTACTATAATCTACAGTGTCCCCTTTTGCACTGTAAGCATTTGTAGCACCTTGTGTTCCAGTATCATTTATGGTGTGATTTCCACCATCTATTGTGACCCCTGTAAAAGTGCTTCCATCAAAAGTATCATCACCCAGTCCACCGATAAACTCATAAGTTCCATTGGTTACAGTAAACTTATCATCTCCAGCACTTCCCTCAAAAATAGAGATATCTTTTATATAATCACTACCTCCACCATTTATACTAATCTGATATACAGTTTGAGATACACTATTTTCATCATTGAAAGTTGTAGTTGTCCCTAGATTTACTGTGATACTATTTGCTTGAGTTAAACTACTATAATCAACTTTATTGCTTCCAGCTCCACCATCTATAAAATCACTTCCAGCAACTTTTCCTATAAAAGTATCATTTCCAGCCTCACCATATAAAAAGTTACTCTCACCAATACCATAAATTGTATCAGCTCCATTACCACCTTTAATAATATTAGAATCGTTGTTTCCTTTAAGTATATCATCTTGACTTGAACCAGTTAAATTAGAGAAATTTCGTAAAGTATCATTTCCATCTCCAGTATTTTGAGCATCTGTAATTCCTAAATCAACAGTTACTCCTGCTGCTGCTCCACTATAACTTACAGTATTTTTTCCACCAGCACCATCAAGGACATTATCCTCTTCATTCCCTTGAATAGTATCATCACCTGAACTTCCTATTACATTTTCTATGCTATAAAGTCTATCATTGTAAGATACTCCACTATATGTTGCGGTTGCTGTACCATAAGAAGAGCCTCTTAGACTTAAAGTAACACTTGAAGCATCAAAATCAAAATAACTTACAGTATCAATCCCTTCTCCACCATCAATAGTATCATTACCAACTCCACCAACTATTGTGTCATTTCCCTCTTCCCCATATAATTTATCATCTCCAGCTCCACCATATATAAAGTCATTTCCAAGCCCACCATATATATAGTTTAACCCACTACTACCTATTAAAGTATCATCTCCACTTCCTGATAATATATTTTCAAAGTTTATTATCTTATCTGTACCTATAGTAGTACCTGTTGCTTGATTAGCTGTATATGTATTTGAGTCTAAAGTTATCTCATTACCTATATTTACTACAACTTTAGCTCCTGAATTTTGAAAACTAATAGTATCAATACCACTATTACCATCTAAAGTATTGTCTCCTAGATCACCTTCAATAGTATCATCTACTTGAGAACCAATCACATTGTTGATATTTCGTATGCTATGATGATTAGATTCAGCTCCTAATGTAACACTACTATAACTACTACCCATAAGCCTAAGACTTACTTTATCTGTTAAAGCACTATAATTTATTGTATCGCCTGTAGTTTGTGAAGCTGTACCCCCATCTATAACCGTACCAACACCATCAACTCCACTTTGGAAAATAAAAGTATCATTACCACCCTCACCAAACAATCTATCTCCACCAGCTGTTACATAAATAGTATCGTTACCATCTCCACCTTTGATACTGTTTTTACTTGCATTACCTGTTAATGTATCATCTCCACTTCCACCTGTTAAGTTTTCTATATCATAAATAGTATCAGTTTTTTGTAAAACACCTAAACTATTATAAACACTTATAGTACTATTACTTAAATCTCCTATAACTTTATACTGATTATCCGTAATACCGCTATAATCAACAGTATCCCCGTTTATCTCATCAGTTGTACCACCATAATAAGTATTATTTCCATCATTATATGAGCTTATAAATAAATCATCTCCACCTTCACCATAGAAAGTGTCATCTCCACCCAAACCTCTAAAAGTATCATTTCCAAGCCCACCATATATAGTATCATTACTACTACTACCAATAAAAGTATCTGCGTAATTACTACCTTTAATCTGCTCAATACCAATTAAAGTATCACGTCCTCCGTTACCATTATCATAAACTTGTTCTACTGTTTTAGTAAGATCTACTTTTATACCATTGTATGGATTTGAACTATAATCAACAATATCAATAAATGTTTCAGAACTTGCTGTTAGATTAGTATTTGAACTAATAATACTATTTGTCTCTATATATAATTTTTCACCATCATTTACTATATAACTATTTGTTATATTGTTTGAATTAAAACTATTTTCTAACTCTTTTAGTACACTTTCTTTTGTATCTCCTGCTTTAGCTTCATAACTTATAGTTTTTCCTTCTAATGCAAAACTATAAGTAGCTCCCCCAACAATAGCTCCAAGAGCTATTTGATAGCCATTTAATCCACCAATTAGATAGTTATTTCCTCCTCTTCCCACAAGAGTATCATTCCCATATCCACCTCTTAAAGTATTATCGCTATCATTTCCATAAATAATATCATTTCCAGCACCACCTGTTATATTTTCAATACTCTTTATTGTTAAATTTCCATCATTTGTATTTTGTACATCTGTAATTGCTAAATCAAGTTTAATATTTTTTGCAGTGTAAGCAAAACTTACAAAATCACTTCCACTTCCACCATCAATATAGTCATCTCCTCCATAACCTAATAGTGTATCATTTCCACTTCCACCAATTAAAGTGTTTCTTCCACTATTTCCTATTAATGTATCATCTCCACTTCCACCTACAATTCCATCAATATTTTTAAAAGTATCTGTTCCGTAATATGAATTTATATATTTTGAACCATCATTAATATCTACAACCAAATCTGTAATTGCTGCACTGTAATCAACAGTATCACTACCTGTACTACCTTCAAAGTAGTCATTTTCAGCACTTCCTATAAACCAGTTATCTCCTAAACCACCAATAAAAGTATCATTATTTGCACCACCTTTGAAAGTATCTGCATAATCACTACCTACAATAGTATCTATATCACTAAGCTTATCTCTTCCACCAAGACCATCATCTGTAACTTGAAAATTAATCTGTGTTAAATCTACTTTTATACCACTTGTAGATGTTTCATAACTAGCGACATCTGTCCCTGTTCCACCAACAAGAGTATCATCACCAGCACCACCAATAAGGGTATTATGACCACCAAAACCACTTAGAATATTATTATTTAAATCCCCTCGAATAGTATCATCGTATATAGTACCAATTATATTTTCTATACCTGTAAGTCTATGTGAACCCACATCATTTAGTGTTGCTTGTACTGTTTCATTTCCATTTAGAGTAATTTCCAAACCTTTTGTAGTAAGTCCACTTATTCCACTAAAATCAACCGTATCACTTCCAACTCCACCTATTAGTGTATCAACTCCATGGTCTTTTGAAGTAATAATAAACAGATCATCATCGGCACCACCGTCATAAAGATTTGAGCCTCCACCACTATAAAAAGTATCATTACCTGCTAAACCTCTTAAAGTATCATTACCATTTCCTTTAAAAGTATCTCCATAATCACTTCCATGTACTTCATTAATATCTATTAAAGTATCACTTCCACCATCTCCATCACGAACTACTTGAGCAGTTTGGTTCATATCCACATAAATCGAAGTACCAGCTGGTTTATAATAAGCTATATCTACACCACTTCCACTTCCTATAAGTGTATCATCTCCACCTGCACCATATAAAGAGTTTCTTCCAGCTGTTCCACCATCAAGTATATTTGCAAAACTATCTCCATATAGAGTATTATCAGAACTGTTTCCAATAACTCTTTCTATATTATAAAGTACATCACTTTCATCATCTATATCAAAATCACTATTACCATTTGTATCTACTCTTGATCTATTTTCTGCTAAGTTTACAAATGCTATTCCTGTTCTACCACTTAAATCAAAAGTATCTATTCCATCTCCACCATAAATAGTATCATTTCCAGTACTACTAAAAATAGTATCATCTCCACTTCCACCATAAATAGTATCTACACCTGTACCACCTGTAATTGAGTCATTTCCACTTCCACCACTTAAAGTGTTATTTCCAGCAGTACCAAAAATTGTATCATTACCAGCTCCACCATCAAGGATATTATTAAAATTATCTCCCGTAAAAGTATCGCTATTAGCTGTACCTATAATATGGGTTACATTTTGTATAGTGACTGTATTCCCGCCATCAAGTGTAATATCAACAGGAGTAGATCCATTAAGTGCAACATCAAGACCACCTGTCGCTTGGTCGTTATCACTATCTAAAACCAAACTATAATCGATGGTATTGACTCCACTTATTCCATTGAAACTATCATTTCCTGTGCCACCTAAAGCATCATTTGCAGAAACCACAAACGAGTCATTTCCACTACTTCCTATAACTGTATCGCTTCCTGTTCCACTAAACACAGTATTATTATAACTTGTATAGTCAGTTCCACTTTCACTCATTCGTGAAGTATATATTACATTTGCACCACTTCCTGCATATATTGTGTCATTTCCAGCACCTAATTCAAAATACAAAGTACTATTATCTGTTCTTGTAGTACTTCCTTGTATAAAATCACTATTTTTTGTTGCAATAATTTTTTCTATATTAATTAAAGTATCTTTTCCAACATAACCGTTATTTTGTACTTGTTGTGTAGATAATCCAAGATTTACATTAATTCCATTTAAGCTATCAACACCACTATAATCAGCAGTATCAAAATCAGCTCCACCATCAAGGGTATTATTTCCAGCACGTCCTACTAATATATCATCACCAGCTAAACCGCTTAATGTATTATCACTACTATTTCCATAAAGCCTATCATTTCCAGCACCACCCTCTACATTTTCGATATTTACTATTTGAACTCTACCTTTACCAGTATTTTGGATACCACTATTTGCTAAATCAAGAGTAACAGCACTATTACCACCAAAATTAAAACTTACAAAGTCTGTTCCACTTCCTCCATCAATAAAATCAAGTTCATCAATCCCATTGTTCCCATTTGGTAAAAGTGTATCATCGCCATCACCACCAATTAAAACATTAGAGCCACTCGTTCCTTTAATAGTATCATTTCCACTTCCTCCAATAGCTCCCTCAATAGATATAAATGTATCTGTACCATATCCAGTACCTATAGAAACTGGAGTAGTAACTCCAAGGTCAATATAGAGATTTTCAGTAGCACTAGCATAACTAACAACATCTATACCATCACCACCATTTAATATATCATCTCCACCACTTCCTATAAATGTATCATCGCCCAAGCCACCAAAAAGTGAGTTGTTTTGTGAATTTCCAGCTATAATATCTTTATTATTACTTCCTATTACATTTTGAATATTTTTTAAAGTATCTTTTGCAGTTGTTGAACCATCTAAATAAACTTCTTGTATACCTGTTTTATTTAAATCTACAGTAACGTTGTTATTTGCACGACTATAATCCACTGTATTAATACCAGCTCCACCGTCTAAATAGTTTGTCCCAGCTCCACCACTTAAAGTATCATCTTTATCTCCACCAATAATAGTATTATCTAAAGAGTTTCCTCTCAAAATATTTTCGTGATTTAAACTTCCTATGATATTTTCTATATTTACAATATTATGTGTTTCTAAATTTGGATCATAATTAGTTCCATTAAATTTTGATTCTGTTACTTTTGATTCTGTATCTCTTTCATTTAGAGTTAAATCTATTTTTGAATTAATATGTGAGAAATCAATAGTATCAATACCATCTCCACCATCTATATAATCTTTTCCTCCACTAGCATAAAAATAATCATCTCCACCTTGACCATACAAGTAATCATTGCCTTTTCCACCTTGTAAAGTATCATTACCAGAGCCAGCTTCAAATACAAAAGAGATAGTTGAATTAGAATCAGCTTTTATAATATCTTTGTAGTTTGAACCAATTATTTTTTCAATAGAGTTTAGATGATCATCTTCTCCTAAAACTGTTCCTTTAAAAACTGTTCCTGTATTATCCAAATTTTCAATTTTTATAGCTTTAAGTGATGAAGAGTAATCAATAGTATCAAATCCATCTCCACCAATAATTGTATTTTTACCACCATTGCTTACAAAGTGGTCATCTCCTGCACCACCATCTAAAATATTATTAAAATTATTTCCTATAAGAGTATCTTTTCCAGAAGTACCTTTTAAATTTTCAATATTAAGTAAAGTATCATCTACACTTAAGCCTTTATATACTTTTCCTGTAAGTAAATTTCCAACTATACCCTCATCTCCAGCCAATTTTGGTAGTAAACTGTAATCTGCTGTATCATTACCACCTAATCCATTAAGTATATTTACTTCTGCAAAACTTGCACCCAAAGTATCATTAAATACAGAACCAATAAGATTTTGAATATCTTTTAGAGTATCAAGCCCTGCATTTATAGTATCTTGTTGAGCACTTTTTGATAAATAAACAGTAACTCCACCTATTTGAATATCTTCATAACTTGCAGTGTTATTACCAAAACCTCCATCAATATAGTCATCTCCTAGTCCACCACTTAATGTATCATTACCACTTTTACCTAAAAGAGTATCATCCCCTGTTCCACCAAAGATAGTATCATCACCTAATCCTCCATCTAAGATGTTATTTTCATTATTTCCATAAATAGTATCATTAAACCTAGTACCAATAACATTTTCTATATTTACAATAGTATCATTACCCTCTCCACCAGAAGCCTCACCTAAACCTAAATGAACAAATTGAGATGAATTTGAAGATGAGTAATCAACAGTATCATTACCCTCTCCTCCATCCAAATAATCATCTCCTAGACCACCGCTTAGTGTATCATTCCCTTTTGCACCAAAAAGAGTGTTTGCTAAACTATTCCCTTTGATAGTATCATCATAATTTGAGCCTATAACATTTTCAAAATTCCAAAGTTGATCTATTCCATCTATACCTGAAGCTTCACCTTTTTTAATATTATATTCATCAGAACCTAGATTTACAATAACACCTTTATTATCAACATTATTAATAGCATTTATATAACTAACAGTATCTTTACCATCTCCACCATCCAAATAATCATCTCCAGCTCCACCTTCGATTGTATCATCTCCACCTTCACCTTTTAATGTATTATTTTTCTCATTTCCAATTATTATATCTTTATCTTGAGTACCTATAATATTTTCAATATTTACTACTGTATTTGTAAAGGTTGTTGCTGGATCAATTGAACTTACATTATCAAGCTTATATGTAACTTTTCCAGTATTTAGGTTTGCATTTATACCTATATTATTTACATTATCTATTTTAGAATAATTTAAAGTATCACTTCCAGCTCCACCATCAATAGTATCGTTTCCAGCACTACTAAAAATAGTATCATCTCCACTATTTCCATAAATAGTATCATCTTTCATTCCACCATGAATTATATCGTTTACAATTCCACCATAAATTGTATTTACTAACTCTTGAGAACCTTTTGTTTCCGTATTATTTATATTTGAAGTTATTACAAAGCCATTTTTGTACTCTTTTCCATTTATAAAAAATGGTTCAAAATCATACTCTTTTGCAACCGTTTTATCTTGAATCTCCTTAATCTGTACAGCATAATCTTTTGCAAACTCTATTGAACTCTCAAGAGGTGGTTTAATACTAGCTTTATTCTCTTCAGAGACATTATCTAAGCTAAATTCTGATTTGGCACTCATTTTAAAAACAAAATTACTTTTTTGAGAATTATCCACAACAAAAGTAATATTAATCTGTCCTCTATTATCAACTACAAAACCTTCTACTACATCAAGTGTATCTGGGTTATCTTTTTTTAAAACCCAACTATTACCTACTTGAACTGCATTTAATACTTTAAAACTAGGTGGAAAATTATCACTTGTAATTGTAATTTCAGTTATTCCAAAACCTTCTGGTTGGCTAGGAGTTAAGTTTATTGTTCTAGAAGTTGTTGTACTATTAAAAAGAGTAGAATCATCTGCATGAATAACAACATTATCAAAGCTACCAAACTTTTTATCACTATAATCTATAATCTCTGGACTTGTTTGTAAAACTAATTTAGTTTTATCAACTGCAGTATAATTTTGTGGATAAATATTTGAATAAGAGACACCTCCTCCACCATAAATAAATAGTGTTTTATTAAGAGTTGAATCAATTACAGTATTTTCTCTTATTTGAACATGTTGAATATCTATATCAAAAGATAGTGTAGGTTCAATCCCTTCTACAGAGGCAACATCATCTTCTTGTTTTGAAGATTTTTTTGAATCAGTTTTTGTCAAATTTGAAGTAAAATCATTTGATTCTACTAAATTTAAAGATTTTTTTTGTGCTTCTAATAAATCAAACAAGTTAGATATATTATCATTTTGCTCAGTTTCTGGATTATTATCGATAATAATGACTTGTGGAGCCATCTCTTTCTTATTTTCTTGAGCTATTTCATTTAACATATTTATATATTCATTAGTGGGTGTAGAGTTAATAGGTAAAGCATTTATATCATCAATATCTGATAAAATAGAATTCAGGGTAAGAATTTTGCCAGCAGCACCTAAAAATTCAGGAGCATCACCACTATACCCCATCAAAGCAAGAGAGACAAAAGTAAACTCCCCAGCACCTGGTATTTCTAATATTAAGTCGCCACCAACCAACTTAAATTTAGCAGTCTCTAGATTTAATCCTAGTAATTCAAGGTCAATTTTATCACCAGGTCTTACATAAACTGGAATATTCTCTCCAGCTAAAGGCTTACCTTTTATTTGAACCTTACCATCAAGATATTTAACCAATGTTTCTTTATCTTTTGACATATTAAACTCTTTTAAAAATATATTTTATTCAATATACCATAATTATTATTAAAAATTAGTACCTTTTAGTATCACAAATCCTGAGATAAAATAGAATCAATAAAAATAAACTCATAGTCTGATAATAATTTTATTACTTCCCCCTTTTTTTCTTGTAATCTTGATTCAAATATTATTCTGGATTAAACTATGGAGAGTATGGTGTTAAATAAAATAATTTTTATAAACAAATAAAAGAATTTTTAGATATATTTTTCTAAAGATCTTTTACTACTTTTTATTTAAAATATTTCACAAGTAATTGCATCTGATACAAATTCTGCATCTGTTTAACCCGGATTATGCAATAGAAAAAGTGCATAGCTGATTATTTTACAACTATAGATTGTAATTTTTTAGCTTCTTTTGAGTGTAATTTAGTTCAAAATTGTCAGGTATATTTGAATGGCAGTTGGGATTGTTTCACATTTTCAAACAAACCATCCATCCAAGCTCGTCTTTTTTGAGGAAGTGATATTTTTAGCGTCTTTATATTAGCATGTTCTGTAATCCAAGATCCTAATGCAAAGCAGTAGGATCTTAAGGTATTACTACACCGAATAAATACATAAATAATTAAGTTTGTTTTATCTATAATTTTTTCATGAAAAATGAAAAAATAGATGCAAGAAAAATAGATACTAAAGCTCAACAAGAAAAAAGAAATATTGCTATGAAACTTAGAGAAAAAGGTATGAAGAATCTAGAAGTAGCAGATATAGTTGGAGTACACCATTGTACAATATCTCAATGGTATTCAAAATATAAAAAAGATAAAAAACTTATTGTTGTTGCAAAAAGAGGAAGAGTTAAAGGTAGTAATAAGAGACTTAGTGATGAACAAGAGCAAAAAATCATAAGAATGCTTATAGATATAACACCAGAACAGTTAAAATTTAAGTTCGCTTTGTGGACAAGAGAAGCAGTAAAAGAGTTAATATTTAGAGAGTTAAATATAGAACTTCCAATAAGTACAGTTGGAGATTATTTAGCAAAATGGCAATTTACAAGTAAAAAACCAATTAAAAGAGCATATGAACGAAAAGATAGTGCCACAAAGCAGTGGTTAGAAGTTACCTATCCTCAAATTAAAAAAGAAGCAAAAATAAATAATGCAGATATTTGGTGGGCAGATGAGACTGCTCGTGTATCAATGCCATCAAATTTAAAAGGTTATGCACCAATAGGAAGTAAAATAAAACCAATACTAACTCATACAGCTAAAAAGTTTAAAGTGAATATGATATCAGCCATTACAAATACTGGTAAATCAATGTTTTCACTTTATGATGATTCAATAGCTACTGATAACTTTATAGATTTCTTAGAAAGAGTGATAAAATCAAATAATAAAAAAGTATTTATGATAGTAGATAACCTAAGAGTACATCATGCTAAATTAGTTAAAGTATGGGAAGAGAAACATAAAGATAAAATAAAACTGTTTTACCTTCCACCATATTCTCCAGAGTTTAATCCAGATGAATATTTGAATCAAGATTATAAAAGTAATGTACATAAAAATGGTCTTCCGAAAAATCAGAAAGAACTAAAAGAAAATACACAAAACTATATGGAAAGTTTACAAAATAATCCACAAAAAGTTGCTAATTTCTTTTTACATCCAAGTGTGAAATATGCTGGTTAATTATTTAGGTATTTTATTGGGGGAGTAATAATAATTTCAAGACAACGTATTTCAAATATAATGAAAGACCTTAACTTAAAAGTAAAAATGAAACGAAGATATAAAAATACAACTGATTCTAATCACAATCTACCAATAGCACCAAATATTCTAATCATTCTTCTTAGATTTTTTTCATCAAAACCTTTACCAAAATTATCTTGCAATTGTCGTGACAGTGTTACGACAATCTCTTTACCATATTCAGCCCTTTGATTTTTGAGAATATTTTGATTGATTCTATTACCTATTTCCCAATACATCATAGTTAGAGAACTATTTACAGAGATAGCTACATTGTTTTTTGTTTGTTCAATAAGGTTTTTAATCTGCTCAAAAAAGCTATTATTCGTTATGTTACTCATTTCTCTTGTATCCTTTTAAATTCTTTATATTATTAAAAATTTCTTCCGCAGTAAATTTTGTTCTTGTTGAATAATCTTGAATATCTCCATCATCGATGTAAACATTTTCCATATCTTTAAAACCAATATTTACAATATACTCTTTTTCAATTTTACAAATCTCTCCATTACTAAAAATCAATTGAATATAATCATCTTTTTTCTCAATCTCTAAGACACTCAATTTATTTGAAACAAAATACTTCTTGTTTTTAATTGTTTTATTGAGTTCTTTTATCTCTTTATTTAGATTATCAAAAGAATTTTTAATATCTTGCAATATGTTTTTTTCATAGAACTGAAAATGTTGCCATCTTAAAGTAAAAAAGTCACAAAAAGTTCTATCCTCTTTTGATTCAAATTTATTGTTTTTTTGAAGCTCATCATAAAGTTTTGCCATTTTAATTGATGCTCTTACATCAGCTGGATTTTCATCTTGAAAATTTGCTTTTTCCATTCCTGCTAGTGGCAAGAAAAAATCATAATGATTAACAATATTTAAAAGCTCTGTATCAAGACTATCTGATGTTTTTGTATCATAAGCCAAAAGCGTTTCAAAATCTGTAACAATTATAAACCTAGGGCTATGCTTTGTAACTTCTTTTTGTGTTTTTAATTCATCAATTACAGAATGAAGATTTTTACTAGCTACTTTAAAAAATAGTTTTTTTCTAACTATCAATTCTCCATTTGTATCTAGCTTATCATGGTCACTTCCAATCAATCTTTTAATAGTTGATTTTGGTGTTCCATAAGCTAATAGTAAATCGAAAATAAAAGTTTCTTTATTAAAATTTGAGATTAGATTATTTAAATTATTTTCTATTTCTATAATTGTCATAAAATATTTACCTTGTGCTTGTGTATTAAATTGTTATTTACTTTAACTTTATCTAAAATTAATATAAACATTGTTTAATAAATATTGACCACTAATTTATATTTTAATATGCCTAAATTCACCCCAAATAATGTTCAGTAATACTAGCTCTAAAATGTTTCATTTCCCAGCTAACTCCTTGTAGTGCTTGTTCATATGTATAGCCATATTTTTGATACTCTCTTACTCTATTTTGAGCAAATGTCCATCTAAAACCATGTGTTCCTTGATGAGTTATATTTAACTTTTGGCAAGTAGCTTTTATTTCATTTACATAATCTTGGTATTTGATTTTAAATACTTTTGTATGATTATCTATGAAGTAGTTTTCTAGTTCTTGATAAGTTTTTATAGATATTAGTACATCCCCTACTTTTCCACCTTTCTCTTTTGTTTCAATTACACCAACACTATTATTTGTAATATCATCAATTTTCATACCTCTTAGTTGTTCTTCTTTAATTAGTGTTACACCTTCAGCTCTAGCACCACCTTCTAGTTGAATTGAAGCTGCAAGTTTATGTTTAGGGTTTTGTAGATTATTAATAATTAGTTGTGGGTTTGAGTAAACTCTATTGTTATAATTATTTGCAACTAGGTTTAAATCTTTTGCATTAGATAGAAGATATTGTCTAATATTAAAATCATAAGATATAGGATTAGTTTCATATTTTAGTTTTGAGTAACGATTTAGTGCAAA
>Ga0265294_10001873_pt1 | contig 28008 bp, 22 predicted proteins | sample MunlanPumphouse3_FD_192504 | JGI IMG/M metagenome (GOLD analysis project Ga0265294, IMG submission 192504) | Groundwater microbial communities from a municipal landfill in Southern Ontario, Canada - Pumphouse #3 | ecosystem: Environmental > Aquatic > Deep subsurface > Groundwater | place...
GAATGCCAAGGTAAGCTTTATCAACAGCATTATCAGCACTGAAGCGGGCATGAATTTCATGCTGCGCAACGAGGATATGCCTTCGAATTTACGACTCTTGAATTGCCTGGTCGGCCCCTCTGACAATCCCGAAGACACCATTTATAACATGGACCCGAACAACACAATCGAGTGGTATGGAACGAATCTAAGCTGCGATCCGGGGTTTTATGCCTGGGAAGAGGACAATCCCTATACTTTGGGGCAGGACTCACCCTGCATCGATGCCGGAAGAACGGTTTTTTTCTTTGATCTGCCGGATTGGTATCAGTTTCCTGCCTATGATCTGGCTGGCAATCCTCGTATCTATGGGGATCAGGTGGACCTGGGGGCCTATGAATGGCAGGGGCAAGTGGGGATAGAAAATTTACTGGCCCCGCCCACTTTGAGTATGAGCAATTATCCAAATCCCTTCAACCCCAGCACCACGATCAGCTACAGCGTTCCCATGAGTGGGAACGTAAGCCTTAGTATCTACAACGCCAAAGGCCAATTGGTAAATACTCTGGTGAGTGAGTACAAAAACAAAGGCAATTATCAGATAGTCTGGCACGGGAAAGACAAAAGTGGCAGCACTGTCGCTTCCGGTTTGTACTTCACCCGCCTGGCATCCGGTGGCAAATCTTTAACCAACAAAATGCTGCTGATGAAGTAGTATAAGCCATTCTGTGTGTATGGTATAGATTATGCGTATTTCAGTTGGCAACAGCAGATATATATGGCGGAGAGTCAGGGATTCGAACCCTGGGTACCCGCAAGGGTACAACGGTTTTCGAGACCGCCCCGATCAACCGCTCCGGCAACTCTCCGCTACCATACTCAACGTTTATTTCGGAAGAAATCTGTCAAGACCAAAGCGCAATCTGCGGCCAGCACGCCTCGTCTTAGCTCCGGATGATGATTGAAGTGTTTATCTTTTAGGGTTTGATATACCGAGCCACAGGCGCCGGATTTGGGGTCTGATGCACCATAGACCAATCTGCCCAGCCTACTGAGCACTATCATCCCGCTGCACATCAGGCAGGGCTCCAGGGTAACATACAATGTGCAATCCTGCATATACTTGAGTCCCATTTCCTGCGCTTGATCCAGGATCAGTTTCTCGCAGTGGGCCAGGGGATTCTGCATCTGGCGGGTACGATTGTGCTCTTGCAAGATCACCTTGCCAGCTCTTACCAGGCAGGCGCCCACCGGTATTTCATCTTCAGCGGCGGCCTGATGGGCTTCCTCTATAGCGATGCTCATGAAGTATTCGTCATTCATGGTTTTACGTAAATCTGCACATTGGCCTTAGCCAGACGTTCCTGTATCCAAAAGTCAAACCAATCAGGATCCAGCTGTCGGATATAAAGCTCTTTTAGCACCTGAGGATCGGCCTTACTCCGTTTATCAGGATAGTAATTTCGGGGGATAATGATGATGTGATAGTCTCCCAGACTAATGGGCCGGGGCTTTTCTTTGTTCAGATAGCGCTGCAGGGCTTTCAGGTAGGCCAGATCAAGGCTTTGCCCGGCATATTCGCTATGAATACCACCCTTATCATACTGTTTGAGAAGATATTGTTCGCTGTCTTTATTGGTCTTGAGGCTGGGATTTTGGCTGAGCCATTCATGAGCTTTTTGTTCTGCCAGAAGCAGTCTGCGGCTGTCTATGAGCTCGGGCAGGATGATGTATTTCACATCGGATAAGGGGCGCACCCGGTTCACCTGGTTTTCTGTGAGCTGGAGCACGATCCAGCTGCCGGTGAGGGTGGAATACAGGGGCTTTAAGAAGTCGCCTTTTTTTTGGGTCATAAGCTGGGAATTTACTTGCTCGATGATAGCCATATCTTTGTGCCAGAGATCGCTTACAGAGATATTGGATCGGGATACTACAGGTAGGTCGAGTTCATTGGCTGCGGCCTGGATTCCGATCTCCCGAGCCAGATTCAAGATGCCTTCTGCCTGGTTAAACTGTGCATTGATGGTAGCCGGAACGAGGATGGGCGGAATCTGCAAAGCGCGGTAGTTGATCATAGATTTTGTGCGCTGCAGCTTCTGATAGATGGCAAATCCCCGGCCCACAGCAGTGGGCTTGCTATAGCCATCATCCGGCAGATAATCTAAAGCGCTCAGCAGATCGCTATCCACATTCTCCACCCGTACAAAGCCGGGATTCACTACTCTCAGGTCGGGCAATTGCTCCTGACGCTCGGATATTACGGTTTCAAATGTTTTCCCCTGGCCGAGTTCTTCGTAAATGCTATCGGTAATAGCTACAGTATATTCACGATCGGCCTCGGCAGGATTCACCGGTAAACTGATGTAACTCACACCGTAGATTGGCTCCAGGGCAAAGCGCTTGAGGTTCTTCTGGTAAAAGGCCTGAATCTCTGTGTCACTCACCACTGGATTCATCCGGGCGGGATCAAAGATCAAAAGGTCAAAATCCGCTTTGCTGACCACTATCTCAGATATTCTCCTGGCTGCCTTGGATTTATTGAGATCTACATCGATCAGCTTTTGCTTGAGCTTATGGATAGGGACGTAATATTCGTAATAGTTACGCCGCACCGGACTCATATTCACCGGGCTATCGTAACGCACGGATTGATAATACAGGTCCTGGTCAAATTTACCATCTGTCATCAAGGCAGCATTATCCTTCAGATATACAGGGATGGTAACCATCAGGCTGTCGATTACTTCCTGCGGAGTTACCGTGATGTCGTACCGCTTAAATTGCTCTTTCAGAATGATGTGTTTGGTGATATCTTCCCAAGTGGCATTGAAAAGAGCTGACTTTTCATCAGCACTTGGAGCCCGCCCGGTGCGAGCCTGGAAGTTTGCGGTGTGTCCCTGATAAGACCGCACAAAATCGGGATAGAGGATGCGCTCGCCATTGATGATGCCAGCGCTATCTCCCCTGGGCCCAGAGCAGGATAAAAGGATGATGCTGATTGCGATGAGTAAAAGAATGCGTTTCATGATTCTCCTAAAAGTTCTTTTTGTAGCTCGGAAAGATAGGTCCAGGCCTGGATGGGACTGGTGCTTTCTAAGTCTATGTCTTTGATTTTATGGATAATATCTTCGTGTTCATTGGCTTTGTCTATAATTACTTCAAAGATTTCCAGTTGCGGAGTGGTGGAAGCGAGTTTTTTGCGCAAGCTGGCAGTGAGTCCTTGCGGGCTGATCTCATGCTCTTCCAGGTTTCTGAGTATGTCCTGGGCGCGGCGGATTACTTGATTTGGGATTCCGGCCAGACGCGCCACCTGGATGCCATAGCTCTGGTCTGCGCCTCCCCGTTCTATCTTACGGATAAAGATCATCTGATCGTTGTATAGCTTCACAGCCACGTTGTAGTTTTTGATCTGAGGATAGATGTTTTCCAGCTCGGTAAGCTCGTGATAATGGGTGGCAAACAGAGTGAGAGCCTTGATCTTGCGGTGAATCTGTTCTATGATAGCCCAGGCCAGGCTGAGTCCATCAAAAGTGGAAGTGCCCCGGCCGATCTCATCTAAAAGGATCAGTGAATCTGGGCTGGCGGAATTGAGGATATTGGCGGTTTCGATCATCTCCACCAAAAAGGTGCTCTGTCCCTGAGCCAGATTGTCGGAAGCGCCCACTCTGGTAAATACGCGATCAAAGATCGGCAGGCGCATCTTGCTGGCTGGTACCCAGGAGCCCATCTGGGCCAGGATTACCAGCAGCCCCACTTGCCTGAGATAGGTGGATTTACCGGCCATATTAGGGCCGGTAATCAAGGCTACACAGGTATCGGGATAGTCTAAAAGGGTGTCATTGGGGATAAATTCCGCTTCCGGCATCAGTTTCTCGATCACGGGATGGCGGCCTGCTTCTATATACAGATCGCGACTTTCGCTAAACTGGGGAGCGGTGTAATGATTTTGCCAGGCCAGAAAGGCGAGGGCAGAATAGACGTCGATCTCGGCAATGATATCACTGAGCTTTTGCAGGCGCGGAAGATGGATGGCGAGATTTGCCCGCAGAATCTTGTAGAGCTCATATTCCAGGCTCTTGATCTTTTCTTCGCTGGAAAGCACCTTGGCTTCAAATTCTTTGAGCCGGGGTGAGATATAGCGTTGGGAATTCACCAAAGTCTGCTTTTCTATATAGTAATCCGGAACCTTGCTCTTGTGGGCTGCTGTGACCTCTATGTAATAGCCAAAGACACGGTTATAGCCCACTTTCAGGCTGGGGATGCCGGTCTTTTGCCTTTCATCTTCTTCCAGACGGGCGATCCAGCTTTTGCCATCCTGGATCAGCTCCATCAGTTCATCCAGATCATCCTGGTAGCCGCGCTTAAAGATGCCGCCAGCGGTGATGGTGATGGGCGGCTTTTCACAAATTGCTTCAGTAATAAGGACGCTGATATCGTCAAAGGTGTCCAGAGCAGCTATCCAATCCTCAAACAGCGGCTCTGAGAAAACCTGCAGCCTGGACTTGATCTCCTTTGCCGTGAGCAGATAGCTATCCAGAGCCAAAAGCTCACGGGGATTGATGCGCAAGGCGCCCAGGCGCGATACGAGGCGTGAGATATCTCCAATCTCCTTGAGTGCAGCCCGCACATCCTTCAGATAGGCTGTTTGGGCGATAAAACTATTGATCAGCTCCTGGCGCGCCATGATGTCACTGAGATTGATCAAAGGATGCAGCAGCCATTGATTTAGCAGACGGCCACCCATCGGGGTATGAGTCTGATCTATCACATTCAGCAGGCTGCCGTGTTTGCTGCCATAGCGAATGCTGCGAGTCAATTCCAGATTGCGCCGACTGATCTCATCCAACTGCATATAGGCAGAAAGAGAGTAGTAGCGCAGGCTGGTGATATGAGACATGGGAGAGGCATACAAGCTCATTACATAAGCCAGAGTGGCTCCGGCGGCAGTAGCTCCGGCGATCTTATTATGCGCCCCAAAGGGCTCCAGAGTGGTGACACCAAAGTGTTTCTTTAGCAGCGCTTTGGCTTCCGCAGGCTGAAATTGCCAATTGTCATAGATGCTTACCGTAGGTTCAAAATCCAGCTTTAGTTCTTTTACAAAGGCTTCATTCACAGAGCTATCCACCAAAATTTCTGCCGGACTCAGGCGTTGAAGCTCATTAGCCAGCTCAGCTTCGGCCAGTTCGGTGAAGGAAAACTCACCGGTAGAAAGGTCCAGGTGTGCCAAACCGCAGTTCTTCTGATTGTCTGCCCGATAAAGAGTGCACAAAAATACGTTCGCCGAGCCTTCCAGCAGATTTTGATCCAGAACAGCTCCGGGAGTGATGATCTCGGTAACTGCCCGTGCTACCAGGCCAACAGCCTTTTTGGGGTCTTCGGTCTGTTCGCAGATAGCCACTTTATTTCCGCTTTTGATCAGGCGATCCAGATAGTTATCCAGAGCATGATAAGGGAAACCGGCCAGAGGCACGGGATTGTCATCGTTGCGGTTGCGCGAGGTCAGGGTGATATTCAGGATTTTGGATACCTTTTGGGCATCCTCAAAGAAGGTCTCATAAAAATCGCCCATACGAAAGAGGATGATCTTATCCGGATGCGCCTCTTTTACATCCAGATATTGCCGCAGCATGGGAGTGAGCTTGCTTTTATTCATCAGTATTGCACGATAAAGCTATTGATCTCGCTTTGGGAGAGCATTGCTTTGGCGGCATCCATCTGCTCTTGATTCTCAAAGGGGCCGGCCAGCACCACCCAGCTAATACTTCCCGGATTTCCATCTTCGTAATATGTGGAGGGAATCTTCATGTTGCGGATATTTTTCACCAGTCGCCCGGCATTTGATTCCACCGAAAACCTGCCGGTTTGCAGATAGTAGCCACTTTGGGGCTTGATCAAAAGCTTAATGGGCATAGAGCTGGTTATCTTTGGGAAAGTCACTGCTATGGCAGGCTCCAGAGGCTTGACGATCTCCGGTAAATCTACCCGGATGCTGTCTGTCACGGCATCACCTATGTCAAGCTCAAGGGGAGTGTAGGGATACAGGAAACTGAGGTCCAGCGATGGAGCATGGCTGCGCAAAGAAAAAAGACGCTCTTCGATATCAAAGGCAGCCTGTGAATATTTATCCAGTTCATAACCGGTGCGATAGGCTTGCATAGACTGACCATAATCCCCCAAAAGTTCTTGTATATATCCCAGCCGGTAGTAATAATACTGCAGGTCCTGCTCGGGCAGCTTCTTGATCTTACTAAGGCTCGAGACAGCGCTTTGATATTTCTTCTGGGCGATGTAGGAATCTGCCACCAGATGCAAGGCCGATTCAGACAGCGAATTTGAAGGGCTGAGCCGGAGATAGTTTTCGGCATTAGCTATAGCTGCAGAATAGTCTTCCAACCAATAAAAGGAAACAGCCAGCCAATAAAAACGTTCTATGATATCTGCCGAACTGATGCCCCGCAGCAAAGTCTGGGCAGAGGGGATCTCCCGCTCCAGTATATGTATCTTAGCTGCTTCCAGCATGGACAGCTGGCCATAGCGGGTCTTGGGATATTCTTTAACTACAGTCTGGAACTCTGCCAAAGCTTCGGTTTTGGTTTTTTTGCATAAAGCGGAGTAGTATCCCATTAGGGCTTTCTCTTCATCTCGCCTTGGCTTCAGGCTGGAGAGGCTGCTTTTTACCTCGCTCAATTGCCCGCTTTTATATTGCTGTTCCAAGTCATTAAATTCCTTTCTGACCTGAGCAAAAAGGCTCATTGAGCAAAGTAGGATCAGGATTATATAGAGCTTTGGCATTTGCGGATCAATGCTCCTTCTGTATCCATCTCTGGGATAGGGATTCCATAACGGAAACTGGGTCTTGTCTCTGTAACCGTATTATCTTCATCATCATAGATCTGTTTTACCTTCAGGCTGATATCGCGCTTGAGATCCGGAAAGATGAGCTCTATAGTCTCACCCACGGATATTTTACTCAGTGCATCAAACAGCAGTTTTCCATTTTCTTGTGCAATTACTTTTCCACAATACTGACTTTCTGATGTATAAGCTGGACCCTTATGAGGAGGCACTATGCCGGCATCGGTATCTCCAAAATCGTAGAAGCCTTGCCAATATGGCCGGTGTGATACTTTCAAAAGCTCGCGTCTGAGCAATTCCCAGCCCTGGATATCGTCTGCATCCAGAGCAAGGGCAGCCTTGTAAACACGGCTGATTTGCGCCACATAATAGAGGCTCTTCATGCGTCCTTCGATCTTACCGGCGTGGATGCCAGCCTCCTTGAGCAAGGGCATTTTATCCAGGAGACACAGGTCTTTGGAGCTTAAGATATAGCTGCCGTATTGATCCTCTTCCACAGGGAAGTACTGCCCGGGACGTTCTTTTTCGCTGAGAGCCCAATCCCAACGGCAGACCTGGGTGCAGGCTCCGCTATTCGCACTACGATTGTTCAGATACGCGCTCAGCAGACAGCGTCCGGAATAGGCCACACACATTGCTCCGTGGATAAAGCTCTCAATTTCCAGCTCGGGCAGAGCGTCTTTGATCTGAAGCAATTCCTTAAAGCTAAGCTCACGTGCCGGAACTATGCGTTTAGCGCCTTTATCGTGCCAAAACTTTGCCGCGGCTATGGAGCAGACATTAGTCTGGGTGCTGATGTGGATGGGGATATTTGTTTTGGCCTGAACCAGATCAAACACTCCGGGATCTGCCACGATCACCGCATCAATGCCGGTATCCTTCAACCACAGCAGAAAATCTGCCAGGGCAGGATAATCCTCGTTTCTGAGATAGGCATTCAGGGTGAGATACAGCCTGGCATCATGAGCATGGGCGAAGCGGATAGCTTCGAGCAAATCATCCTGATCCAGATTTTTGGCCGCAGCCCTGAGTCCGAATAGGTTATAGCCACAATAGACGGCATCCGCACCATATAATATGGCGTATTTGATCTTTTCTAGATCTCCGCCCGGGGACGTTATTTCCATCAATTACTCATTGCATTTAGCAGATCATCATTGTTTTTGGTCTGCTCCATACGTTTGCGCAGAGTCTCGATACCCTGAAGGGGGCTGATGGTTTTCAGATATTTACGCAAGACGTACATACGGTTAATCTCATTTTTGGTGAGCAGCAATTCCTCGCGTCTGGTTCCGGATTTTACCAGATCAATGGCGGGATAAAGGCGCATATCGGAGATACTGCGGTCCAGTACCAGCTCCATATTACCGGTGCCCTTAAATTCTTCAAAGATCACTTGGTCCATCTTGGAGCCTGTATCTATCAAAGCAGTAGCGATGATGGTAAGGCTGCCGGCCTCTTCTGTATTACGGGCGGAACCAAAGAACTTTTTGGGCTTGATCAGACCATTGGCATCGATGCCTCCGGAAAGCACTTTTCCGCTGGAGGGAGTGATATTGTTATATGCTCTGGCCAGACGGGTGATGCTATCCAAAACGATCACGACATCCTGTCCCAGCTCCACCATGCGTTTGGATTTTGAAAGGATGATTTCTGCCACGTTACTATGATTCTTGGGTGATTCATCAAAGGTGGAGGAGATCACTTCGCTATTTCCAGGCACGAGCACCTTCTTCATTTCGGTAACCTCTTCAGGGCGCTCATCCACAAGCAGAACTATCAGATAGACCTCAGGGTGATTGCTCAAAATCGCATTGGCAATATCCTGCAAAAGGGTGGTCTTTCCGGTTCTGGGTGCGGCCACGATGAGTCCGCGCTGCCCCTTGCCCACCGGTGTAAAGAGATTTATTATGCGGGTGCTGTAGTTTTCCTGATCAAATTCCAGATTGATCCTTTCGGTAGGATAGTATGGAGTAAGTTCATCGAAGGTTCGGATATCTTGCAAACTGTTGGGAGCCATATAATTCACGGCTTCTACCCGCAGCAGGGCAAAGTACTTTTCACCTTCTTTGGGCGAGCGCACTGGTCCGGAAACCATGTGACCGTTTTTCAGGCCGAAACGCCGGATTTGGGTAAGCGAGACATACACGTCATCGCGGCCTGGCAGGTAGCTATTCCCCGGAAAGCGCAGAAAGCCAAAGCCATCGTCCATTATTTCCAAACAACCTGTCACGAAGGCCAAACCTTCTTGTGCTGCCTGGAATTCAAATATTTTGAAGATCAATTCGGTGCCTTTGAGTTGGCTATAACCGGCAATTGACATTTTTTTGGCCAGCTTGGTGAGCTGATTTTGTGACATTTGGAACAGATCGTCTTCTATGAGCATTATTTATCTCCTTTTTTCTTGTAACCTTTGATTAGTAGCCTTGATGCACTGGCGTAGCCTACGTCGCTGATGCGTTTGATGAGTGATTTGCCTTCTTCGATGAGTTCTTCCTGCCCCCCTATCAATTCCAGACGCTTGATGGTCGCCTCACAATTCTTGATCAATCCGCTGCAGGCTTTAGGGCTCTTGGGATTATCTACCTGCGGGTAATAATCTACTATCTGCATTTTCTGCAAATTCAGACTCCTGGCAAGCTTGATAATCTGATCTTTGGTAAAAGTCTCTGAATGATATATCCCGCACAAACTATCCACACTCGCCACCCAATGATGCATGAGCACGTGAGTCATCTGGGCTTCACTCTGCTTCCCATCAGCATACATTTCGGTGAGCAGCAAGACTCCGCCTGGTTTCAACACCCGCATCATCTGCTGAAATACTGCATCAATATTCTCAAAATGGTGCAGGGAATATGCCGTACATACAGTGTCAAAATATCCATCTTCAAAATCCAGATTTTCCAGATTCATACGATAGATTTCCACGTTGTTTTCGGGGAAAACCTTCTGAGCATAATCTACGCTTTTTTCAGAGTAATCCACGCCGATAATTTGCTCAAAACTTTTCAGGTGTTGTTTGAGCACATTGATGAAATCACCTCTGCCTGTGGCTGCATCTAAAACGATGCCACCATCTATCTGCTTTATGATTTGGATTGCGTCTTTCACGGTTTTAACCTCGCTTGTGATTTTGTGGGATCGGCATTTCGCCTCTACCGAATACATATAATTTTGGGATGTCATTCCTAAATCTGAGTTATTATTTTTCCTGCTTAGTTTTTCGTCAAGCTAAATCATGCAAAACAAGCTTTTTTTTCTGAGAAACACCACAAAAATGACGCTAAAGCAGAAATTTCTTGACTTAAATGATCCCTGTAGCAGAATGCTGAAAAAGAATTAAAAAGCAAGGAGAGACCATGAAAAAACACCTCATCCTCTGGTTCATAATGATGGTAAGTCTTTCTGCCTTCGCTCAAAGAAAAGCTTTGGTGATCGGCAATAGCGGATATGACAAATACCAGCTTAAAACCAGCTTAAACGACGCTCAATTGGCAGCTGATGCCTTTACCGCAATGGATTATGAAGTAAGCCTATACAAAGATCAGAGCTACTCCCAGATGCTGGCGGCGATCAATAGCTTCAAAAAAAACCTGAGTACAAACGATGTAGCCGTCTTTTACTATGCAGGCTATACAGTTCAAGAATGTGGAAAAAACTATCTGCTACCTTATACCCAGGCCAAAGACAAGAAGGCAGACCTGCGCCAGATAAGCGTAGATACTATCCTGGAAGCACTCACCAGAGCTCACCGCTCTTTTATGATTTTGGAAAGCAGACAAACCGGAAAATCCTTCCCAAAAAATCTGTGCAGCAAAGATAAAGGTCTTGCCAAAATAGACCATCTGGGCAAAAATCAAGGCTTTGTCATGGCCAGTGCTCCCGGCAAAGAGCTGCAGCAACAAGGCGAAAAATACAGCATTTTCACCTATACCCTGTTTAGCAAAATGACCAGCTCGATGATGAACTATCCCGAACTCATGCAGGAAAGCGCAGACGCCGTGAAGTCCTGTACGAAAAAAGCCCAGATTCCGTATTGGCAAAGCACCCTGGATGCGCCATTCAGTTTTTGGGAACAAACTCAGCAGGAGAAATTGCGCCTGAACTTCCCCACTTACCGCTTTCTGGACGGTGGAGGCAGCTATAATTTTTAACTAATATCTCTGCCACTCTATAAGGATCGCGGCCTGTGCCACGATCCTTTTCTTTTTCCTGGTTTTACCAGCTGATTGTTTCGCAAAGTACATTAATGACAGCTTAACCTGATACATAGGCAATCAATTCAATTCTAACTTGATTTTAACTCGAGCTGACTCGAAGCTTCGAGTGGACTCGAGTTAAAATCAAGTTAAAATCAAATTCATCCAAAAAGCAGGCCATCACCAAAACAGGACTCAGAAAATAAATTAATTTCAAGAGAAAATACACAGCTATGTCGAAATATTTCAACGTGAGCTGTCCAGCTGTTTCCACTCCAGAGCATTAGGGTTGGAAGCACTGGTATCAATGGTTTTAACACTCATAATCAGGGTAGGTATTTCAAGATATCCAAACTTTCTTCTTATGGCATTTTCTCTATAATCACACAAAAATGAAAAAAGTCTAAATAAGCGCTTGACAAAAAAAGCAGGGTCGATTAAAGGTGTCATTGTATCTCAGATTAATTCATAAAAGCGCAAAATATCTCAGAACGAGTCGCCCCAGAGATAGCAAAGCCTGGGAAAACTCACAAATTGCTAAAACTATTAAGAAAAAGGTGGTACCGATGTCCGGTGAATTTTTGGGGATCTTTGAAAACTCGGTGCACAAGCAGCGGGTAATCATTCCGGCAAGCTTCAAGAAGAAGTTCGCCGATGATTCCAACCGTTCAGTGGTTGTGACTTTAGGACCCAATAACACCATTGCCATCTATCCTTTAGACTGCTGGAACAGCACCCTGGAACGTTTGAAGCAAGGCAGTGAGCGCGCTCAGCAGCTTCGCACCCAATTAATAGATTTTGCTATGATGGAACAGATTTTAGAGGGCCCAGGCCGGGTAAGAATTCACAATATGCTCTTGGACGAAGTGGGCATTGATGACACTGTAATCATCAAAGGCGAAGGTCATTACATCTCGCTGTGGAATCCTGAAGTTTACGCAAAGGTGCGTAAGGTCAAATTGCAAACCCATCGCGATACTTTCAGCAGTGAGGACTACCAGTTATGAGCACTTACCATCAACCTGTAATGGCCAATACCTGCATACAGCAGCTGAGATTGAAAGCTAAAGGAATCTATGTGGATGCCACCCTGGGTGGAGCCGGGCATGCCTTGGCCATGTATCAAAGAGAGCCTCAGATCAGGCTTTACGCTTTTGATCAGGATGCAGATGCCATCTTTGAAGCCAGGCAAAGGCTTGAAGCTTATGATCCAGTATTGATTCAGGCTAATTTTCGCGATCTTCGCACCAGCCTTGCTTATAATAAGGTAAAGAGCATTGATGGCATACTATTTGATCTGGGAGTTTCTTCACATCAATTGGATGACGCTCAGCGTGGCTTTAGTTTTGACAAAGATGCTGCACTGGATATGCGCATGAATAGGGCGCAAGAGCTCACAGCAGGCCAGGTGGTAAATGAATCTTCACTTGGGACACTGAGACGAATCTTTAAAGAATACGGAGAGGATCAGGCCTTTGGACGCATTGCCCGTGCCATAGAGCGCGCCCGTGCAGAAAAGACCATCGCCACTACCAAAGATTTGGCTACCATTATCGAAAGCGTGGTAGGAATAGGCTCAAAAGAATCCTTGAAGACCAAAGTGCGTATCTTTCAAGCCCTGAGAATATTTGTAAACGACGAGCTGGAGGCACTGTCTGCAGCCCTGAAAGATGCGATCAATCTGCTGAATCCGGGAGGTCGGATAGTAGTGATGAGTTATCACTCTCTGGAAGACCGCATCGTAAAGAACATTTTTAAGCTGGAGGCCACGGATTGCATCTGCCCACCGGCTATAATCAATTGTATATGTGGACACAAAAGTAAGCTCAAGATCATAACCAAACGTCCTTTGATGGCTGATTCAGAGGAAATAAGCAGCAACGTCCGCTCCCGCAGTGCCAAGCTGAGAGTAGCGGAAAAGAAAAAGGGGAAATAAATGTTAAGAGGAAAAGTAATCACCCTGATTATTTTGGCGGCTTTATGCGGATTTTTGAACTTTTTTAATAACAATAAGATCGTAAGTTACACCAGAAGGCTGGCCACGGTGGAAAAAAGCTATAACGCTGAGAAAAACATCAATACAGAGCTTTTGGTGGAACACGACGATCTCAGAAGTGGGCGGCACATCGCCTCTTTGGTCCGGATTGAGATGAGTCAATTTATCCCGGAGCAGGATCAAGGACGGATAATATATGTACACGAACCTTCTGAAAAGCAGGAGAAAAATGGCTATTGCATCATAGACCTGATCGCAAGCAAAGCTGAGGCCAAAAACTTAAGCATAATCCTCGATTAGATTTATGCGCTCGCGTTACATTTCCTTAATTATCATCTTTGGCGCAGCAGCTCTTTTGTGGAGTGCTTACCTTTTTAATATCCAGATTTTGGATCCGTTCAATTTTGCATACCTGCGCCGGGTGCGTTACACCCCCCGTAAAGAGATCCTCATTCCCCGCAGAGGCGGGATTTATGATGCCAAAGGTAATCTTCTGGTCAGCAGTATAAATCACTATCAAATCGATATTGACCGCTTTGCCGTAAGCACCTGGGCTCAGAGAAACACAATCTCTCAGGCTGAAGCTTTCGATACCATAGCCAATGTAATTTCTAAAAACTCTTCATTGAAAAAATCTCAAGTACTAAAACGCCTGAATATGGGCAAGAAGGATTCCTCCATCCAGATTTCAAACAAAATCAGTGAAGCCGAATTGGATAAGATATTGAAAGAATTTGGCAAACAGAATCTTCCCGGCTTGATCCAAAACTTTTCCTCAATGCGCCGCATCTATTCAAAAGGCACTCTGGCTGCCCGGACTATAGGCTTTGTAAGCGAAGAATCCAATGGCTACGATCCCATGACAGACAGTAAGTCCTTATACAAACTTTCCGGGATTTGTGGGCTGGAAGCTACTTATGACAAAGCTTTGTCTGGAGAATACGGATGGCGGGAAATAGTGCTGGATGCTAATAACAATCCCATGCCCTATCCTGATTTGCATGAAAAACCACCTAAAAACGGGGTAAACCTTTATCTGACTATAGATACACAAATCCAGGAGATAGTGGAAAACGCTTTGTATGAAGGGGTAGAAAAATACGGTGCCTTGAATGGCGGTGCAGTAGTAATGGACCCAAAAACTGGCAGGATTTTGGCCCTGGCGGGAGTATCTAGCCAAGACAGGCACGACGACCCCAATACAGTGCGGACAAAATCCAACATTCCGGCCAGCTTTATGTTTGAGCCTGGCAGCACCTTAAAGCCATTGAGTATGCTCCCCGCCCTGGAGCACAAGCTGGTGAAACCTACAGAGCGATTTGAATGCGGCCGCTACCAGGTGGGACGCCGGGTAATTTCCGATACTCATGACTATGGCCCGCTTACACCGCGTGGGATAATAGTAAAATCCAGTAACGTAGGAGTGGCTAAAGTAGCAGAGCGGATAGGCAAAACCAAGCTTTATGAAGCTTATATAGCTATGGGTTTTGGTCAAAAAAGCGCCCTCAATCTCTTTGGCGAATCCAGCGGATTGTTTGCCAAGCTGGAGCATTGGGATGGCTACTCTCTGCATTCCCTTTCTTTTGGCCAATCCATTTCGGTTACAGCCATTCAATTAGCTGCGGCATATAGCGCTGTAGCCAATGGTGGCAAGATGATGAAGGCACATATTGTGGATAGTTACCGTGATGATCAGGGTAAAGTATTGGAGTCTTTCGAGCCTTCCGTATTGCGCCAGATATCTTCCAAAGCAGCTTGCGACACCATGCTCTCCTATATTCAGGATGTGGTGGATGATGGCACTGCTACCCATATAAAAATGGATTACATCAGCGTAGGAGGTAAAACCGGTACCGCAGAAAAAAACATTCAGGGCACCCGAGGTTACTCCAGCGACAAATACAACTCTGTCTTTGCAGGTATTTTCCCTATGGAAGACCCTCGTATGGTAGTAGTTATCTTTTATGATGAACCCCAGCACTATTATAGATTTGGTTCCATGAGTGCGGCTCCCACCTTCAAGCAAATAGTGGGGAACATACTTTTTATGCCGGATTGCGACATCTTACCCTATAACGAGAGACTGCTGCAAACCTCGCTGAAAATGCCGGATTTGCGCGGGATGAATATACAGTCTGCCGAACGCAACCTCAATCAATACGGTTTCCTATACAAAATAGAAGGGCCAGACAGCGCTTCTGTAGTCATTGATCAATTTCCCAAGGCAGGCATCACGGTAGATAAAAATCATCCCATCACGCTGAAGATAGGGCGCAGCAAAAGCTTTGACCACAAGGCGGTACGTGCCTACACGATGCCAGACCTGGTGGGACTCACCCTGCGAAAAGCTGTGAAGGCTGCTTCAGATCAGGGAGTTACAGTCAGAATAATAGGCTCTGGCATTGTGCGCAAACAATCACTTCTGGCGGGATCGAGAATCAGCAGCGAAAGCGTCTGCATCCTGGAGGCATCCTTATGATTTCGCATCTATTAGAGCTATATCGCCAGCACAATATTTTACTGCAGCACAAGATCGCAGACTCCTCTGCCCCACTTCCGAGGCCAAGAACCGACAATAGAGAACTGCAATCTGGAGAAGTCTTTATCGCCATCAAAGGGAGCAGCTTTGACGGTCATGACTTTATATCTGAAGTGCGCTCCCGCGGAGCCTATCTTTGTATCGGTGAAACTGGTAAAGTGGAAATCACCGTGAGCGATAGCCGAAAAGCTGCAGCTTTGTATGCCAGGCTTTACTATGATGATCCCAGTCATCATATCACACTCTATGGCATTACCGGCACCAATGGCAAGACCACTACTTCACTGTTGCTCTATCAGATGCTTTTGCAAAAAGGCTACAAAGCAGCCTGGATCGGTACCTCGGGATACAAGATCATAGATAAGGAGTATCCTACAAAACATACTACTCCTGATATCCTGCAGCTCAATGAGATATTTTTTCAGATGAGACAAGAGGGTGTCAGCCATCTGGTGATGGAGGTGTCTTCCCATGCTCTGACCCTGGACAGGGTCTATGGTGTGGAATACGACTTTTGTTTATTTACTAATCTCAGCCGTGACCATCTGGATTTTCACCGGGATATGGATGAATATTTTGAGGCTAAGTATCTGCTCTTTGAGAGGGCTGCCTTTTCTGCGGCTACTTGCATCATAAATAGCGATAGCAGTTATGGTGAGACGCTACTGCAACGTTTGGCAGACAGTAAATGCCAGGTAATCAGTATCGGGCATGACGCATCAAATTCGCTGCAAATCAAGAGTCAGGAGACACTGCTACATGGCTCCAGCTTTGAACTTTATCAAAAAGACAGTACTGCGAGCATCAAGATAGACAGCCCTTTGATAGGTGACTTTAACATAGATAATCTGGCTCTGGCTTGCGCTGCGGTTTTGAACAGCGTTGCGACCTTGCCGGAGCTGCCGGCTTTGTGCCAGAATATCAAAGCCATCCGCGGAAGAATAGAGCCTGTGCCAAATCAACTTGGCCTGGGTATATACGTAGATTATGCTCACAGTCCGGATGCTATTACAAATCTACTGAAAAGTGTGCAGAAATTTGCCCATAAACGTGTGATCACGATTATCGGAGCCGGAGGCAATCGGGATAAAGGTAAACGTCCCTTGATGCTAAAAGCAGCACTTAGCCTCAGCGATGCTGTGTTTATCACCGATGATAATCCCCGGGATGAAAATCCAGATAAGATCATCTACGAGATCGTCAAAGATACGAACTATGCTCTGCCCTGGTGGATCATCCGCGATCGGGCAGAAGCAATCCGCAGCGCAATCAGGCTGGCGCGTCCACAAGACATCGTGCTTATCTGCGGTAAGGGACATGAAACCTATCAGGAAATCAAGGGAAAGCGCTATGACTTTGATGATTATCAGCAAGCGTTGCAGTGCTCTGAGCGACCTACTTCACAAAAGGCTGAAGATGAATTGATCCTGGCTCTTGATCCGCTGCTTATCAGGATATTAAACAAAGAAGAGCCGCTGGAGATGGGCTATACAGAGCCCCAAAACTATTATCATATCTCTACAGACAGTAGAAGCATGCAGCCTGCTTCGGTGTTTTTTGCCCTAAAGGGTGAGAATTTTGATGGTAACCGTTTTGCGTTAGAGGTATTGGCAGACCCAAGCAATCTGGCGGTGAGCGGGGATGCAGACCTTAAACACAAGAATCTGATCTATGCAGAGCAGCCGGAGCTTTTGATGGCCAGAATACTACAGAAATATTTGCAGCTCTTTGCTATATACAAGATCGCCATTACCGGCTCCACAGGGAAAACCTGCACAAAGGAGCTGATGGCTCAGGTTATGCAAAGCCAGGCTCCTGTGCTGAAGACCCAAAAAAACGAAAACAACATTATTGGGCTGTGTAAGACCATCCTGCGCATCAGCCCAAAGCATAAATACGGAATCTTTGAGATCGGAACCAATCACTTTGGTGAGATAGCCATCCTGGCAGATACGATCATGCCGGATGCCGGGATCATCCTGAATATCGGGCCCTCTCATCTGGAATATTTTGCTAATGAAGAAGGCGTCTTCAGAGAAAAATCTGATCTCTTCCACCGGGCTCTTGAGCTGCGAATATATCCTGCGGACGATCCTCGGTTTGAGCGCTACGAAGGTAAAGGCAGCAGCGTGGGCTTTTCGCAAAATGCAGATTATCGGATTCATAAGATAGCCCTGGAAAAAGACTTTCAAACCTTCATCCTGTCAGATACCCGGTGGAGAATACCCTATCTGGCTCCACATTACGTGATCAATACCTCCTTTGTAATTTGCACAGCGCTGCAGCTGGGGCTTGAGACTGATAAGATCCAAAAGGCTCTGAATCAGCCCATAAATCTGGATCTGCGTATGCAGATCGAAAGCCGGGCAGGCCGGCATCTAATCCTGGATTGCTACAATGCGAATCCCGTCTCCATGCAATCTGCTTTGGAATTCTGGCGGGATTATCTCCCACAGCTACCTCATATCGCCATCTTGGGAGATATGCTTGAGCTGGGGGAAAGCTCTGAAATGTATCACCAAATGATCGGCACCATCATCCTGGAAAGTGGAGAACATACGCTTTACACTATAGGGAATCATGCGCGCCTGTATCACAATGAACCCAAACATCACTATGCTCACGTCACTGAGTTCCTGGCCAAATTGCCCCATTTTCCTTTAGAGGCTGTAATCCTGGTTAAAGGCTCACGCGGCATTCAATTGGAAAAGATTCTACCGATACTGCGAGGAGACAACTAATGCTATATCACCTACTTTATCCTTTGGCCGACTATACTATAGTTTTTAACGTCTTTCGCTATGTAACCTTCCGTTCGATCGGAGCTTTTATCACGGCGTTGCTGTTTACCTTGATTTTTGGACCATTTTTCATCCGTATGCTGAAGAATAAAGCCGCAGTGGAAAGCATCGATGAAAACATGCCGGAAAAGCATCGCATCAAAGCCGGAACTCCTACCATGGGCGGACTCATGATCTTGGTGGCAATGCTGGTAGCCTCTCTCTTTTGGAACATCCTGACAAATTACGCTATCCTGATGATGTACCTCAGCACGGTGTGGCTGGGTAGCTTGGGATTTCTGGATGACTATCTGAAAAACTTCGTCAAATCAAAAAAGGGCTTGATCCCCCGTTACAAACTGTGGGGACAGATATCTGTAGCCTTGATCCTTACTCTGGCCATATATTACAGCTCCTCTCCTGCAGATAATATCACCGCCTTGCAAATCCCCTTTTTCAAGGGCATGTATCTGGAGCTGGGTCTGTTTTTCATTCCCTTTGTGATATTTATGATCATCGGCAGTTCAAATGCGGTGAATCTCACCGATGGCCTGGACGGCCTGGCTGCTGGCATTCTGGCCTTTTCTGCTCTGGGATTGGGCATCATGAGCTACCTTAAGGGAAACTTCATCGTTGCAGATTATCTGAATCTGGAATACATTCAAAATGCGGGAGAGCTTACTGTCTTCATCTCCGGCATGATGGGCGCCTTGATCGGCTTTTTATGGTACAATAGCTATCCGGCTCAGATCTTTATGGGAGATACTGGTTCTTTGGCTCTGGGAGGCATTCTGGCCGTGATCTCAGTGCTCTTGAAAGAACAGATATTCCTGGTAATTATCGGCCTTATATTTATCATCGAAACAGGCAGCGTTATTATGCAGCGTTCCTGGTTCAAATACACCAAAAGGAAATTCGGTGTCGGCCGTCGCATCTTTCTATGTGCGCCGATCCATCACCATTATGAGCTGAAAGGCATCCATGAGACCAAGATTGTGATCCGCTTTTACATCGTGGCCATCTTGCTCGTTGCGATCGGACTCAGCACCATAAAACTACGCTAATAAAGGGATAAAAGATGTTTGATGCTTCGTTGAAATACGGAATTTTAGGGCTGGCCCGCAGCGGGATTGCAGCAGCCTATAAGCTCAAGGAAATGGGAGCGAAAGTCTTCCTTAGTGAATTGCAAGCGGCAGATCAGATTAGCTCTGTACAGGAATTGAAACAGAATTTTGCTTGTGAATTTGGTGGTCACTCAGAAAAGCTATTGGACTGTGATGTATGGATAGTAAGTCCGGGCATACCCTTGAATGTGCCCATCATCAGCCAGGGAAGAGCCCAAGGCATCAGAATGATTTCTGAGATAGAATTTGGCTATCAAATCAAGGCAAAAGATAGCAAGATCATCGCGGTAACAGGCTCTAATGGCAAGAGCACTACAGCCAGCCTGATCTATCATATCCTTTCAGAGCTGGGCAAAAAGTGTATTCTGGCCGGTAATATCGGTCAGGCCTTTTGTTCTTTTCCCATCCACAAGCCCGGAATAGAATACATAGTTTTAGAGATCAGCAGCTTCCAGCTCGATCTGATCGAGAGCTTTGCTCCAGATGTAGCAATTCTTCTAAACCTTACGCCGGATCACCTGAATCGCTATCCTGATTTTGACGCTTATTGCGACAGCAAGATGGGTATCTTTCGCTATCAGAGCAGTGCAGACTACGCTGTGCTGTATCATGATTCTATCCAGATCAAGAAACGGGATCAGGATTTGAAAGCCCAAAAGCTCTATTTCAGCAGCACTGCCAGAGATACGTCAGCATACCTAAATGATAAATTCATCCATATAGGAGATCAGACATTCTCGATGTATAACCTCAAGCTAAAAGGCCATCATAATAAGCTAAACTGCATGGCCGCTTTACTCAGCATACAAGCTCTGGGGCTGGATATGGATCGGAGCATGAAGGCTGCTGCCAGCTTCAAGGCTCTCCCCCACCGTTTGGAATATGTGGATAGCATCAATGGCGTGGCTTTTTACAACGATTCCAAAGCGACAAATTGTGATTCTACAAAAAATGCGTTGGAATCCTTTGAACGCCCCATCCGCGTAATACTGGGTGGTTCAGACAAAGGAGAAGATTTCTCCCTTTTGACCGATAGCCTGCAGAAACACGCAGTAAAAGCTTACGTAACCGGGGATACTGGGGACTTGATGCGCCAGGCCTGGCTGGGGAAAATGCCTCTGGAATTCGCCGATGATCTCGAAAGCTGCGTGCGCCAGGCTCTTGCAGACGCTGCCATCGGGGATAACGTAGTGCTCAGCCCTGCCTGCGCCAGCTTTGACAGATTCAGGAATTTTGAAGATCGGGGAGAAACCTTCAAGACCATTGTAAGGAAGATCAAGCGTGAAAAAGAATAGGCTCAGCACCTATGTAGTAAATTTTGATCGTCTGATCCTATTCAGCTATCTGGCCTTGTGCCTGATCGGGCTGATCGTGATGGTGGATATCACCTCGGTGCAAAGCTCTATGGAGTATTTTTATAAGCAATTGGGGTTCACGGTATTCTCTGGCTTTATCGCCATCGTCATCCTTTATGCCTTCAAGCTTGAGAAACTGCGCTTTACCAATACCTGGTTAGTGTATATCGCCATCATTATGCTCGTCTATGTATTGGTCAAAGGTGCCTCTATCAAAGGAGCTACGCGTCAGATCAGCCTTGGTCCTCTGAATTTTCAGCCTTCCTTTTTTGCACGCATCGCCCTGGTCTTCTTCTTTGCCTCGGTGCTGGATAAAAAAAACGAGCTGCTCAGGCAGACTAAGAACATCCTGCGTTTTCCGGAAAACTTCCCTGCTTTGACGCTTTTAACTATCGGTGTCTTTGTTTTGATCCTGATCGAAAAACACCTTTCCACCATCATCATCTCCGGGATGACCTTACTTGGTATGCTTTTTTATGCAGGCATCAGGAAGCGGATACTTATCATCATGCTTGCCATTGGCATGATCGCTGGCGTGCTTATCATCACTCAGGGAGATAGCTTCCGGATGCAACGGATGCGGGCATTTAAGAAATATTCTTTATTCTTTCCGGAGCGTGACCTTTCAAATACCGGGGATGGCGATTATCAAGTACGTGAAAGCCTTACTGCCTTGACCAGTGGGGGAATTCTGGGCACGGGAATAGCCCGCGGCCGGGCAAAGCACTATTACCTTCCTGAAGCGCGCACAGACTATGTTTACACTATCATCGGCGAAGAAACTGGCTACGTAGGAGCCATGGTGGTCTTTTTGCTGCATTGCACCCTGTTTTTTGCCAGCATGAGGGTGGCAGAAAGGCAAGAGAGCTTGTATCTGAAGCTGCTGGCCGCTGGCATGGCTATGAATATCTTCTGCAACGTCCTGGTAAATACCGGAGTGGCTATGAGCATCTTACCCCCCACCGGTAACACCCTGCCTTTTATCAGTTATGGCGGCAGTGCTCTTTTGATGGATAGCATAGCCGTAGGAGTAATCCTGAATATATCTGCCCGCAGGAGGGAATTATGAGATTTGCCTTTGGTGCCGGTGGAACCGGCGGACACATCATCCCAGCATTGGCTTTGGCTGATGAACTTACCTTGCAAGGCCATGAATGCATCTTTATTGGTAATAGAAACAGCATGGAAGAGCGCCTTGCCCGGGAGCACAAATACACTTTCCTGACCATCCGTGTGCAAAAGCTGTATCGCAAGATAAGCCTCAGCAATTTACTCTTTCCTTACTATCTGGCCAGCAGCATACAGGAATCCAGGAGGCATCTGAGCTCAAACCAGATCGATGGAGTAATCACCACCGGTGGCTTTGTGGCGGGGCCTGTAGCCATTGCAACTATCAGCCTCAAAATTCCGTGCTTCCTGCACGAAAGCAATTCCTATCCCGGACTCACCACCCGCTATCTGGCTAAGTATCTCAGCCGGCTTTATATCTCTTTTGAAGACACCCGCAAGTATCTGAAAAAGGGGAATTTCAGGAATTTCGGCATCCCTATCCTCAAGCATACTGATGATCTGGCTTTTGATCTGACTGAGATCGGTTTTGACAAAGGAAAAAAGAGCTTGCTCATCACCGGCGGCTCGCAAGGATCTCTGGCTATCAACAATGTGGTTGCCAGCGTGATAACTGTGCTTTTGGAGGATGACTGGCAGGTAATGTGGCAGACAGGACGCACTACTTATGCTAGCTTTTACACTCAGCACAAGGATCGCGAAGGCCTGTATATCTTTGATTTTCATCCCCGCCTGGCCGCCATGATGCGGATCAGCGATCTGGCCATTACCCGGGCCGGAGCCATGACTATCGCCGAGCTGGAAGATGCCCGGCTTCCCGCCATCATGATTCCCCTGCCTTCCGCAGCGGATAATCATCAGCATTACAACGCCCTGGCTCAAAAGCACAAAGGCGTGGCAGAACTGCTCCCGCAAAGCGAATTGGGCGCACAGACCTTGCTGACTTTGATCAAAAACCTGAAGCTGGAAAACATGAAAGAAAAGCTTGACACATTGCCTGAAAATACGGCTGTGACAGATATAGTGCAAAACATTTTAAACTTTTACAAGGAGATATGATATGCTTGGCAGAACCAGAAAGATACACTTCATTGGCATCGGTGGCATAGGTATGAGCGGAATCGCAGAATTTCTGTACAATCAGGGCCTGCAGATTACCGGATCGGACATGAAAAAGACCGAGATTACAAACCACCTGGAAGAGATCGGAATCAAAGTAGTTGAAGGACACGATCCCATGCAGATAGAAGATGCAGACGTTGTGGTAAAATCCTCCGCTGTCAAAGATGATAATGCCGAGATCATAGCTGCCAAAGCTCTCAAAATCCCCGTCATCCGCCGCGCCGAGATGCTGGCAGAGATTACACGCATGAGCTTTTCTATAGGGATATCCGGCACGCATGGCAAAACCACCTCCACCTCCATGGCCGGGCTCGTTTTGGAAACCGCAGGTCTGGAACCCACCATTATAGTGGGCGGAAAAGTGAAGAACTTTGGTTCAAACAACGTGATGGGCTCCGGTAAATACATAGTAGTGGAAGCCGATGAGTATGATCATTCCTTTTTGTCGCTCACTCCTTGCATCGCCGGCATCACCAATGTGGATGAAGACCATCTGGATTGTTATCGCAATCTGGACGACATCAAGGGTGCTTTTATCGAATATGCCAATAAAGTTCCTTTCTTTGGCAGTGTGATAGCCTGTCTGGATGATCCCGGAGTGCAGGCGATTCTGCCCCAGATCAACAAGAAGATCGTTACCTATGGCCTCTCTCGCCAGGCCAACGTCCAGGCCTTTGACATCAGCATGAAGGACTTTACCACCAGTTATTCTTTGGGCTATAGGGGCTACAAGCTGGGGCGTATCACGATGAACGTAACCGGTAAACATAATATCCAAAATTCACTCCTGGCGGCGGCGATAGGCTTGGAGCTGGATATACCTTTCAAAAGTATACAGGATGGCCTGGCAAAATTCAGCGGTGTGTATCGCAGATTTGACCTCAAGGGAGAAGCAGCCGACATCATAGTGTATGACGATTATGCGCATCATCCCACCGAGATTATGGCCACTCTGGAAGGTTTTAAAGATAGCGTGAGCAGACGCATTGTAGCCCTCTTCCAGCCGCATTTGTATTCCCGCACCCGTGATCTTTATGAGAAATTCGGCAAGTCCTTTTTCTCTTGTGATTGCTTGATTTTGGCTCCGATTTATCCGGCCCGGGAGCAGGCTATCCCAAATGTTACTTCAAAGCTGATCGCAGACGTAGCTATCCAAAGCGGGCACAATCAGGTTCATGTAATAGAAGACAATGCCCGGATAGTGCCCCAAACCCTTGCTCTGCTGAAACCTGATGACATCTTAATCACTATGGGAGCAGGGAATATCTGGCAATATGGCGAAGAAATTTTGGCTGAATTGAAAAAAAGAGTTGACACAATCACTAAACCCCAAAAAAGTAGTAAGTTATGATCCTGATTGAGTTTTTCTCGAATTCAGTATCAGAGCTATATATACATAAATATCAATAAGGTAGTGAAATGAAAGACCGAAAGCGTCGTGGAAACAGCAGATATTATCTGTTTTTTACCCTCAGCCTTGCAGGTGTGATCGCACTTGTCATTGGGGCTTGGCACGCGCTCAGGCATATGCCCTTTTTGCAGCTGCAGAAGATAGAAATCTCTGGCAATACTGCTATTCCGGATTCTCTCGTTGCTCGCTACCTTGAAGATCAGCTTGGCCAGAACCTGTTTAAGATTCCCGTAAAAAAGATCAAGCAAGACATCAAGAGTATCTCCCGCGTGAAAGAGCTCAAGATCACACGACAATTGCTAAGTACTATCAAAATAAGAGTCAAAGAGCGGGAAGGTATCCTGTATGTAAAAAGTCAGGAAGGCCGGCTCTATCCTATCGATTCTGAAGGGGTAATCATGGAGCGTTATACTTCATATTACCGTGAAGATATTCCAATTTACAGTTCTTATTACAAAGACTCACAACTAAAACCTGGCAATCAGCTTACAAAACGGGATATCTCCCGCATCCTGGCTCTGCACCTGAAGATCATGCAGCAAGCCCCGGAGTATCTGCCTATCATCTCTGAGTATTACATGATAGATGATACTATAAATATCGTAGATGCCAGATATGGCACTCGCATCATCCCCTCTGAGGAGAACATTGCCACTCAGCTGGGGCGCTATCAATTTGTGCAGGATAACGGCAATATCGATAGGCGGAGTTTGGTAGATTTACGCTTTGAAAACCAGGTAGTAATAAAGGCAGGAAACAAATGAAAGGCAGCATAATCACAGCTTTGGATATTGGTTCCACTATGGTGAGATCGATCATCGCCCGCACCCTTGAAGATGATCGTCTTGAGATTCTGGGTATCGGAGAATCCGCATCGGAAGGAATCGAACGTGGAGTGGTAAAAGACATCGGCGCCCTGGCCGAGTGCATTAGAAAATCCCTCGAAAGTGCAGAAAAGGCTTCCGATACCGAAGCTGAAAACATCTACGCTCACATCACGGGAGAGCACATCCGCACCCAATTGGGCGATGGCAGAATCTCTATCCCCACCGAAAGCCCCAATGAACCCGGAGAAATCTCTATCGAACATGTGGAGCAAGTGATCGCCGATGCCAAAAACAGCGTGAAGATCCAAAAAGGCTTTGAGCGCCACAAGATTCTCCACGGCATACCGCATGACTTTATCATAGATTCTCAGGATGACATTTACAATCCCGTAAATATGAACGGATTTCACCTCACCGCAAAGGTGCTCACGGTGCTTTCAGAGCTCACTCCCTTAAGAAATCTCACCAAGTGCATAAATATCTCCGGCTACGAGATTGATCCGGAAAACTTTGTGCTCAATCACATCGCTCTCAGCCACAGTGTTCTTTCTCATGATGAACGCCGTTTGGGTGCCATTTTGATCGATATCGGCGGAGGTTCTGCTGATATCAGCATATACAACCGGGGAGCTCTGGATAAGGTCCTGGTCATCCCCATGGCAGGAAAAGCCATCACCGAAGACCTAGCCATAGGGCTCAAGACCACTCTCGCCAGCGCAGAATATATCAAGACCCAATTTGGCAATGCCAATGCCACCGAGGTGGATCAATCTCTGGAAATCGATGTAGAAGGCATCAGCGGAAGACCCAGCTCTCGCCGACCTCAATACCTGGTCAGCCATGTGATCCAGCACCGGGTGGAAGAGATTCTGGCGCTCTGCTATGACCGTAGCAAGGATTTTTATACCCCGGAATTGGTCACCGCAGGAATTATCCTGTCCGGAGGAACTGCTAATCTGGCCAGTATAGACCAAGCTATCAATGCCGCCTTCAATCTCCAGGTCAAGATCGCCAAGCCTGATCTTTCCCGGCTGCAAGGCATGACAAACCAGCTCAATGATCCGGCTTTTGCCACCACGGTGGGTATTTTGTATTACGCCATGGGATTTGAGCATGAACCGGAGAGCCGCAGCTTTTCTTTGGGCAATCTTGGCAGTAGCAGATTTGTAGATAAACTTAAAAAAATAATAAAGGACTTCACCTAAGGGGGATACCATGATTGAATTTGACGAAAGACCAGCACAAGTCGGCACAAACATCAAAGTGATCGGAGTCGGCGGAGCCGGAGGCAATGCCATCAATACCATGATACGGAACGAACTTGGCGGAGTAGAATTTATCGCCGCCAATACAGACGCAGATGATCTGACTAAATCTAAGGCCAAAATGAAAATGCAGCTGGGGAAAAAGCTCACCCGGGGCCTGGGCACCGGAGCAAATCCGGAAACCGGCTCCCGCAGCGCAGAGGAATCCAAAGATGAGATCAAATCCCACCTTGAAGGTGCGGATATGATCTTCCTCGCAGCCGGAATGGGCGGAGGCACCGGCACCGGAGCTACTCCCATCATCGCCAAAATCGCCCGGGAAATGGGCATTTTGACCCTTGGCATAGTAACCACACCCTTCCCCTTCGAAGGACATAAACGCGCTGAAAATGCGGATCACGGCATCCGTCACTTAAGCGAATATGTAGATACCCTGATCGTAATCCCAAATGAAAAACTATGTGAAATCTATGGCAATGCTCCCTTGATGACGGCCTTTAACAATGCCGATGACGTGCTCTATGAAGCCGCCAAGGCTGTGAGCGACATCATCACTATTACCGGACTGATCAATGTGGATTTTGCCGACGTGAAATCTGTGATGCAAAACATGGGCTATGCTCTGATGGGAACCGGTGTAGCTGAAGGCGATAGCCGCGCTATCAATGCCGCCAGAGCCGCTATCGACAATCCCCTGCTCACCGATATCAGCCTCACAGGCTGCCAGTCTCTGCTGCTCAATATCACTGCCGGAGAAGATATCCTGATGAGCGAAATCGAAGAAGTATCCAATGTAATAGTAAATGAAACCGGACGCGGCGCCAATATCATCATGGGCGTGATCATGGATGAAAGCATGGCCGGCAAAATCTCCGTAACCCTCATCGCTACCGGTTTGGATAAAAACGAGCAAACCAGTGATTTGCTGGATTTCCCCAAATTTAACCCCAACAACATCACTGAAACTGACGCACAGACCACAAATCCTAACGACGAAATAGGCAAGATCCTCAAAACCCTGGGAATCAACTCACAATCCAACGAAGAGAAACAAACAAGTGGAAACGCTGATGATCCCACTCGCATCAAACCCATGCGCACGGATGTACCCAGTTTCCTCAAAGCTTTAGATTAAACCCTCAGTTCTGAAATAAACACAAAAACAGCGGCTTGCTCTGCAAAACGCATGCAGCATACCGCTATTTGATCAGAGAATCCGGCATTCCCCCTGCTGGATTCTCTTTTCGTAATCTAACGAAACTGAAAGGAACATGGAGCATAGGAAACCAACCTATCATACCCTGTTTAAAAAACGGGGGGATGTGAACTGAACAAAGCTGGCATTCCCCCAAAATATAGAGTCACTCTTTTGATAATGAACTTAATGATAGTATCTTAGCTATCATCTATGCCTATGTATTTCAGTTTATACTTTTGGCAGTTAAGATTCATGATTCCAGCATTAATGTCCTTCTAATCCGAGTC
>Ga0265294_10001874_pt1 | contig 27995 bp, 16 predicted proteins | sample MunlanPumphouse3_FD_192504 | JGI IMG/M metagenome (GOLD analysis project Ga0265294, IMG submission 192504) | Groundwater microbial communities from a municipal landfill in Southern Ontario, Canada - Pumphouse #3 | ecosystem: Environmental > Aquatic > Deep subsurface > Groundwater | place...
ATACTCATTGTCTTTTGAAATGCTGTAAAACAAATAACATAAGTGTTCTTCTTCCTCATCGATTAAACACAATGGGGGAAATTTTGTCCAACTAAAATAAGCATCCCACCAATCCAAGCAATGTTTGCTAAAGGTCAAACTTTTATAATCTTCAATGCTTTGAGCTGATTCTAAAAATTCTTGGCGGCTAAGTTCAATGACTTTCATGTGGATTCCTTATGTTAGAGTCTAGCGGTAATAAGAGGGGGAAAGAGTTTTTAGATGGTTATTTTATAGACAATGTTCATCTTTTTTGTTTAATATATTTTGGCTAAATAATTCTATTAGGGAAGAAAAAAATTGTTTATATGATTTTTTTTAGAAATCATTACTGTTTTATTTGGAAATTATAATGATAAATTTGATACTATACTTTAGACGATAAGACAATTTATGCTAGATAAATATGAGAATAAAGTAAAGATACTTACAATAAATTTAAAATAGGACAAATGATGATTAGAAATTTTTTAGATACAACTTGTCATAATATTTGGATAGAAAGCTATTTTCATACGGAGCGAACATTTTGTTATGAACTTTATCATCAGCTAAAAATAAATTTAACTAATTATCAAAATGAATTAAATTTAAACAATATTATAATTTCTGGTGAAATTACAAAAAATGCCCAAGATGGTGGAAGTTGGACATCTCCAGATATTGTACTTCATAATGATAATAATCATGATAACGAAGATATTACAAATCAATTTTTAGTAATAGAAGTAAAAAAATATGGAAGAAGTAATATATCTATTAAAAAAGATTTAAGAAAAATTCATGATTATATGACTACATTGAATTATCAATACGGTGTTATTCTTTTATGTGATAAAAATTCTCAAGAAGAAAATAATTTTATAAATAAAATAGATAGAGTTCTTACTGAACCTGACGAAAATGGAGAGACTTTTAATGAGAGATTTAATATAGTATTACAAAACAATGATAAAAGATTATTCTTCATTTTAGTCACTAGTGGACATAATAACGTAATTCTTTTAGAATTTTCTCCAAATAATAATAATGATGCATGAAAATAATTAATACAATATTTACTTTCTTAACTTGCAAAAATTAAAAATCAATTTTGATTATATAAAAACTTTTGATATAATCAAGTAAATTAAAGATAAAGGTTTTATTATGAAAACATTAATGCTTAATGTTCAAGATAGTTTTGTACAGGACTTCTTAGCCATAATTGACCAGTACAAAGATAAGAATTTAGAGAATGACCCTTATTTTTATGAAAGACAAAAAGAGCTTCACCAAATTAGAGATGATATAAAAAATGGTTAAAGTGAATTAATTTTATTTGAAGATTTTGAAGAGAGAACAAGTCAACTAGAAAAAGAACTTCAATTAAAATATGCAAATTAAGCTATCATAGAAACTGATTTTAACTTCCAAACAATTGCCTGCTCCCTTATTTCCAAACAATATCTAAGGGTTAATTAAGCTCTCGTTAAGTATAATCCTAAACTTTTTTAGAAAACTTCTACGTTTCTCTAGAATGGTAGTATCGTTTTGATTATGTTTTTACATATGTCAAAGTTTGCGAGAAGCATGAGCATTGCTTGAATTGCTCAAACCAAATAACTATAGAGAATCTAAATACTTAACACAAACATACCGTATTTACATTACTCTTTACTTTTTACAAAAGGGAAAAAATGCCTACTATTAATCAATTGATTAGAAAAGAAAGAAAAAAGGTGATTAAAAAATCTAAATCACCTGCACTTAAAGAGTGTCCACAAAGACGAGGAGTATGTACAAGAGTATATACAACAACACCTAAAAAACCTAACTCGGCTTTAAGAAAAGTTGCAAAAGTTAGATTAACTACTGGATTTGAAGTTATTTCATACATCGGTGGAGAAGGTCACAACTTACAAGAACACTCAATTGTACTTGTACGTGGGGGAAGAGTAAAAGATTTACCTGGGGTTAAATACCACATCGTAAGGGGTGCTTTAGATACAGCTGGTGTTGCTAATAGAACAGTTGCTAGATCTAAATATGGTACAAAAAAAGCAAAAGCTAAGAAAAAGTAGAAGGATAGAAAATGAGAAGAAGAAAAGCTCCAGTTAGAGAAATAATGGCTGATCCTATCTACAATAGTAAAGTGATCACAAAATTTGTTAATGCTATCATGGTTGACGGTAAAAAATCAACTGCTGAAAAAATTATGTATGGTGCAATTGCTAACCTTGATAACAGAGGTGAAGACAAAGGGATTGATTTATTTGAAAAAGCAATCGAAAATGTTAAACCACTTTTAGAAGTACGTTCAAGAAGAGTCGGTGGTGCAACATACCAAGTTCCTGTTGAAGTTAGAGCTGTAAGAAGACAAACTTTGGCACTTAGATGGTTAATTGATGCTTCACGAAAAAGAAATGAGCGAACAATGGTTGAAAGACTTGCGAACGAATTATTTGAAGCAGCAAACGAAAGAGGGTCATCTTTTAAAAAGAAAGAAGATATGCACAGAATGGCAGAAGCGAATAAAGCATTTGCCCACTACAGATGGTAGGAATAAACAATGGCTAGAAAAACACCGCTTAACCGAGTTAGAAATATCGGGATTGCAGCGCACATTGATGCAGGTAAAACTACTACAACGGAAAGAATTTTATTCTATACAGGTTTTTCACACAAAATTGGTGAGGTACATGATGGTGCTGCAACAATGGACTGGATGGAACAAGAACAAGAAAGAGGTATTACCATTACTTCTGCTGCTACAACTTGTAACTGGACTCACCCAAAAACTAAAGAAGAGTTAATGATTAACATCATCGACACTCCAGGACACGTTGACTTTACAATTGAAGTTGAGCGTTCTATGAGGGTTCTTGATGGTGCTGTTGCAGTATTTTGTTCAGTAGGTGGGGTTCAACCACAATCTGAAACGGTTTGGAGACAAGCCAATAAATACCGAGTTCCAAGAATGATTTTCGTTAATAAAATGGACAGAACCGGTGCAGATTTTTACAACGTTGAAAAACAAGTAGCTGAGCGATTAAAAGCCAATCCAGTTCCTATTCAAATTCCTATTGGTTCTGAAGAGAACTTCAAAGGTGTTGTAGATTTAGTTCAAATGAAAGCAATCGTTTGGGATGATGATGCAGCAATGGGTTCAAACTACCACGTAGAAGAAATTCCTGCTGATTTATTAGACAAAGCAACTGAATACAGAGAAAGAATGGTTGAAGCAGCGGCTGAATCTATTGAAGAGTTAATGGAAAAATACCTTGAGGGTGAAGAGTTAACACAAGAAGAAATCACTGCAGGTTTAAAAGCGGGTTGTTTAGCAATGAATATTACTCCAATGACGTGTGGAACTTCATTTAAAAACAAAGGTGTTCAAACTTTACTTGATGCGGTTGCGATGTATTTACCAGCACCAACAGAAGTTGAAGACATTAAAGGTGAAACACAAGATGGTGACCCTGTAATTGTTCCTTCAACAGACGAAGGTGAAGTTGCAGCATTGGCATTTAAAATTATGACGGATCCATTTGTTGGTCAGTTAACATTTACAAGAGTTTATAGAGGGATTTTAGAATCTGGAACGTATGTTTATAACTCTACAAAAATGAAAAAAGAGAGAATCGGAAGATTACTTAAAATGCACGCAAACAACAGAGAAGAAATCAAAGAGCTTTATGCTGGAGAAATCGGTGCTGTTGTTGGTTTAAAATATACCATTACTGGGGATACTTTGGCTTCTGAAAAAGATCCAGTTATCTTAGAAAGAATGGAATTCCCTGAACCAGTTATTTCTGTTGCAGTTGAGCCAAAAACAAAAGCTGACCAAGAAAAAATGGGGATTGCATTAGGTAAATTAGCAGAAGAAGATCCATCTTTTAGAGTAAATACAGATGAAGAATCTGGACAAACGATTATTTCAGGAATGGGTGAGTTACACTTAGAAATTCTTGTTGACCGTATGAAAAGAGAATTTAAAGTTGAAGCAGAAGTTGGTGCTCCTCAAGTTGCTTACAGAGAAACAATTAAAAATACTGTAAGTCAAGAGTACAAATATGCAAAACAATCGGGTGGAAAAGGTCAATACGGTCACGTATACTTAAAAATCAATCCTTTAGTTGGTAGCGAAGAAAACTACAAATTCAACAACGATATTAAAGGTGGGGTAATTCCAAAAGAGTATATTCCTGCAGTTGATAAAGGGTGTTTTGAAGCAATGCAAGGTGGTATTTTAGCTGGTTACCCAATGGTAAACATCGAAGTAACACTTTACGATGGTTCTTACCATGATGTTGACTCATCTGAAATGGCGTTTAAATTGGCTGCTTCAATGGGATTCAAACAAGCTTGTAGAAGTGCAGCTGCTGGTGCAGTTATCTTAGAGCCAATCATGAAAGTTGAAATCGAAACTCCAGAAGATTACATGGGTGACGTTATTGGGGATTCTAATAAACGAAGAGGACAAGTTGTATCAATGGACGACAGAGCTGGAATTAAATTAGTTACAGCAATGATTCCATTATCAGAAATGTTCGGTTACTCTACAGACTTAAGATCTATGTCTCAAGGACGAGCAACATACTCTATGATTTTCGATAACTATTCAGAAGTTCCAAAAAACGTTTCTGAAGAAATTATTAAAAAGAGAAATGGTTAAAACCGTTTAAAACCAAAAAGGGGAAGATGAATTTCATCTTCCCCTTTATATATTCTCTTTATCAACCAATATGGAATGAATTACTCATCCAGTAATCGTTCTTCCATTTTACTGATAGCTGCTTCAAAAGCTTTAAGATCGAATCCAAACTCTACGACTTTTGTTTTTGCTAGGGCAATGGAGGTTTCATCGAAAGGCTTGATAATATTGCATACGATTTTTGTAATATGCAAAATTTCAGAGTGTTTTTTAAGTTGTGGCAAGGCTTTGCTTGGGTCGTCACTGAATTTAATGGAGTTAATAATATTTTGAGTCAGATTCCAATGTTTGAAAATAGCGGAAGTGACTTCAGCAGTTGTCATGCCGGCAAAAGTTTTTTCAATAGAGGAAATATTTTGAAAGTTTGAAGTAACTTCTTGCATAAATTCATTCTCTTTTTTTTCATCCACGATAGCACTGTTGATTAAAAATTTACCACTTTCTTGTAAAAAAGCAGGAAGTATCAACTCATTTTTTAACTCGGCATCGACTTTTCCTATCCATAAATTAATAAAATTGGACTGCATATTGGCGATTCTTAAAAAGGCATCGCTGTTGACTCCGTAGACATTTAAATCACTGTTTAACGCTTGTTTAATGCCACTTCCCAACGCAATTGAAATCGTGAAGTTAACGCCCAATAATGAGATGGCTCGACTTAAGGTATCGACTTTACTGACAAATCCAAACATGGCAGAGTTGGCTGTTTTTAAAATGGTTGAAACCATAATAGGATCTTGTTCAATAATTTTGGACAAATCCGCACTTTCAAAGTTATTGGTTTTTTTAAACTCTTCAATATCCAACAGCGTTTTGGGTAAAGGCGCCAGCGTATCAATGCGTTTTAATAATTCAATGTATGTCATAAAAATCCCTAAATAATATTTTTTTTTATTTTATCATATCTTTGTGCCATTTCTATTAACTTTCGCTCAAAGAGTGTTGAGCAATGTCTTTTAAGGGTTTAATCAAATATCGTAACACACTTTTTTTACCCGTTAGAATATTAATATTGGCAACCATCCCAGGCAAAATAGGCGTTGACTCATCAAAGCCCAATTCTTCGGCTTTAACACGAATGAGATAATGCACATTTCCTAATTTATCTTCGGTACTATCGGGTGCAATAGAGACAATTTCACCTTCAAGAAGACCATATTTGGAAAAATCGTACGCCGTAATTTCAATAGAGACTTTTTGCCCACTCCAAATTTGAGCTCTGTCGGAAGTTTTTATTTTTGCTTCAATAATCAATTTATCTTCAACGGGTGTGATTTCTGCGATGGTATCACCGGGTTTAATAATCCCATCAATGGTATTAAAGTAGAGTTTATTGACCACGCCATTGACGGGACTAATGATATATTTTCGTTGTTCTCGGTCTTGACTGGCTTTGTATTTTTCTTCAATTTGTTTAAGACTGAGTTTTACTTCTGAGAGTTGTTTGAGATTTTTTGACATGATTTCTGAGTTAACGTTTTTAACTTTTTTTGTTGCTTCTTGTATTTCGTTTTCTACAATGGGAATGGTGCTTCTAATTTCTTGTATTTCAGTGACGAGTTTGAGTTTTCGGGACAATTCCACTAAATAGTTTTTTCGAGAGATAACATTTTTTTGAAGCAAGGCATCTTGGATTTCCATATTTTCATTGGCCAATTGTAACTCAATTTCAAGGTTACCCGCTTTCGTTACCAATTCATTCAATTTTAATCTTTTTTGTTCCAATTGATCTTCTGCAATTCCTAAAACTCTGTGTCGGTTGGCATTTTCTTCTTCAAATATTTGCATTTCGTTGGATAAAATATCGGTTATTTTATGAGAAAACTCTTCAGGATAGAGAAGAATTTTATTTTCTATTAAAGCTTCCAGTCTCATAGCTCTTGCTTTTAGAGCCATAATCTCAACTTCTTGAGAGTTAATATCTGCCATAAAATATTCATTTTTAATTAAATATAAAATATCCCCTTTTTTTACACTATCACCTTCTCGCACTAAAATTTCGGAGATAATTCCTCCTTCAAAGTGTTGTAAAACTTTCGTTTGACCCGAAGGCACAACTTTTCCTTCGCCTTTTACGACTTCATCAATTTGGGTAAATGTAGCCCAAATAAAGAAAACAATCACAAAGGCAATCATGGGGTAAATGACCAGTTTGTAGTTCCACTCTTCGTCTTGATAATGTATTTTCATGGTTATCCTTTTGGATTTCGTAAGGCTTGCAAGACGGCATCACGTGGACCATCTGCTACTATTTTTCCATTGTTTAAAACCACAATTCTGTCCACCAATTCCAATGCAGCAAATCGGTGCGTGATTAAAATCAGTGTTTTATCTTCAACAATATGTTTTAAATTCTCCATAAGTTTTTTCTCTAAACCTACGTCCAATCCCGTGGTGGGTTCATCTAAAATTAAAATAGAAGGTTCATTGACAATGGCTCTGGCAAGAGCAACTAAATGTCTTTGTCCGGTACTTAAATTGCATCCTCTTTCACCCACGGGAATGCCATCGCCTTGACCACTTTTTTTAACCAACTCTTCTAATCCTGTAAGCGTAATGAGTTCCATCATTTTTTCTTTACTAATGGGTCGAGAGAGTTCAATATTCTCTTTGAGCGTACCATTAAATAAAAATGGGTCTTGTGTCATGACCCCAATATTTTGTCGAATTTCCACCGGATGAATGGTTGAAATATCGTGATTATCAATAAAAACCGTTCCTTTTGTTGGATGTAAAAGTCCCGTAAGCAGTTTTAACAGCGTTGATTTTCCTGCCCCCGTTTGTCCAATGATACCAATTTTTTCACCGTTGGTGATTTTGAAATTAATGTTATTCACCGAAGGATATTTGGCATTTTTAAAATAATACGTAACGTTTTTGAACTCAATATCGCCTTTGAGTTTTCCCAAACCAATTTCTATATTTTTTTCATTTTCTAAAGGTAAATTCCAAAAATCACGTAAATTGTATAAAGAGTCTTTTATCTCTTTAAATTTAATCACCATGGTAGAAATATTAATAACCGGCACCATTGCACGACTGGCTAAAATGGTGACGGCAATTAATCCTCCCACACTTAAATTTTTATCCGCAATTTGAAAAACACCCACAACAACCACTAAAATGGTGGTCAGTTGAATCAAAGATTGAGAAGTATTTAAAGCAAAGGCATTGACTCTTTGTATTTTAACTTGAATATTTTCTGCATGGGCAATGATAGTACGCCAATTAAAGAGTTTTGAAGCAATGGCATTTGAAAGTTTAACCGTATCGGTTCCTTGAATGGATTCCACCAAATAGTTTTGTTTGGATTGAATATTTTCCAAATGCTTTTTACTCAAATTTGAAATAGGAATTTGCAAAGCCAGATTAATTATGACCACGATAACCGCAATAAAAAAAGGCACAAGAGCCACCGCAGGTGAGATAAAATAAATGGCAATCAGAGCAAAAATAAAAAAAGGAAAATCAATGACTTGAATCAGTGATTTTGTGGCAAAAAAATCACGCACCGTGGCTAACTCTCGAAATAAGTTTGCTTTGGCTCCCGTCATCATGGTGTCGTATTGCGATTGCAGAGTTAAAACCCGTTTCATTAAATCTTCTTCTAAATACAACGAGAGTTTTTTACCCGTTTTATCGATAATGTGATTTCGTACACTTTTAAAAACCAATTCAAAAATCAATACAATAACCAAACCAAAACTTAAGACAAAAAGGGTTTCATAGGCTTCATTGGGGACAACTCTGTCATAAACAATCATAATAAACAAAGGGGTAAACAGCGCAAATAAATTGATAAAAAAAGTTAAAATTCCCACTTCGACATAGGATTTCCAAAATGATTTAACCGGCTCCCAAAACCAATTGTTGTTGGCAACTTTATCGAGTAAATCTTTTTTATTTTCTTCTCTAAAAATTAAAATAGCTTGTTTGTAGGCACTTAACTCTTTAAATTCAATCTCAACACTTTTTTGCTCTTCAATGTTAAAAAGTTCAATTTTTTTATTGGCAATATTTTTTTGATAAATAATGGGGCTATTATTTTCATCAAAAAGAATACAGGGCAAAAAATGGTTGGGAATATTTTGCGCATTGATCTCTTTTTCTAAAGCAATAAGTCCAATTTGTTCACAGACGATAAAAACAGATTCTTTGTTGAAATCGTCGTTCTTTATGGCATCTAAACTGGCGATGGTTTCTAAGCTGACGTCACCATAGTAAAAATCCAGCATGTACTTAAAACATGAGAGCAATGGTGTTTGGGGTATATCACTCAAATTTAGCCTTACGTAATTCAAAATAGTATTGATTATAATTAAATTTTACTTAGAAAAAAGTAATAATTTAAGTTATAGTTATGTTTTGTTACCATAAAATGTCAATTTACTTCACAAGGATAAAACTCAATGTTTACTTTTATAAAAAGATTGCAAGAATTATTGGCACAACTTAAGAAAAATAAAGGTCTTTGGTTTACCACATTAAGTGTTGTCTCTATTTCGGGGATATTTATTTGTATGTACGTTATTACAACAATGACCGACCGAGTATCACAAGAGGTATATCAAAGTATGTCTAAAAGTTATGAACAAATATTAGATGTAAAAATGGATAACAAAAAAACTGAGTTTGAAAAAATATTGGTGGCAATTCAACAAAATGGAGCTTTGCTCAATGCCATTGAAAACAACAATACTATTGCTATGGAAGCCGTTAAAAACTTTTTAAATGAAGAGTTTGTAAAAGGCGGATTTGTTGATTTAAGTATTGATATTATAAATGTTACGAATAAAGATAAAGTTTTTAGAAATGCGGTTAACACTGTCATTAGCTCCAAACGATCACTTTTTGGTATTGAGGTGTTAAACGAAGGTGTTTTCTTTTCTTATTTATTTCCACTTGCGCGAGATGGCAATGTTTATGGAGTATTGGAAATCAAAGAATCCATCCACTCTTTACGAGGAGACTTCGTCAAACAAGGCAGCGAATATGTCTTTTTATTGGATAAAAAAATGTTGGCTTTCATCTCTTTAGAAGCGAAAACAGGAAAATACAAAGAAGTTAACCAAGAGTATACGTTGGAAAATGTCCGTTACGATACAAAATTTGCAGCCTCAATGTCTAGCATGGATGAAGAAGTCTATTTGCTGTTTTTGAAAAACAAATATGCTATTGATCAAGGGTATTTTAAAATATTAAAAAAAGTAACGGATATTAACGGGACGGATATTGGATTGATTATTGTAGGTGAAAGTACGGAAGTCAGTGGTGGGTTTGTAAACATTGCCGATAATATGACCAACACCGTTACAACAGTTGCTTTAGGGCTCGTTATATCGATTATTTTATTTTTATTTTAAGGTAGATTATGAGAAGACTAAAGATTTTAAAAATCTACTTTGTTTTTTGGCTGTTTATCTTTTTCTTGGTATTTGCCAACTTTAAAATGTTCATTACATTTTTTATGTCGACATTGACTTTTAATATTGCCGTTTTAACCGTATTGGCTATTGGGATGGTTATTGTATATCACGCGGCGTTTAGGTTAACCATGTTAGCAGGAACATTTGGGATTTTAGCCTATAAAAAAGGGGATCAACTCATTTATTATTTGCAAGGGATTGATAGAATTATGCCAGCAAGTATTGCGCATATGTTTTACAAACGTGCAAAGAGTGGAACGCTTTATTTTACGCAAAGTGAAGCCAAAGATGTAACGAATTGGTTGGAAGAGAAGTTTGCCAATCAAAAAGTCTATGTTAACTTTTTTACAGCAACTGCTCTTATGATTGGACTTTTTGGAACATTTACAGGACTTTTAAAATCAATCGATGAGATGGGTGCTATTATTTTATCGCTCAGTGGAGATATTAATTTAGCCGAAGTTATTTCAGGATTTGCAGGACCGTTAAGTGGTATGGCAATCGGATTTGGGTCTTCTTTATTTGGAGTTGCGACGGCGATTATTTTAAGTGTTAAAACCTATATTTTAAGCCGAAATCAAGAAGCGTTTATTGAAGACATTGAAGATTGGATGAAGGGTAAAATTATTGATACCCAATCTTCTGAAGTCATTGAACAGTTTCAGCAAACCATGGGTACAGGTTCCAGCGGAAGTGGTTCGGGGCAAATGCAAGCAATCTCTGGCGATATGATGACCTCTGGAAAATTCTTGAATGTTTTTGCCGATGCGATGGGTGGTTTAAAAGATGAGTTGAAAAAAAATGCCGAAGGCAACGAAGTGGTTTATAAAATGTTGTCTGAAAATTTTGAAGCTTCCAATAAATCAACGGGCAATGAAATTGCTCTTTTAGAAAGCATTGTTAATTCCATTAAAGAGCTCAATATTAATCAATTTTCCAACTCAAATACCTTGGATGAATCGATTCAAAGTTTAGCCAATATTGCAACCAGTCAAAACAAAACCATGAAACAACTCTTGGATTTGCAAAAACAAAATCAAGAAATGATGGAAAAGTTTGTTGAAAAGTTGGATACACGATTAAATACCTTAGAAAATAAGTTAAGAAAGTAGATTATGGCAAAAAGATGCAGTGAAGAGTTTAATCCTTGGCCACCATTTGTGGATATATTTTCTTCTGTAATTTTGGTTTTATTACTTTTTTTACTCATAACCATTGTCAATATTGCCTATTATGCTCAATTTAAATTTAAAGTTTCATACACGGGAACCATTCCAACCAATGAAGTTATTTTATCTGAAAATCCCACCAAGGTGGTTACTGAAAAAAAGGTGCAAACCGATCAAATCGAGCAACCCTTGTATACAAAACCTTTAAAACCAGAATTAATAGAAGACCCTCAAACTAAAGAAGAAGTAGGGGATATTGAAAGTGCTGGAAAAGATTTGAGCCGAATTTATGAAGATGAAAAATCCAAACAAGCTACGATTGCAGCGGAGGATTATTTGGTTTTAAATTTTGGTGGCAATGATATTAAGCTGGATAATCCCACGATAATGGAAATTAAAGGATTTATTACGCAAGTGAAAGAAAAATATCCTAAACATGTTGTAAAAATCAGTGCAGTTGATCCTACGAATCAAATCAGTGCAACAGTGATGAAACAAATTTCTTTGGCGCGAACGATTAATGCTCGGAATTTAATTCGGCAACTCTCATACGATATTAAAGATGTTCAAGTTGATTTGCTCAGACCCAATAGTACCAATATTCAAAACGTAAATGAGTTTGGATTTTTAATCATTAGGATAGAAAAGAAATAATGAAAAGATCATATCCCATCAAAACTTCTTTTATGACATTTTTATTTATTTGTAGCAGTGTCATTGCCAATGAAAATATTGTTTCAAATGCACCAATACAAGCAACCATTCAAGAGAGTAAACCCGATAAAATTCTTCCGGAAGAAACCAAAGGAGTCAATCAAACGTATGGCGTGGAAACGGGACTGACCGGGACAATATCTCCTAAAATTGAAGCTAAAAAAAATAAAACATTGGGTCTAAATACCAATGAAGAAGTCAACAATTATGTCAAAGTCTCTTTAATCGATGTTGTTTTAGAAACGGTTGCCAATAATTACAATGTCAAAATAGCCCGTGAAAAAGTCGAACAAGCTAAATTGAATTTAGATGAAGCCTATTCTGGATACAAACCAACCGTTGATGTTGAATACAAATATGGAACAACCGAAAAAACGCCAAGCGATGACGGGATTGATAGCCCAAAAAATCGATATCACGATGAAACAGCAAAACTGCAAGTGAAACAAAATTTATATGCAGGTGGTGCCACTCATAATAAAATCAAAGGGTTAGAAAAGAGTTTAGAAGTGGCTAAAAACCGATACGAATTGGCGATTTCACAAGAGATACAAAATGCCATTAAAGCTTATTTTGGAGTGGTTTTTTCCTACCAATCGCTCTATGCTACGCGTATCAATATGGAAATGTTGCAAAAGATTTTAGAAATTGTAACCATTAAATACGATTTAGGAGCTGCTTCTATTGGGGATATCAGTTCCATTAAAGCCAGTGTATCCAATGCCGAATCTAAATTGTCCAAAACCAATTCAAAATTTGTGGAATCACTTAAATATTATGAATACATTGTGGGGGAAGATTTTAAATATACCTTGCCGTATGAATATGAGTTTAAGATAGAACTCGCACCTCTTGAAGAGTTATTGATTTTAGCCAATGAAGAGAATTTAAATATTGTCAGTTATTTAACTACCGTGGAGTCAGAAAAATATAAATTAAAAGGGGCTCAATCGGCGTATGAGCCCAAAGTAGATTTAGAATTTACGCACACAAGAATTTATGATAAAGATATTGAACCTGAAGAGTATTATCGACAAAATATGAATGAAGCGTATGTTACTGTAAAATACAATTTATACAACGGCGACAGAGATTCCAATAAAATTCTCTCTGTCTACAGTACGATTCGAGAAACCAAATATAAAATTGAAGAAGAGAGACGAAAACTCAAATGGATTATCTCCAATTTGCACCAATCACTCAATGCCTTAGAAAGCTCAATAGGAAGCACCAAACAAGAAGTAGAATCCTCTCAAGTAACCGTTGAATCGTATTGGGAAGCCTTTAAAAATGGGGAACAAGATTTACAAACGCTTTTAACCGCACAACGACAACTCAACACCGCACAAGTATCGCTTATTGAGTTTTATGAGAGCCGATTAAATGACTATTTCAAACTCACCTTTGAAACAGGACAATTGGTTTCTCATTTTGAGTTAGACCCAACCAAAGCCAATTTTATTGATTTTACACGAAGTAAATACAATAAGAACACTATAAAATCAAAAGAAGATATGGCATTATTTGCCTCTATTTTTGAAAAATCTAAAGAAGAAGCCGCCAAAGAAAAAGCCATGGAAACCAAAGTTGTCGATACGATTGAAGACATTTTGATTTTCAAAGATAAATTTTTAGATGCCAATGATGAGTATTTTACGTTGTACATTGGTGAATTTGATACGATTTACGATACCTTTGGGTATATTAAAAACAATGCTTTATCGAAACAAGCGTTTATGATTGATGTGCTTAATGATTATAAATTGAAAAATATTATGGCGTATGGTATTTATGAAACGATGGATTTAGCCAACGGGGCTTTAAACGAAATGGCAAAAAATGAAACCAAAGAGTATAAAGTGGTTTCTATTAAAACCATTAAAGATTTGTATAAAACTTTTATTGATGGCTTTGATGAACTTCGACCCAAAGAGTTTGTTGAAACCAAAACCATCACCTTGGCGCCTAAAGCTCAAAAAGAGTATGTCAGCAATGAAAGCTTCAAAGAACAATTTATTGCATCAAAAGCTGATACCTATACGATTAACTTAGTAACTTTTGCAAAATTAGACGATGCCATTACATTGGTCAATAAAGAAAATATTGCTGAAAATAGTTTGATTTTTAGATACGGTACCAACGCTGAGTGGATTAAAATTGCGTACGGTGTTTTTCCAACCTATGAAGAAGCCAATGCTGCGCTTTCTAAACTCTCTTATGAAACCAAAGAGAAATATTTTCCAGTGATTGAATTTATCAAGGATAAACAAGAGTTGTATGAAAAATACCAACATTTGTCTTTAGGTGTACCTACGTTGCAATTTGAAAAAGTGGAGTATGAAACCATATCAGAAGATACCAAAAGAGAGATACGTGAATTAAAAGAGGAACGAAAAGAAAAGAAAACAGTAATACCTGAAGAAAAAAAAATTGAGCCAGAACCCGTACTTGAAGAACCTGCCGTTCAGCAAGAAGAGTTCATGCCAGAACAACCCGATCATGAACCTTTAGAAAAAGATGAAAATGAGCTTGAAATTAAGCAAGAAAAGCCGATTTCTTTTAAAGAGGAGTTTTTAAATGCCCCTTCTTCTAAATATACACTGAACATTGCGACTTTAGCAACGCAAGAAGAGAGTGAAAAATTTATGAAAATGAATAAGATTGAAGAAAAAGCATTTTCATTTATTTTTGGGGAAGAAACATCAAATTCTAAAGTCATGTATGGGGTGTTTGACACTTATCAAGAAGCCCAAGAAGCCGCTAAGAATTTACCTAAAACACTCAAAAGAAACAATCCCCGAGTGGAGCAAATTCAAAATAAACAAGATTTGTATAAAAAATACAATGCCATAGAACCCAACGATTCTACCATGGCAATTGTTGATACCAAAACAGAAGATGAGTCATGAAATTAACGTGGACACTCAATAAAAAGTTTGCACTTTTTGGATTTTTCTTCGTCTCTTTCATTGCGTCTTTATTTATGTACAATTATTACAACAAAGAAAAAGAGATTAAAGAGAAATTCTATCATCAACTCAATACAAAATTAGAGTTTGTGATGAGTGATTTACAAGAAAAGATTTTAAAAAGCAATTATGAAACGATTAATAATATTCTTCAAGTCGCTTTAAATACTTTATCGGTGGACTCTCTTAAAATTACCTACAGAAGTTTAATTTTTTCCAAAGAGAATTTGATTAAAAATTCCAATTATCCGTATAACTTAGATTGGGAGATAAATGAAGTCAGCACGGATGCTAAAAACGGATACATTGTATTACAAAATAATAATATGTATCGGTTTTTTAATACCATGATTGCCAATATTGAAGAACCCATAAAATTAAAATTTGTTTTGAGTAAAAATGAAATGGTTATCAATACGGTTTCGGTATTGCAATTTTATTATGAATTCAAAAAACCCATGAATACGGCAAATGAACAAAAAGTCAATAAACGAGTCTTATATTTTTTAGATCAGCCTTTAGCCGATTTTGAATATACCATCGACGAAAGAGCCATGCAAGAGCAATTAGAGTTGCTTAAAAAAGAGTATATGATGGATGCTTTTTTAGTTACGTTCATTGGGATTTGTTTTGCGTTGTTAACCTATTTTTTATTTATTAAAAAGATGTTATTGGAGCCAATTTTAGCGTTTAAACTCTCCATGAAAGATGCTTTAGACAATAACTTTATGCATAAAATTGATGAAAAATCAGGACAAAATGGGGATATTGATGAGGCATTTGGATTACTCAATAAAATTTTACGAAAATACATTGGGGTGGTTAATGAGCTTAACATCAATAAAGGAATCTTAGAGCGAAAAGTATTTACCGATGACTTAACCGGATTGCCCAATCAAAAAGTATTTGAGCTGGATTTAAAAAATATGTTTATCGTGGGTTCAGATGGTTTTATTGGTTCGATTAAACTTGAAGCCTTAGGAGATTTTACCAAAGCGTTTGGTGCAGCATTAGCCAATCATTTAATTGAAGAGTTCACGCACGTTGTTCAAAATAAGTTTTATGAAATCAATCTTCAAGAAGCCACTTTGTACCGATTTTTCGGTTCAGAATTTGCGATGATATTAAAAAATGAAGACGAGAGCAAAACTGTAGAGTTTGCTCAAAGTTTACAAGCCGAGTTAAAAGAGTTGGAATTGCGTTATGAAGTCAAAGCCAATTTAGCCTATTTTAGTTTTGTACCTTTTGATAAATATGGAACCATCGACTCTATTTTACACGCTTCAAGTGATGCCTACACCATCGCTAAAACCAAAGAAGAGTCGTATCATATTGTCAGTCCAACCGAGGTATTGGATAAATTCCAATATTTAGAACAAAATGTTCGAGACATTATTGAAAGTGGTTCTTTTGATGTTACCTTTGGCTTTGATACTCGAACAACAGATGAAAGCAAACGAATCATAATGAAAGAAGCCATTCCTATTTTATACGATAAAAACAGAGAAAAATTCTCTATTGGGGTCTTTATTTCCGTGGCAGAAAAGATTAATTTGGCGGTTCAATTTGATAAAATAATTATTGAAGAGGTCATTAAATTTATTAGAAATAACGAGATTGAGTATGCCATTGCGATTAATCTTTCCATGTTTTCACTGAAAGATTCAGAGTTTATTAATTGGTTGCACTCGTTATTTTTATACAATAAAAATATTGCAAAATATTTAGTTTTTAGTATGACCTCGTATAATGCCTCGACCAATGTTGAAATTTTCAAAACTTTTATTGATGAAATCCATCGATTTGGTTCAAAAATAATTCTCAAACGATTCAGTTCCAATGATTTTACGGTGGAACAACTGGAAGAATTCCATTTGGATTATTTACGTATCAACAAAGATTATACGACGACTATCTCAAAAGACAGAGATAAAAAACACTTTTTACGTACCATTGTTAATTTTGGACAATCCAATGATATAATAATCATAGGTGATAGTATAAAAGATGAAAAAGATGTTGAAATTTGTACTACGATTGGTTTAGATGCCATCAGTAATTATTAAGGGGCGTAAATGAAAAAACGGTATATGACGCTAAGTGTGTTGTTGAGTCTCTCTTTTTTGAGTGGATGTACTTCAAAAGAGTTTCAAACGACCAATTATTTTGATGCCTTAACAAAAGATGAGATTTTAGAAGCCGGAAAGTTGGTCTTTTTTGATGATGGCAAATACCTTATTGATTCGTACCGAGACCGATTGGAAGTGACAAAAATTGGTATTGTTTTTCACACATTGCAACATGAAGATTATGTCTTAAACGTTGAAGAAAATGAGTGTGGTACCAATGCCACTTTAAAAATGACAAGCAGTTATGGCGTGGACAAAATTTTGAACCATGATGCTTTTGAATTAGAACATAAACTCTTTTGGTACAAAGTGGAGTCGATTTTAGAAGAGAAACATGAGTTACAAGAAATGGCACAAAATGAAACGGCGGATGAGGTAAAAAAAGAGTTAACACCTCTCAAAGATTTATCGCAGTGTGTGATTAAAAGTGAATTTGAAAAGGGTGTTATTAAAAATAAAATCAGCAGTATAGGAGACATCGCGTATGAAGATTTATAAAATAATCGCACTTAAACTGCTTAGCATCTGTTTTTTATGGGCAAGTGAATTTGATGAAGCCGTTGAATGGTATCAAAAAAAAGAGTACACCAAAGCGTATGAGATATTTTTAAAATTGGCAGAAGAGAATCATGCCAGTGCCCAATATAATTTGTCGTTAATGTATCAAAATGGTTTGGGTGTTGAAAAAAATATCTATCAAAGTATGCATTGGCTTGAAAAATCCGCTACGCTTAAAGACCCCAAAGCACTCAACAATTTAGCTTACTTTTATGAACACGGATTGGGCGTGGTCAAAAACAAAAAAGAGGCAATGAAACTCTACGAAGAGGCGGCCAATTTAGACTATTTTGTGGCTCAATTTAATTTGGCCATGTTATATGAAAACTTTGGATTCAATGAAGCCTATTTAAAAAAAGCATTTGATTTGTATGAAAAAGCTTCCAATAAAGGATTTGCGGCAGCTCAAAATAATTTAGCCCGTTTGTATTATTTTGGTATGGGAACGCCCAAAGATATGGAAAAAGCATTTTATTGGTACGAAAAAGCTGCCAATGGAAATGATGACGTGGCACAATTTAACTTAGCCCTCATGTATTACAGTGGTGAAGGCGTGGCAAAAGATTATGACAAAACGTTGTATTGGTTAGAAATCTCTGCTAAAAAAGGGAATCAATTTGCCCAAGCCCAGTTGGGTGATTTTTATCGAACAGGAGAGCTTGTTGAGCAAGATTATGAAGAGGCATTTTTTTGGTATTTTGAAGCAGCCACCAGCGAGTATGGAAAAGCACAATATTATGTGGGACTTTTTTATCATGAGGGATATGGCGTCGAACAAGATAAAGAAAAAGGTCTTTTTTGGATGCTAAAATCCAAAGAAAATGGCTATGTTTTTGCCAATACTTTTTTACAACGACAATCCAAACAGTAAAAAAAGGAAGTTTTTTTGAAAAAAGAGTTATGCCAAGCACTCAATTTTCAAAATAATAACGCATTGAATGAAGCGTTAACTCTATACCAAGAGCAGTTACATTTTGAACACTCCTCTTGGGAATGGATGTTTATTTATGGTAATATGGCGAACATCTTTTTTACGAATAATGAAATTCCTCAAGCGATTGAATGGTATCAAAAGGCACTATATTATGAGAATAAAAATCAAAAAATTCTCTTTAATTTAGGGGTTGCTTATTTAAAAAACGAATCGTTTGATGAGGCAAAAACCTACTTTTTAGAGCTCATTGCAATCAATCCTCGACACTATACCGGGTTTCTCAATTTAGCCATTTGTTATAAAAATCTAAAAGAGTATCAAACGGCTTTTGATACCTTTTCTAAAGCATTATGTCTTAATGCCCATGATATGGATTTGTACTATAACCTTGGCAATTTATATTTAACCGTAGAAAATTTCTCGTATGCTTTAAAGAACTATTTATATGTGTTGAAACACGATAAAAAGTATGTTAAAGCACTTTACAGTGCGGGACTTTGTTATCATAAAATTCTTAAAAATAAATTGGCAATTCGCTATTTTGATCACGCCTTGAGTCTTGAACCTTTCTATTACGATTGTTTATTTGCAAAATCATTAGCCCTTTTACAATTGGGCGATTATGCACATGGTTGGGAATTGTATCACTATCGTTTTGAGGCAAAAAACAGTTTAAAAAAAGCAAAGTACAATGTGCCACTTCTGCAAAATCATGATGTAAAAAATAAAATAATTTTAGTGCAAGGGGAACAAGGATACGGAGATACCATTCAGTTTTCCCGTTTTTTAAACGCTTTTCAAGAGGCAAAAAAAGTCTATTTTGCAGTTCGAGAGCCATTAAAAGAGCTCATGCAAAACAGTTTTCAGCAGTGTGTGGTTTGTACGCATGAAGACATTTTAGACGATGTAGAGTATTTTGTTTCCTTAATGGATTTGCCAAGAATTTTCAAACATAAAGATATGTTTGCAACGACAACTTTTCCTTATTTGGTTTCTTCCCCATGCAATACGATATCGCTAAATAAAACAAAAATGAGTGTTGGTTTTTGTTGGGAAGGAAATGTTGAACACTCCAATAATCACAATCGATCCATTCCTTTGAGCTATTTTATTGATTTAATCCAAGAACATAAAAATATAATTTTTTACTCTTTGCAAAAATACACCCAAGAAAAACTGCCTATAATGGATAATTTAGTTGATTTAAGTTCTGTTATAACCGATTTTACCATCACAGCTTCATGCGTAGAAAAGCTTGATTATATTGTTTCAATAGACAGTGCTTTAATCCATTTATCGGGGGCTTTAAACAAAAAGAGTTTTCTTTTGTTGCCAAAATATTGTGAATTTCGATGGGGTGAAAAAGGAAAAAATAATTGGTATGAAAGTATGACAATAATACGACAAAGTAGACAGGGAAATTGGGATAATGTTTTCTTGGAATTAAGAAATAATTTTTTAACCTTTTAATGGCTTTAAAACCCGATTCTATAGTATTTTGCTAATTCTATGTCACTTTAATATTACTCCTAAGATTTTTATGGTAAAATAAGCCAATTAGCTATGTAAAAAGGCAAAAATATGGCAGAAGAAACCACCCCCAAACAAAATATCAACACTCAGACCTCTGAGGTAATTACCGATACCAAAGATATCTTACAGTATCAAAATAAAAAAGTTCTTGTAAAAAAATCCCCACAAAAAGGGCAGAATGTCGCTGTGTACGTTCGTCCTGGTGATGAGATTGAGTATGCCTTAGATGGTGTTAACCTAGAAACGTTGGATTATCGATTGGTGGGGGGTGATATTGTTGTAACACTGCCCAACGGCGGAATCTTTACGTTTGTTTCTATGGCATTAATGGGATACAGTGACAACCCTCCTGGTTTTGTGGGTATGGGTGGACAAAAGTTTTCTTTAGGACAAATTCTCTCACAAATTGAAGAAATTAATGATTTGCCCATTAATTCATTGCCCGTAGAAGCCGATATCCAAAGAGAAGATAAAGTCAAAAAAATTGTTGAAGACATTGAAGAGACCATGCAAAAAGTCTCTCAAATGATAGTGCAACAAGAACAAATGGAACAAGACAACAGTAAAGCCAAAGAGATGGAGTCTTCTTTTGATTTTACTCAAGCTCCCGTTGATATTCCAGAAGTGGTGGAAAACCAATTTACTTCAGATGCTCCATCAACACCCATCGTAACACCAGGTGATGATGCAAAAGTTGAAGGAGTATTACCTACCTTATCTTTTGATATTAATATTGAGCATATCCGTGCAACTGATGAATTTATTGGAAGTGGATTAGCTAAAACTCTTTTTGTTACAGGAGGAGGTGGAAGTATTTATGCCAATGATTATCCAAGTAATCCTGCATTAAGTGAGTTACAAAAACAGACGGCTCCTGAAGATATTGATTTTGGAGCTATTAATAATTCTCTTGCTAATCAATCCGTCATTACAGCGGATAACGCAAACTTTTTTGGCGAGACATATACTTCAAGACTTATTAAACTTTCTCCTTCTCAACCAGGTGGTTTTGGTATTATCGTTATTAAAATCAGTGGATTACCAACCGGTGCCTCTATTGTGGGAGGAGTATCTCAAGGTGGTGGGGTTTGGTTAGTTAATAAAGCAGATGCCTTAACCAGCGGATTTACAGTGAATCCTAATAATGGAGAAATTAATTTTGCCATTAAATACAATACGGATGTTTTAGGCTCAAATAATTTTGAAATGAAAATAGAAGCCCAATCGGTTTGGAGTCTTGAAAATCTTGCAGAAGATTTAAGAATAAATGCAGAAGAACCAGTGTTAACAAGTATTACTTTTGAAAAAACGTATGGAGTAAATATTAAAGAAGTTGACCCTTCTTCTCCTTTAAGCTATCGTTATACACAAGTGGGAGAGCATAAAGACGGGTTTGTACTGGCAACCAATTTAAATGATAATATTATTAGAACGGGTAATATTGATACAACAGTGATTGGGGGAACTACAACCGATACAATTTTTGCTCAAAGTGGGGAAGATACTCTTTATGGAAATAAAGGGAATGATACGATTGCACCAGGATTAGGTGATGATACAGTTGATGGAGGTCTTGGTAACGATACCATCTCATATTCAACTTTAGCCGTATCCAATGCAGGAGCAGGCGTTACGGTTGACTTAATTGCACAAACGGCAACGGGTTCTGGAAATGATACGTTAATTAGCATTGAAAATATTATTGGAAGTGCCTTTAGAGATACACTATTGGGAAATAATGACGTTAATATTATTCATGGTGGTGCAGGAAATGATACCATTGATGCCAAAGCAGGAAATGATACCATTTTTGGAGAAGCAGGAAATGATATTATTAAAAGTGGTTTTGGAAATAATACCATTGATGGAGGAGTAGGTACTAATACGGTCGATTATAGTGACTTAACTTCTACAAATGGTGTTGAAGTAAGATTACTTAGTCCTGATGCCGTAAGTTTGGGTGAAACTTGGGGTGATGCTACTTCTACAACGGGTGTAGATCGATTAACCAATATTCAAAATGTGATTGGAAGTGCGTATAACGATACTTTTAGTGGAGCCAATAATACCAATAACACGTTTAATGGACGTGCAGGAATCGATTTAGTAGATTACAGCAATTATAAAAGTAATGCCATTAATGCCAATCTTCAAGAGGGTTGGGTTATTGGTCAAGGTACAGATACGCTTATTAATATTGAAAGTATTAAAGGTACTGACTTATTGGTATTTGGAGATACAATTATTGGTTCTGCTACTGTGGGTAATACCATTTATGGTATGGCTGGAAATGATACTATTAAAGGTGTTGGTGGTAATAACTTTTTATATGCAGGAAGTGGTAATGACCTCATTTACAGTGGTACGGGTAATGATTATATTGATGGAGGAAGTGGCACTAATACTCTAAGTTACGAAGATGTAATTGCAATTGGAGATTCGTCAACAGTTGGTGTTACTGTTCATTTATGGGATGCAAATGCTCAAGATACAGGTAAGGGTGGAATTGATACTCTCAAAGATATTCAAAATCTTATTGGAACATCTAAAAATGATACTTTATCGGGAAATAATGCCGTCAATACTTTAAATGGTTTGGGTGGAAATGATACGGCAGATTATAGCTTCTCAAACAATGCTATTGTGGCTAATTTATTAAATGGTACTGTAGATAAAGGTAATTCTGTTGCCGATACCATTATTAGTATTGAAAATCTTATTGGAACAGCAGGAGATGATTCTATTATTGGAAGCAATGTTGCCAATATTTTAGATGGTGGAGCAGGAAACGATTATTTTGTAGGCAATGGTGGAAATAATACTATTATTGGGGGAAGTGGCAGTGATGTTGTAGATTATTCAAATGCAAGTTTTGGTGTCAATGTTTCTTTAAATAATACGGGAACAGGAACAGCAAATATTGGTTCTCAAGCAGACAGCTTAGATGGAATTGAAAATATTATAGGTTCAAATTATTCCGATACATTAATTTCAACAGATACCAACAATATTTCTAATACATTTTGGGGAGGTATTGGAAACGATACTCTTGATGGTGGAAGTGGAAATGATTATTTGTACGGACAAAGTGGAGATGATAAATTTATTGCCAGCAGTGGAATCGATTTTATTGATGGAGGAAGTGATAGTGAAGTCTATGGGGATACCATTGATTTTACCAATATTGCTGCGAAAATTGTATTGACGCTTGCTGAAGATGGTAACGAAGCGCGTTCTTATGAAAATGGTGTTATTTCACACCGAATTTATAACATTGAAAATATTATTGCCAGTAATTTAGACAGTACATTAAGTGGGAACAGTAAAAATAATACTTTAATTGGTGGAACAGGAAATGACACCTTAAGTGGTGGCGCCGGTACCAACTATTTAGATGGTGGATTGGGAATTAATACGGTAAATTACAGCAGTGCCAGTAGCAGTGTGACGGTTGATTTAAGTAAAAATACGGTTCAAGAAGTCTATTTAGAAGGAGCAACAACCGTAAAAGACACTTTGATTAATATCCAAAATGTTATAGGAAGTATCCATAAAGATATTATTACAGGAAATAGTGCATCTAACTCTTTATTTGGAGGCTTAGGTGATGACACATTGGTTGGAAGTGCTGGAAATGACACCTTAGATGGAGGCGATGGAATTGACGTTGCCAGTTATGAAAATGCAACCGATGATTTGAATATTGACTTAGGCAGTGCGTCAGTTTCAATTAATGCAACCTATGGAACAGATACTTTTATTAGTATTGAAGGAGCCATTGGAGGAAGTGGTAATGATACCATCACGGGTACAACTTCTTCAAACGTTCTTATTGGTGGGGCAGGTAATGATACATTATTGCCTAATGGAAACAATGGAAGTGATGAATTAGATTATATCGATGGTGGAACGGGTGTTGACTTTGTGAGTTTTAATTTTGGAGACAGCACGTCAGTTACTTTAGATTTAGCAGACAGTGCCATTCAAAATACTGGAAAAGGGCGTGTGCAAATTATCAATGTTGAAAACGTTGAGGGTGGAACGGGTGCCGATAAACTGTATGGAAACAGCAGTGATAATGTTTTAGAAGGAAATGCAGGCAATGATACCTTAGCAGGTCGTGCAGGAAATAATACGTTGGATGGTGGAGCGGATTTTGATACAGTAGATTACAGTGCTGTTGACAGTTTAAATGGATTAAATGTTAATTTAGGATTAGCCACACAACAAGTTCAAAACAATGGGTATGTAGGAAAAGATACTCTTATTTCAATAGAAAAAATAATTGCCACAAATAATAATGACGTCATTGTAGGAAGTAGTACAAATACATCAATGATGTATGAATTGGGTGCTGGAAACGATACCATTTGGGCAGGAAGTGGCGCAAACATCATTTATACTTCTCGAATGAGTGAAAGTGGAACGGATTATACAACCTATAGTAATACGGTATTTAGTGGTACAGGGAATGATACGGTGTATGGAAGCAGCGGCAATGATACTTTTGTAGTTGCTCAAAATGACACACTTGGAAGTGCTGGAGACGATACTTTTAATGGGATAAGTGGAATTAATACCATTGATTACAGTTTAATTCTTGATAACGATGCCAATGAAGCAACGGGGGGAATTAATGTTACGTTAAATGGTTCCAATCCGGTTGCTATTACTTTAAGTGGAGGCAATACCAATACCATTCAAAATGTATCGCATATTATAGGAACAGCGAACAGTGATACTTTAACCGGAGACAATTTTAACAATATTTTAGATGGTAGCGCTGGAAATGATACCATTTTTGGAATGGCTGGGAATAATACCTTAAGTGGTGGAAGTGGTAATGATAGCATTACTGGGGGAATCCAAGTTGATACTATTTATGGTGGAATAGGCGATGACACTATTTTTAGCAGCAGTGGCAATGATACGATTTATGGTGGAGAGGGTACGGATACCTTTGATTTAAGTGGTCGTACGGGAAAAGCTTTTGTTAATTTAGCTGAAAACAGAGCGCGACTGGATACCAATAACAATGATGATTTTGATATTGATGATGAGAATGATGTATTGTTTACTATTGAAAAAGTAGTAGGAAATAGTTCCGATAATACTTTATATGGAGATTCCTTTGCTAATATCTTAGACGGAGGAACAGCGGGTACCAACTCTTTATACGGAGCAGGTGGCAATGACACGTTAATTGGAAGTGGAAGTGGTCTGGATATTGCATATTATAAGCCAGCAAGTGCTTCAATTGAAATTGATATGACTCAGGCATTCCAAGTTGTTCGAGATGGGGATGGAGGAAGTGATACTTTAATTGATATTAATGAAATACATGGAAGTGATTACGGAGATACATTCAGAGGTAATAACGATAATAATACATTCAGAGGTTTAGTAGGTGATGATACGTTTTACAGCAGTGCTGGTTCAAATATTCATGACGGTGGGGCTGACAATGATACCTTTTTTATTACCACTAAAGACCATGGCGTTGATACGTTAATTGGTGGATTAGGAAGTGATAGTGTTGATTTTAGCAGTGTGACTGATTTAGGTGGAGCAACTAAAGGTTTAGAAATAACGTTGGATGGTAATGAAACCGTACAAGCAACTTTAAATGATGTGAATTCTCATAAGCTTACTGGTATTGAAAATATTACGGGAACAATTTATAATGATACCATTCGAGGTGACCATAATAACAATATTTTAAGAGGTAATGCTGGAAATAATACCCTTATTGGTGGAGCCGGTGATGATACTTTAATAGGTGGAACAGGTACAGATGTAGCCAGTTATGAAACATCAACCAATGGTGTTAATGTGGATTTATCACAAGTGAATTATCAAGTTCTTGATGATGGATTAGGTGGACGAGATAAATTAATTGACATTGATACCATTGTTGGAAGTGATTATGCGGATACCTTTGAAGGAAGTAACTCTACAAATGATACTTTTATAGGGAAAGATGGCAATGACTGGTTTATTGGAAGTGGAGGTAATGACTATTTTGAAGGTGGCGTAACCAGTGTAGATACGGTTGATTACAGTGCGGCCATAACAAATTTAGAAATAGATATCAATGATGGGACAAAAAGTATTAATGCCTATTATGGTACTGATACTTTTAAAAATATCAATGGAATTGTGGGTGGAAGTGGAAATGATACTTTAAGTGGAAACAGTGGGGCAAATACCTTAATTGGTGGAGCAGGAAACGATATTCTTTTAGGATTTGGTGGAGATGATTATATTGATGGAGGCACGGGAAGTGATTTTGTAAGTTTTGCGTATACTTCAAGCAATATTAAAGTCGATTTATCCATTACGGATGCACAAGATACCAATGATGGAAGTTTAATCATTAAAAATGTGGAAAATCTTGCAGGTGGAGATGGACATGATACTCTTAAAGGAAACAGCAGTAATAACACCTTAGAAGGTGGTCTGGGAAATGATACACTCATGGGACGTGGAGGACTAAAGGTTCTTGATGGAGGTATTGGAGGTATTGATATTGCAGATTACCGTGAAAATACAGATGGTATAAAAGTCGATTTATCATTGGGCATAGATAGCCAATATCATGTCTATTATAATGGAGTAGCCGGTGGTAAAGATACTTTAGTAGATATTGAAGAGATATGGGGAAGTAATTATGCGGATACTTTTATTGGAAGCAGTCTATCGGATACCATAAGAGGTGGATTGGGTAACGACACTTTTACAGGTGGAGCAAGCAGTGATACTTTTTGGGGAGAAGCTGGTGATGATGTTTTTATTAGCTCTTTTAATGACTCCGATAATACCTATTTTGGTGGAACAACCGATGAAATCAATGGAGATACGGTTGATTACAGTGGAATTAGTACAAGTACATATTATGTTAATGGTGATTTAAGCAGCAGTACCATAGAAGTGTACAATAGTTCCGATGTATTGCAAAAAACCGATACGATTTATGATATTGAGAATTTAACAGGTGGCTCTGGAAATGATATCTTAAAAGGAAATGCAAGTAAAAATACCATTAAAGGAGGCGCTGGAGATGATACTATTTATGTCAGTGCCGGTGGTGATAGACTTTTGGGCGAATCGGGAAATGATACTTTTATTTTCCAAAGTGGTATTGATGGTTCGGGAGCCCTTATTGATGGTGGAAATAATGTAGGAGATGTGGATACCCTTGATTATAGTGATTTAGCTGAAAATGTTAAACTACGACTAATGGGAAGTACGGATAATAACGTTACTTTGGGCAGTGAAGCCAATCATCATACTATCCGAAATATTAATAACGTTATCGGTTCACAAGGCAATGACACTATTGAAGGGGACAGTGCTAATAATGTTTTAGATGGTCACACGGGTACGGATACCATTAGTTTTGAAAATTCTGGAGCTAAAGTTGTTGTTAATATTGGCAGTGAAACAACTGTTGCAAATGCGCCTATTGCCAATGGGATTTATGGTGCGAATAGTGCTGTTGGAACGACGATTGGAAGTGATACGATTACCAATTTTGAAAATATTATCAGTGGAAGCGGTGATGATACCTTAATAGGAAGTTCCATTCAAAACTATATTTATGGTGGAATAGGACAAGACTTTATTTTTGGTGCAGCCGGCGATGATAAACTTTTTGGTGAAGATGGAAATGATACCCTAGCTGGTGGTGAAGGAAATGACTCCATTGAAGGTGGAGATGGTACCGACACGGTAAGTTATTTTGATGCTAATAGTGTCATTGTTAATCTAAGAGGAAGTACCAATGGTACAGGAATTAGTACCTATGGAGCAACGAATTATACCGATA
>Ga0265294_10001875_pt1 | contig 27989 bp, 21 predicted proteins | sample MunlanPumphouse3_FD_192504 | JGI IMG/M metagenome (GOLD analysis project Ga0265294, IMG submission 192504) | Groundwater microbial communities from a municipal landfill in Southern Ontario, Canada - Pumphouse #3 | ecosystem: Environmental > Aquatic > Deep subsurface > Groundwater | place...
TCGGCCACGAAACCCAGCGCTGGATGCTGCGGTTCGCCGATGGACATGCTGATATGGGCGCGGTCGGCGGGCGGCGTGACGCCCCGCTTGAGGCTGGCCAGTTTCTCGAACGGATAGGGTTGGAGCTGCTGTAACTCAGCATTCATCGGTGAGTCTCGGGCTGTCCGGACCACGCCCGGAGTTCGTTAGCGGATGTTCGCGCGCATCTGGCGAAGCGGTGGCGGATGGCAATCTCCCTGGTCCTCGTAAGGCGTGCTGCTGCCTTCATATACTTGGGTTTCGGCTGCGCCGCAGCATGCGGGGCCGGCACAAACACGGCCCGGCCATGGAAAAAACGAAACGTAGTATAGGTGATCCACCTGCGCGGTCCAAATGTGGTACCGCCGTGCTTTCCGTGATTGCCTCGGGCAGGCGTTCAACCGCCGGTATCGAGATATTCCGTAAGCGTCTTGCGCAGGCAGTCGAACTGTTCTTCGGAGCGGAGCGGCTGATTGTCCCGGTCGGTGATGTAGAACACGTCCTCGGCGCGGACGCCGAAGGTGGCGATCTTTGCGCTCTGCACCCGCACCTGGCACTTGGTGAAGGCGCGCCCGACGCGGGAGAGCAGGCCGGGACGGTCCGCGGTGGTCAGTTCCATCACCGTGCGGTGGTTGCGCTCGTCCGTGCTGAAGGTCACCTGAGTGGGCATGGTGAAGTGCTTGAGATGGCGCGGGATGCGCCGCGTCACCTTGGCCGGTTGGGCATCCCGGCGCCGCAGGTGCTGGCGCAGGGTCTCTTGAATGTTCCGGACGCGATAGGGATCGTCGATGGGCTCGCCCGATTCGTCCAAGACCTGATAAGTGTCGAAGGTACGCCCGTTGCGCGCCATGATGATGCGTGCATCGACGATGGTGAGGCCGAGCTGGTCCAGCACCGAGGTGGCCAGGGCGAACAGGTGATCCTGATCCATGGCATGCAGGAAGACTTCCGTGGCGCCGCGCGTCGTCTGCTGGCGCACCAGCACCAGGGGCAGGTCGTCGGGCGGCGTGTGCGCAATGGCCTGGGTGTGCCAGGCGATCTCGTCCGGCGCGTAGCGCAGGAAATAATCGTCCCCGCAGTCCTGCCAGGCGGCATCGATCGCGGCGGTGTCCATGCCCTGGGCGGCGAGCAGCTCGCGTGCCTGATGCTGGATCTCGAGGATGCGGACCTCGGCGTCGATGGGCTCTTCGAGGCCGTGGATCAGGGCGCGCTTGGTGGCGGTGTACAGCTCCAGGAGCAGGGCGTCCTTCCAGGAGTTCCAGAGATTCGGGTTGGTGGCGCGGATGTCCGCGACGGTCAGCAGGTACAGATAGTCCAGGTGCACCACGTCGCCGACCTTGCCGGCGAATTCGTTGACCACCTCGGGATCGGAAATGTCGCGGCGCTGGGCGGTCATGGACATGAGCAGATGGTTGCGCACGAGCCAGGCGACCAGCCGCGTGTCGTACTGGCTAAGACCATGATGGATGCAGAAGGCCTCGGCGTCCTGCGCGCCAAGCTCGGAGTGGTCGCCGCCGCGGCCCTTGCCGATGTCGTGGAACAGCGCTGCGATGTACAGCAGCTCCTGCTTGGGCAGGCGCTGGATGATCTCGCTGCAGAGCGGGAATTCGTGGGCATGCTCCGCCACCGTGAACCGGCGCAGGTTGCGTATCACGAACAGGGAGTGTTCGTCCACGGTGTAGACATGGAACAGGTCGTATTGCATCTGCCCCACGACGTTGCCGAAGGCGGGCAGGTAGGCCGCCAGGACGCCGTAGCGGTTCATGCGGCGCAGTTGGTGGATCACGCCCGTCGGCTGGCGCAGGATCTCCATGAACAGCGTGCGTGCGCGCAGGTCGTTGCGGAATTTGTCGTCGATCAGGTAGCGGTGGTCGCGGATGAGCCGGATGGTGGCGGCGCGCACGCCTTTCAGTTCCGGATGCTGGGCCAGCAGCAGGAAGATCTCCAGCAGGGCGAACGGGTAGCGGCGGAACACGTCGTTGCGCGTCACTTCGATGAAACCCTTGCGCGCCTGGAAACGCTTGTTGATGGGCACGCGCTGACCGGGGTCGTCGGCATACAGGATCGCTTCCTGAAACAACTGGAGCAGCATCTCGTTCAGGCGGTTCAGCTCCATCACCGTCCGGTAATAGCGCTTCATGAACTGTTCGATGGCGTGGTTCGGGCTGGTATCGCGATAGCCGAAACGCTCGGCGATGGTGCGCTGATGGTCGAACAGCAAGCGGTCTTCGCGGCGGCCGGTCAGGGTGTGCAATGCGAAACGGATCTGCCACAGGAAATTCTGCCCGTCGATGAGCGTCTGGTATTCGGACTCCGTCAGGAATTTGTGCTGCACCAGATCGTGCAGGGTTTCCGCGCCGAAATGGCGCTTGGCGACCCAACCGATCATCTGGATGTCGCGCAGGCCGCCCGGACCTTCCTTGATGTGGGGTTCGAGATTGTAGGAGGTGTCGTGGAACTTGCGGTGGCGTGCGACCTGTTCGTGCCACTTGGCCTCGAAGAACTGCCGGCTGGGCCAGATGCGTTCGGGGCCCACCGCTTGGCGCATGGCCTCGAACAGCTCCCGGGGGCCGTCCAGGAGGCGCGATTCCATGAGGTTGGTGGCGACGGTGATGTCCTGTTCGGCCTGGGTCACGCAGTCCGGCAGCGACCGGACGCTGTGGCCGACCTCCAGCCCGATGTCCCAGAGGAACACGAGAAAGCTCTCGATACGGTCGCGGTAGCACTCATGGTCGTTCGTCCGCAGCAGGACCATGAGATCGATGTCGGACCCGGGATGGAGCTCGCCGCGGCCGTAGCCGCCCACGGCCACCAGGGCAACGTCCGCCTGAGCGGGATCGAACTGGCGACGCCACGCCTGGAGCAGGAGACGGTCGATGAACTGCGCGCGCTGGTACACCAGCACCGCGGCCGGCACGCCTTGCCAGAAAAGTTCGCGCAGTAGCGCATCGCCGGCCTTGAGCGTCTCGCGAAAGCGCGCCAGCGGCGCCGTGCTCGGCAACTGGGCGGCCAGGGCCGCAAGCTCTGCGGCCGGTGCGGTGGCGGTGTCGGTAGCCAGCCCGGCGGACGCCGGGTCTGCCGCAGGGGGATTCGGGGTGGACGGGTCGCTCAAGTGCCTGTATCCGGGCCAAGCGTGATCGACGCCGCGCTCAGATCTCCTCGTCGGGGCGCAGGGTGAGGATCTCGCAGCCGGTATCGGTCACGAGCACCGTGTGCTCCCACTGGGCGGACAGACTGTGGTCCTTTGTCACCACGGTCCAGCCGTCGCCCAGGAGCTTAACGTGACGGCGGCCGGCGTTGATCATCGGTTCAATGGTGAACGTCATGCCCGGTTCCAGCACCATGCCGGTCCCCGGGGTTCCGTAGTGGAGTACCTGCGGCTCTTCATGGAACTCGCGCCCGATGCCGTGGCCGCAATATTCGCGCACGACGGAGCAGTTGTTGGCCTCCGCGTGGCGTTGGATCGCGTACCCGATATCCCCCAGCCGGACGCCGGGCCTGACCATCTCGATGCCGATAAGCAGGCATTCATGGGCCACCCGTACCACCCGTTTGGCAATGATGGAGGGTTCCCCCACCAGGAACATCATGCTGGTGTCCCCATGGTAGCCGTCCTTGATGACGGTAATGTCTATATTGATGATGTCGCCGTCCTTGAGCCGTTTCTCGCCCGGGATGCCGTGGCATACCTGATGGTTGACCGAGGTGCAGATGGATTTGGGAAAGCCCCGGTAATTGAGCGGAGCGGGGATCGCCTTCTGCTCGTGGACGATATAGTCGTGGCAGATGCGGTCCAGCTCTTCGGTGGTGACACCGGGGACCACGTGCGGACGGATCATGTGCAGGACTTCGGCGGCGAGACGCCCTGCGATGCGCATCTTTTCGATCTCCGCCGGTGTCTTAATGGTTACGGGCATGATGGATCCTGAGGTGGATGATGGTCCGGGCGCCTGGAAATATTCAGTCGGACAAGAAAAGTCAGAGAAACTTTTCCACACAAGGCGCTGGGGTGAAGATTGTTTGGGCTTCGCTGTTTATGGTATAAAGCGCGCGCCGTTTAGGCAAACTCGAAATACACACACGCGCCGGCACATGCCGCCGGGTGCCCCGCAAGGGGTTGTGGCATGGGGTGCGTGGAGGATTAACCCTACAATTCGGAGCAAAGACATGGCAAACGTATCCATGCGTCAGATGCTGGAGGCCGGTGTGCATTTCGGCCACCAGGCCCGCTATTGGAACCCGAAGATGGCCCCCTACATCTTCGGTGAGCGCAACAAAATCCATATTATCAATCTGGAAAAAACCCTGCCGCTCTTCAACGATGCGATGAATTTCGTCAGCGGTCTGGCGGCGCGCAAGGGCACGATCCTGTTCGTCGGCACCAAGCGGGCGGCCCAGGAGGCGGTGCGCGAGGCGGCATCGCGCTGCGGCATGCCGTTCGTGGATCACCGTTGGCTGGGCGGCATGCTGACCAACTTCAAGACCATCAAGCAATCCATCAAGCGCCTGCGCGATCTGGAAGCCATGATCGCGGACGGCAGCATCGAGCGCTTCAGCAAGAAGGAGGCCCTGGGCCTGCGGCGGGAGCTGGAAAAGCTCGAGCGCAGCCTCGGCGGCATCAAGAACATGGCCAGCCTGCCGGACGCGCTGTTCGTGATCGATGTCGGGCATGAGAGCATCGCCATCGCCGAGGCCGGGAAGCTGGGCATCCCGGTGGTGGGCGTTGTGGACACCAATAATTCTCCCGACGGCGTGGACTACGTCATTCCCGGCAATGACGACGCCATCCGGGCGGTACAGCTTTATCTGCAGGCCGCCGCCGACGCGGTACTCGAGGGACGCGCCAGCGTGCCGCAGATGGCGGGTTCGGAAGACGAGTTCGTCGAGCTGGACGAAAGCGGCGCTCCGGCTGCCGAGGCGGCGCCCAGCAAGCCGGCCAAGCCCAGGGCGGCGGTGAAGAAGAAGGCGCAGAAGAAATCCGCGGCCGACGCCCGTGCCGATGTCGAGGGCGCGGAAGCAGAGTAAGGCTGCAGAGCCTGATCCCCCGGGCGCTGGCTGGCGAAGGCATCCCCCATCGCCAGCCAGCGTGACGTTTTTGGCTGTCGCAGTCTCCGCGCGGGGCAGCGGCACACCTGAAGATTCAAAGACTTGGCGAGGTATATATCAATGGAAATTACTGCCGCAATGGTTAAGGAGCTGCGTGAGCGCACCGGCTCCGGGATGATGGAATGCAAGAAGGCCCTGCAGGAAACCAACGGCGACATCGAGGCTGCGGTGGAGTGGATGCGCAAAGCGGGGCTTGCCAAGGCCGACAAGAAGGCGAGCCGGATTGCCGCCGAGGGCCTGATCCTCGTCGAGCGCAGCGCCGACGGCAAAGAGGCCGCCATGGTGGAGGTCAATTGCGAGACCGACTTCGTGTCCAAGGGCGATGACTTCCGGAATTTCGCCAAGGCCGTTGCGCAGCGCGTGCTGCAGAGCCGGCCGGCGGATCTCGAGGCCCTGTTGGAGATGCCGCTGCAGGAAGAGGGGGGAGTGTCCGTCAATACCGCCCGCCAGGAATTGGTCGCCAAGCTCGGTGAGAACATGAACGTACGCCGTTTCGTTCGTTATCAGTCCGAAGGCTTGGTGGGGTTCTACCTGCACGGCACCCGCATCGGTGTCCTGGTGGATATGGTCGGTGGCTCCGAGGAACTGGCCAAGGATGTGGCGATGCATGTCGCGGCCAGCCGGCCGGTGTGCGTCGAGGAAAAGGACGTGCCCGCCGACATGGTCGCGAAAGAGCGGGAGATCTTCACTGCCCAGGCGGCCACCAGCGGCAAGCCCGCCAACATCATCGAAAAGATGGTGGAAGGCCGTTTGAAGAAATTCTTCGCGGAAGTGACCCTGCTGGGTCAGCCCTTCGTCAAGGATCCCGACAAGAGCGTTGGGGATCTGCTCAAGGCGGCCGGCGCGACTGTGGTGCGATTCGAGCGCTTCGAGGTGGGCGAAGGCATCGAGAAGAAGAGCGGAAATTTCGCCGAGGAAGTGATGGAGCAGGTGCGCAAGGGTTGATTGCCCCCTGCCTTTCCGGTGGCGTGACGCGTCACGCCCCGGCGCTTTCTGCAGTAGGGAATGTTGTACCGGTCGCCCGCCGGGCGGGCGACCGGTAGCGCGGCGGCCGGCAGGCCGCGCAACCCTGCACCTGCTGTGATATTCTCGGTCCAGGGGCAGGCTGGCTGCACCGGCGATGAACGGTCCGGCCAGCCCCAAGGCCTTTTCACACGACGTCAATACGAAAGGTCATGCACGAACAGACCCTCCAATATCGACGCGCCCTGCTCAAGCTCAGCGGCGAGGCCCTGCAGGGCAGCGCGCCATCGGGAATCGATGCCGCGGTGTTGGCGCGTTTTGCCAGCGAGATCCGGGATACGGTGGCGCTGGGCGTGCAACTGGGATTGGTGATCGGAGGCGGCAATATCTTTCGCGGGCAGGGGTTGGCCGCGGCCGGCATGGATCGGGTGACGGGCGATTACATGGGCATGCTGGCCACGGTGATGAACGCGCTGGCCATGCGCGATGCCCTGTTGCGGCTCGGCATCCAGGCGCGAGTGATGTCGGCCCTGCGGATCGATCATGTCTGCGAAGGCTTCGATCGGCTCCAGGCCGTGCGCTGCCTGGAAGAAGGCCAGGTCGTGATTTTCGCGGCGGGAACCGGCAATCCGTTTTTTACGACGGACACGGCGGCTAGCCTGCGCGCTATCGAGATCGGCGCCCAGGTCATGCTCAAGGCCACCAAGGTCGATGGCGTCTATTCCGCGGACCCGGTGAAGCAGCCGGATGCGCTGCATTTTCCGCGTCTTACCTACGATGAGGTGCTGGAGCGGCGGTTGATGGTCATGGATGCGACAGCGGTTATCCTGTGCCGGGATCACGACATGCCGCTGCGCGTGTTCAATATTAATAACAAAGGTGCCCTCAAACGCGTAATGCTGGGTGAACAGGTAGGTACGCTGGTGGAAAGGGAGAATCGCACATGATTGAAGATACCAAGAAGTCGGCCATGAGCCGCATGGCCAAAAGTATCGAGGCGCTGCGTCACGAATTGATGAAGATCCGTACGGGGCGCGCGCATACGAGTCTGTTGGATCACATTACGGTGCCCTATTACGGGAGCGACGTGCCGTTGACCCAGGTGGCGTCCGTTACGGTGCTGGATCCGCGCACGCTGGGCGTGACGCCATGGGAAAAGACCATGGTCGGACCGATCGACAAGGCGATCCGGGCCTCGGACCTCGGGCTCAATCCCGTGACGGTCGGCACTCTGATCCGGGTTCCCATGCCGCCGCTGAGCGAAGAGCGGCGCCGCGACATGGTCAAGGTCGTTCGGCATGAGGCCGAGGGCGCGCGGGTGGCGATCCGGAATATCCGGCGGGATGCCATCAGCGAGCTGAAGCAGTTGCTCAAGGACAAGCAGATCTCCGAAGACCAGGAAAGGCGCGCCCAGGACGAGATCCAGAAGCTTACGGACAAGTACATCGCGGAAGTGGACCAGGTGCTCGCCGCGAAAGAAGCAGAACTGATGGAGATTTGACCCCGGCGCCCGATGGCGGGTGGCGGGCAATGAATCCTTTTTGTGGCGTCTCTCGTATTGCGACGCCGTGAATGCATCGCCGTGTTGCGCACCGGGATCGAGTGCCGTCCAGAACCAGCAGACATGTCGCAAGAGAACACGCCGTCTGAAATCGAGCGGCTGAAGCGGACGCTGCCGCGCCACGTGGCCATTATCATGGATGGCAACGGCCGCTGGGCGGAAAGGCGTCATTTGCCGCGCTATGCCGGACATCGGGCGGGCGTGAAGGCGGTGCAGGCCATCGTGGAGGCCTGCGCGGTAAGGGAAATCGAAGCTTTGACGCTCTTTGCCTTCAGCAGCGAGAACTGGCGGCGGCCGCAACAGGAAGTCGGTCTGCTGATGGAACTCTTTCTGTCCACCCTGCGCCGCGAGGTGGACAAGCTCCACCGGCGTAACGTACGGCTGCGCTTCATCGGCGACCGCGCCGCATTTCCGGCAAGTATCCATAAACGAATCGATGCGGCGGAAGAACTCACCAAGGACAACACCGGCCTGAATCTCGTGATCGCCGTGAATTACGGCGGGCGCTGGGACATCACCCAGGCGGCGCGCCGCCTGGCCCGGAAGGTCGAGGCAGGCGAGCTGCGGGTGGATGAGATCACGCCTCAGCATCTGGAGGCGGAACTCTCCTTGCACGGCCTGCCGGAACCCGATCTTTTCATCCGTACCGGCGGGGAGAAGCGCGTCAGCAACTTCCTGCTCTGGCAACTTGCGTACACGGAGTTGTATTTCACTGACATCCTGTGGCCCGACTTCGATGCACAGGCGTTTGCCGATGCCCTCGCGTCGTTCGCCGGGCGTCAGCGCCGCTTTGGCCTGACCGGGCACCAGGTGGAGCAGATCAAGGGTGCTTAAGCAGCGCCTGTTGACTGCCGCGGTGCTCATCCCGCTCGTGGTGTGGGCTGTGCTCGGCCTGCCGAGCGGCACGCTGGCGCTGGTGTTGGGGGCGTTCGTGCTCGTCGGGGCGTGGGAGTGGGGTGCGCTGATGGGGCTGACATCTCCCCGGCCGCGGGTTTTCTACCTTGCCCTGATGGCGGTGGCGTTGGGGTTGGGATGGAGTGTCATCGAGCGCCCGGCGCTGCTCGCCGTATTGCTGGCGCTCGCGTTCGCATGGTGGATCGTCGCCCTGGCTTGGCTCGTGCGCTATCGGCCGGGCGGCAAGGGCGATGGCGCTATGCCGGCAATCAAGGGCGTGGCAGGCATCTTGACCTTGGTGCCTGCGTGGACGGCCTTGGTCGCCCTGCACGGTACCGGACGAACCGGGGCGTATCTGCTGCTCCTGCTGTTGGTGCTGATCTGGCTCGCCGACAGCGGCGCATTTTTTGTCGGCAGGCGCTGGGGCAGCATCAAGCTCGCGCCGCTGATCAGTCCCGGCAAGACGCGGGAAGGGGTTTACGGAGCGCTGGCGGCCGCCGGGATCTGGGCGATCATTGGAGGCTGGTGGCTTGGTCTGCAGGAGCTGCAGTTGATACTGTTCGTTTCGCTGTGCCTGGTTACCGTGGTGTTTTCCATCGTCGGGGATCTGTTCGAGAGCATGATCAAGCGCCAGCGCGGGGTCAAGGACAGCGGCACCCTGTTTCCGGGCCACGGCGGCGTGCTGGATCGTGTGGATAGCCTGACGGCCGCGGCGCCGGTGTTCGTGCTTGGTCTGCTGCTGCTGGAGATTCCCGCATGATCGGCGTGACGGTGCTGGGAGCCACGGGGTCGATCGGCGTCAGCACCCTGGACGTGCTGGCACGGCACCGCGACCGGTTTCGGGTAGTTGCACTCACCGCGCGGGTCGCAGTGGATCGACTGTACGAGCAGTGTGTGGCGCATCGGCCGGAGTATGCGGTGGTGGTGGATCCGGACGGGGCGCGGCGGTTGGAGCAGCGTCTGCGCGCGACGGATCTGCCCACCCGGGTCCTGGCGGGGACGGAGGGATTGCTGGAGGTTGCGCGGTTGCCCCAGGTGGACTACGTCATGGCGGCGATCGTCGGGGCGGCGGGGCTGTTGCCGACCCTGGAGGCGGCGCACGCGGGCAAGCGCATCCTGCTGGCCAACAAGGAAGCGCTCGTGATGTCGGGGCGCCTGTTCATGGAGGAGGTCCGCCGCGGCGGCGCGGTGCTGCTGCCCATCGATAGCGAGCACAACGCGGTATTTCAATGCATGCCGGCCGGTTTTGTGGAGAATCGAAACCGGGACGGGGTACGGCGCATCCTGTTGACCGCTTCGGGCGGGCCGTTCCGTAGCTGGCCGCTCGCGGAGCTCGACGCGGTCACGCCGGAACAGGCCTGCAAGCATCCCAACTGGGTGATGGGCCGAAAGATTTCGGTAGACTCGGCCACCATGATGAACAAGGGGCTGGAGGTGATCGAGGCCTGCTGGCTGTTCGATACCGGCCCGGATCAGGTGGAGGTGGTCGTCCATCCGCAGAGCGTGGTCCACTCCATGGTAGAGTATATCGACGGATCGGTGCTCGCCCAGCTCGGTAATCCGGATATGCGCACGCCCATCGCCCATGCGCTGGCATGGCCGCATCGGATCGAATCCGGCGTGGCGAGTCTCGACATCTTTTCCATTGCCCGCCTGGATTTCCAACAGCCCGATCCGCAGCGCTTCCCCTGCCTGCGGCTGGCCTACGAGGCGGTCCGGACCGGGGGCACGGCACCCGCCATCCTCAATGCTGCCAACGAAGTCGCGGTACAGGCCTTCCTGGATGGTAGGCTTTCCTTTATGCAGATACCTGCGGTTATCGATTCCACGCTGGAGGCACTGAGGCCGCGGGAGGCGAGCTCCTTGGAGATCATTCTCGAGGACGACAGAATGGCGCGGGATTTTGCGGCGCGCCAAGTGGTTGCACGGGTCCGGAGGGCTGTGTGATGAGCTCGGTGCTGGTGTCGGTTGTTGCGTTTCTGGTGGCCCTGGGGGTCCTGATTACCGTTCACGAATTCGGGCATTTCTGGGTGGCGCGCCGGATGGGCGTGAAGGTGCTGCGCTTTTCCATCGGCTTCGGCAAGCCCCTGTGGACCTGGCGGCGCGGCGCGGACGACACCGAGTATGTGATCGCGGCGTTGCCGCTCGGCGGCTACGTGAAGATGGTGGATGAGCGCGAGGGCGAGGTGGCGGAAGAAGATCTTCCGCGCGCGTTCAATCGGCAGCCCCTTGGGGCGCGCTTCGCCATTGTCGCGGCGGGTCCGGTGTTCAATCTGGCGTTCGCGCTCCTGGCCTATTGGTTGATGTTCATCGTCGGGGTCGGGGGGATGCGCCCAACCATCGGCGAGGTGCTGCCGGGGACGTATGCGGACCAGGCCGGACTGCGCGCGGGGGAGGAGATCGTGGCGGTGGACGGCCGCGAGACGCCCACCTGGGAAACCGCGGTCATCGCCCTGTTGCAGGGAGCGATGGATCGCGCGGTCGTGCAGTTGGAGACCCGGGACGATGCGGGGCGGTTCCAGGAACGGTTGCTGGATTTGCGTACGGCGCCCGACCTCGTGGAAGGGGCGCAGATGCTGGAGCGGATCGGGATACGGCCATGGCGTCCCCGGGTTCCCGCGATCATCGGGGGGCTCGAGCCGGGCGGGGTGGCCGCGCAGGCCGGTTTTACGGTCGGTGACCGCATCGTCGCGGCGGACGGCCGGCCTATTGATACTTGGGATGCGTGGGCGGAGTATGTGCGCGAGCGGCCGGGACGGTTGATCAGTGTCGATGTGATACGGGACGGTCAGACCCTGACGCTGGAAGTGCGGCCCCGGCGATTGGAGCGGGATGAGCAGGTGGTTGGATATATTGGCGCCGCGGCGGAAATCCCGGAGGACATGTTGGCCGCAATGCGGACGGAGGTGCGGTACGGGCCGATCGAGGCCGTCGGGGTCGCGATCGCGAAGACCTGGGAGATGTCGGCGCTCACGCTGCAGATGTTGTGGAAAATGGTGATAGGGGAAGCATCGGTCAAGAATATCAGTGGGCCGATCAGCATTGCGCAGTATGCGGGGCAGTCGGCGAGCATCGGGTTTACACCGTTCTTGTCTTTTCTCGCGATCGTGAGTATCAGTCTCGCTGTCCTCAATCTTTTGCCTATCCCCGTACTGGATGGCGGACATCTAATGTATTACCTTATGGAGTTTATCAAAGGCAGCCCCGTGTCCGAGGACGCCCAGCTTCTGGGCCAGAGGGTAGGAATCGCGGTGTTGCTGGTGCTGATGGGGCTCGCTTTTTATAACGATCTTACGCGTCTGTTCGGCTAGGAAGCACAAGGTCCATTCGTGTTGCCGGAGACGGAAGGGCTGTTTCGGGAGACAGCCATGCAGCACCGGGGATTGCTGCGCGCGGGGAGCGAAACGGAATGGATGGCTTGGGGTGGGGCAAGGGTGGCAGCAGACAGGCCCGCGGGCGGATGCTCCAACAGGTCTCATAACAATAATGCGCGGTACTCAAGAATAGGCGATTCATGAAGAGTGTAGGGCGGGTCTTGTTGCTCGCGGGATTTCTGGCGGCAAAGGCATGGGCCTTTGAGCCGTTTGTCGTGCGGGATATCCGGGTCGAAGGTTTGCAGCGCATCGCTGCCGGCACGATTTTCAATTACCTGCCGGTGAAGGTGGGAGAGACGTTCGACGAGGCCCGCTCCGCGGAGGCGATCCGGGCCTTGTTCAAGACCGGGTACTTTTCGGACGTGCGCCTCGAACGGGAAGGCGGCGTGCTGGTGGTATCGGTGGTGGAACGGCCGGCCATTGCGGACGTCAGCATTTCCGGCAACAAGGAAATGGCGTCGGAGCAACTGCTGGACGCGCTCAAGCAGATCGGGTTGGCGGAGGGGCGCGTATTCGACCGCTCGCTGCTCGACAAGGTGGAGCAGGAGTTGCGCCGCTTGTATTTCAGCCTCGGCAAGTACGCCGTTCAGATCCAATCGACGGTGACGCCGCTGGAGCGCAATCGTGTCGGGATCGCCATCGACATCTCCGAAGGGCGGGCGGCGCGGATCCGTCAGATCAATATCGTCGGCAACAAGATCTTCAGCGACAAGGAACTGCTCGAGGAGTTCCAGTTGAGTCCCACGACGCTGTTCTCGTTCTATACCAAGAACGACCAGTACTCCCGGGAAAAACTCGCAGCGGACCTGGAAACGCTGCGCTCCTACTACCTGGATCGCGGCTACATCAACTTCAACATCGAGTCCACGCAGGTCTCCATCACCCCTGACAAAAAGGACATTTACATCACGGTCAATGTATCCGAAGGGGATCAGTACACCATCAGCGAAATCCGGCTGGCCGGCGATCTGGTGCTTCCGGAGGAGGAGTTGCGCAAGCTGGTCGTGGCGGAGCAGGGCGCGTTGTTCTCCCGCAAGGTCGTGACCGAGAGCGCCAACAAGATCGGCGAGCGGCTGGGCCATGAGGGGTATGCCTTCGCCAACGTCAATACCATCCCCGAGATCGAGAAGGAGACCAAACAGGTCGCGGTGACGTTTTTCATCGACCCGGGCAAGCGCGCGTACGTGCGCCGGATCAATTTTGCCGGAAATACCCGGACGCACGACGACGTGCTGCGCCGCGAAATGCGCCAGCTCGAAGGTGCCTGGATCTCGACGGAAAAGGTGGAGCGCTCGCGCACCCGTCTGGAGCGGCTCGGGTACTTCGAGAAGGTCAATGTGGAAACGCCCGCGGTGCCCGGCACCCCGGATCAGGTGGATGTGAACTTCTCCGTGGTGGAACGGCCCTCCGGCAGCCTCCTGGCCGGTGCCGGTTTCTCGCAATCGGACGGGCTGTTGATCAACCTGAGCATCACGCAGGACAACTTCCTGGGCACCGGCCGGCGGGTAAGTGCCACCTTCAATAACAGCGACATCAACACGATCTACAGTTTCTCGTACAACAACCCGTATTACACCATCGACGGAGTGAGTCGCGGATTCACCGCCTACTTCCGGGAGACGGACGCGGACGAAGCCAACATTTCGCGCTACCTCACCGACGTGTTCGGCGGCAGCGTAATCTTCGGCATCCCGCTCAGCGAGGACGACACGGTCCGGATCGGCTTCGGGTATGAGAATACCGATCTGAAGAGCACCCCGCGTTCGCCGGATGAGATCACGAATTTTATTGCCGAAAACGGCAGCCAGTTCAACACGTTCAGCCTCACCGGGAGCTGGGCGCGGGACTCGCGCAACCGGGCGATCTTTCCCACGCGCGGCTCGGTTCGGCGCGTCTCGGCGGAGGTCGCGCTGCCCGGGAGCGATCTGCTGTATTACAAGCTGAATTACCGCCATGAATGGTATTACCCGCTCACGGAGAGCGTCACGCTGTCGCTGAACGGCGAGCTGGGCTACGGCGATGGCTATGGCGACACGGATGCCCTGCCGTTTTTCAAGAACTACTACGCGGGCGGTCCGCGCTCGGTGCGCGGCTTCAAGGCGAACACGCTCGGCCCGCGCGATACGCCTGCAGTCAACGAGGAGAGCCGGCCCTTCGGCGGCAACGTGCGCACCGTCGGCAACATCGAGCTCATTTTCCCGCCACCGTTCGGGGACAAGGACAACCAGTCGCTGCGCGCCAGTGCGTTCATCGACGCGGGCAACGTGTTCGATACCAGCCGCGGCGATGATTTCGATCTTGGCGAACTGCGCTTTTCCGCGGGTGTGGGGATCATGTGGTTCTCGCCCCTGGGGCCGTTGACTTTCAGTTTGGCGCAGCCGTTAAATGACAAAGATGGCGACGAAACAGAGGTTTTCCAGTTCACACTTGGCACGAGTTTTTAATCGTAAGGGAGCAGAGAGTTGAAAAAGTCCTTGTCCGTTCTGCTGATGGTTGGTGTGGCAAGTTTCGGCTGGCTACCGACTGCTGTTTCCGCGGCGGAGCTTCGAATCGGTTTCGTCAATGCCGCCAAGGTCCTGGAGGAGGCGCCCCAGGCTAAGGAGGCGCGCGACCGGCTGGAAAAGGAATTCGCGCCCCGGGATAAGGAACTGGTGAGTCAGCAGCAGGAGCTGAAGAAAATGGAGGAGAAACTGGCGCGGGATGGCGCGATCCTGAGCGAAACGGAGCAGCGCAAATTGGAGCGCGAAATATTGAACACGAAGCGGGAGATCAAGCGCGCTCAGGATGAATTCCGGGAGGATTTCAATATTCGTCGCAACGAAGAGTTCGGAAAACTCCAACGTCGTGTCTACGAGGCCATCGTCGCGTTGGCCAAACAGGAAAAATACGACGTGATCATCAGTGATGGAGTGCTCTTCGCCAGCGAGCGCGTGGACATGACGGACAAGGTGCTGGAACGGCTTAGGAGCGAGGCAAAACGCGAAGCGAGCGGCAAGAAGTAAGCTGCGAGCGGTGGAGCGACCTTTGAATCTGACCCTTCGAGAGATTGCCGAACGAGTCGGCTGCGAAATTCACGGTGATGAGAATTGCGTGATCACCGGGATCGCCGCGCTGCAAAACGCGGCGCCGGGCAAGATCAGTTTTCTCGCCAATCCGCGTTACCGCAAGTATCTCCGGACGACCAAGGCCTCGGCCGTCATCCTCGCGCGGAGCGAGCTGGCCGGCTGTCCGGTAGCCGCGCTGGTCGCGGATAATCCCTACGCGACCTATGCGCGGGTGGCGACCCTGCTTCATCCCCCGGCCCCCGGAAAACAGGGCATACATCCCACCGCGTGGGTGGCGGATTCGAGCACCATCCACGAGAGTGCCTGGGTGGGGCCGCACTGTGTTGTCGAGGCCGGCGTCGTGCTCGGCCCTGGGGTGCAGGTGGGGCCCGGTTGCGTCATCGGAGAAGGCGTGACCATCGGCGAAGACAGCCGTCTCGTTGCGAATGTAACAGTGTGCAGCGGAACACGCATCGGCCGACGCACGCTCATCCATCCGGGGGCGGTGATCGGGAGCGACGGCTTCGGGTTGGCCAACGATCACGGGGTCTGGGTGAAGATTCCGCAGATCGGCGGCGTGCGCATCGGCGACGACGTGGAGATAGGGGCCAATACGACCATCGACCGGGGGGCGTTGGAAGACACCGTCATCGAGGATGGGGTGAAGCTCGATAACCTGATCCAGATTGGCCATAACGTGCAGATTGGTGCGCACTCGGCGGTCGCGGGCTGCGCCGGCATCTCCGGCAGCGCGAAGATCGGCCAGCGTTGCATGATCGCTGGTGCCGTGGGTATTGCCGGCCATCTCGAAATCGCGGACGACGTGCACGTCACGGCGATGTCGCGGGTATCCAAATCGCTTACGGAACCCGGCGTGTACTCGTCCGGAACCCCAATCCAGCCCAACAACCTGTGGCACCGCAATTCGGTACGGTTCAAGCAACTGGATGACATGGCGCAGCGGTTGAAGGCGCTGGAGAGGCTCGTCGAGCGATTGCGCGGCAAGGACGACGACGCGTAACGTTCCGCGCCCTCGAAGGCCGCGGGCGTCCCCAAGAGTGCAGCGGCAAGAGCGGCTGCGACAACATCATATAAGCAACTCACGTCAATAAAGGTGAAATCTTGAATACCCTCGACATTCAGAAGGTGCTGAAGCTCCTGCCGCACCGTTATCCATTTCTTCTCGTGGACCGGGTCATCGACTATGTGCCGGGCGAGTCGCTGGTGGCACTGAAGAATGTCACGATCAACGAGCCGTTTTTCCCGGGGCACTTCCCGCAGCAGGCCGTCATGCCCGGAGTGCTGATCCTCGAAGCGCTCGCCCAGGCGACCGGTATCCTGGCGATACTGAGCGGGGGAGGCGGAGAACGGCCGGAGAATTCCCTGTACTATTTCGTGGGGATCGACAAGGCGCGCTTCAAGAAACCCGTGACGCCCGGCGACCAGTTGTCTCTGGAGGTGAAGCTCAACCGGACCATGCGTGGCATGTGGATGTTCAGCGCGGAGGCCAAGGTGGAGGGCAACGTGGTCGCGAGCGCCGACATGATGTGCGCGGCCAAGGAAATCGAACCGTGATCGACCCGCGAGCAATTGTCGACCCCGGCGCTCGCTTGGCAGAGGATGTAACGGTCGGACCCTACACCATCATCGGCGCGGACGTGGAGATCGGCGCCGGGACCTGGATCGGGCCGCATGTCGTCATCAACGGCCCTACCCGTATCGGCCGGGATAACAAGATTTATCAGTTCGCCTCCATCGGCGAGTGCCCGCAGGACAAGAAATACGCGGGGGAGCCGACTCGTCTCGAGATCGGCGACCGCAACGTCATCCGCGAATACGCGACGCTCAATCGCGGTACGGTGCAGGGCGGCGGTGTGACGCGCGTTGGCAACGACAATCTCATCATGGCGTATGTGCACATCGCGCACGATTGCCAGGTCGGCAACGGCACCGTCTTCGCGAACGCAGCCTCCCTGGCAGGGCACGTGACGGTGGGCGACATGGCCATCCTGGGCGGGTTTGCCATCGTGCATCAGTTCTGCCGGATCGGGGCGCATTGCTTCTGCGCCATGGGCAGCGCGATCAATCGTGACGTGCCGCCCTACGTGACGGTGTCGGGGCACATGGCGGAACCCCACGGCATCAACAGCGAAGGGCTCAAGCGCCGGGGGTTCAGTCCGCAGACCATCCAGCAGATACGCCGCATGTACAAGTTGATTTACAAATCCAAGCTGCGGCTCGAAGAGGCCCTGGAACAGGCGCGCCCCTTGGCGGCGGAGTGTCCGGAAGTCGCTTTGATGCTGGATTTCATCGAGAGTTCGGCGCGCGGAATCGTGCGCTGAGGCGAAACGGGGCGGCTGTGGCTGCATGACCATGGCCGCATTGAACATCACACAATCTCCTGGTTGAATACCGGAATGCTGCGCATTGGGATCGTCGCCGGAGAGGCCTCGGGCGACCAGCTTGGCGCCGGTCTCATCCGCGCCATCAAGGAGCGGTTGCCGGATGCCGTTTTCGAAGGTGTTGCCGGCCCCAAGATGATCGAGGCCGGCTGTACTGCGCTCTACCCTGTGGAGCGGCTCTCGGTCATGGGGTTGGTGGAGGTGCTCGGGCACCTGCCCGACCTGCTGCGGATTCGCAGGGCGCTACGGCGCCATTTTCTCGAACATCCGCCGGACCTGTTCATCGGCATCGACGCGCCGGATTTCAACCTCGGGCTCGAACGCAGCCTCAAGGCCGCCGGAATCACCACGGTACACTACGTGAGCCCCACGGTGTGGGCGTGGCGTCAGGGACGGGTGCGCAAGCTCGCCCGCAGCATGGACCTCATGCTGACGATCTTTCCGTTCGAGGCGGATTTCTATGCCGGGCGCGGGCTGGATGTCCGCTTCGTCGGGCACCCGTTGGCCGATCTCATCCCCGATACGGTGGATCGGCGTGCCGCGCGCCGTGCGCTCGGTCTTCCCGAAGAAGGGAGGATTGTGGCACTGCTGCCCGGCAGCCGCGGCACGGAGCTGCGCTATTTGGGCGCCCCCTTCGTCCAGGCTGCGGCGTGGTGCCGGGCGCGACATCCGGAATTGCTGTTCGTCACGCCGACGGCGAATGCCGGTACCCGGGCGGCGCTGGAAGCGGCCTGGCGCACGCACGCGCCCGACCTGCCCCTGACCGTCGTCGACGGCCGTTCCCATGAGGTCATGGCGGCGGCGGATGTGGTGCTCGCCGCGTCGGGCACCGCGACGCTGGAGGCGGTGCTGCTGAAGCGCCCCCTGGTGGTCGCCTACCGCGTGGCGCCCCTGAGCCACTGGATCTTCCGCGACCTGGGGCTGATCAAGGTGCCCTACATCGCCATGCCCAACCTGCTGGCCGGGCGGGAGATTGCGCGGGAGTTCATCCAGGACGCCGCCACTCCTGAGAACCTCGGGCAGGCGCTTCTGGCGCTGCTGGAGAACCCGGATGCGGGCGCGGAGATGGAACGGATCTTTAGTGATATTCATCGGTCACTGCGCCGTGACGCGAGCCGCAACGCGGCCGAGGCGGTGCTGGAGTTGATCGAGCGCAAGAAGAACATTGGCGGGACGCATGGGCAAAGGCCGACAACAGCAGGGCAGACGTGAAGCCATCGCCAGCGGGGCGCAACTCGGATTGGAATTCCCGATCGAGGCAAAGCTGATCGCCGGCGTCGACGAGGCCGGGCGCGGGCCGCTCGCGGGGCCGGTGATCGCGGCCGCGGTGATCCTGGACCCGGCGCGGCCGATCGAGGGGCTCGCGGACTCCAAGGCCCTCACCAGCCGGCGGCGCGATGAACTCGAGGCCGTCATTCGCCGCGAGGCGCTCGCGTGGGCCGTGGGGCGCGCCGAGGTGGAAGAGATCGATACCCTGAATATCCTGCAGGCGACGCTGCTGGCGATGCAGCGCGCCGTGGCGGGTCTGGGCGTTGTGCCGCACTATGTGCTGGTGGACGGCAACCGCTGTCCGGAACTTCCCTGTCCGGCGCAGGCCGTCGTGCGCGGGGATCAGACGGTGCAGGCGATCTGCGCCGCCTCCATACTCGCCAAGGTGGCGCGGGACCGGGAAATGGTCGAACTGGACGCCCGCTATCCTGGCTACGGGCTGGCGGAACACAAGGGCTATGGCACTGGCGCGCACCTGGAGGCGTTGCGCACGCACGGGCCGACCGCGATTCACCGGCGCAGTTTCGCGCCCGTACGCCTGGCGCTGGAAAGCCATCAATCCCGGCTGACGAAATAGCAGATGAGCAGCGGCTTCGTACATCTTCACCTGCACTCGGAGTATTCCCTGGTCGACGGCATCGTGCGCATTCCGGCGCTGGTGAAGGCCGTGGCCGCGGCCGGGATGCCGGCGGTGGCGATCACCGATCAGGGCAACCTGTTCGCCATGGTGAAGTTCTACAAGGCGGCGCAGGCGGCGGGTGTCAAACCCATCGTCGGGGTGGACCTGTGGGTGCGCTGCGATGCCGAGGGCAGTCCGCCCCACCGGCTCGTGCTGTTGTGCCAGAACCAGGACGGCTATCGCAATCTCACGCGCCTGGTGTCGCGCACCTATCTCGAAGGCCAGCACCGGGGCATGCCCATGCTCGACCGGGCGTGGCTGGATGGCCATACGGACGGCCTCATCGCCCTGTCCGGCGGCCGGGAAGGGGAGGTGGGCCGGGCCCTGTTGTCCGGCGATCCATCCGCCGCGAAGCAGGTGCTGGAGGGGTGGCTCGAACTTTTCCCCGGACGTTTTTATCTGGAACTGCAGCGTACGGGGCGCGAGGGTGAGGAAGACTACCTGCACGCCGCCGTGGCCCTCGCGGCGGAGTGCGACGTCCCGGTGGTGGCCACCAACGACGTACGGTTCCTGAAGCAGAGCGACTTCGAGGCGCACGAGGCGCGGGTGTGCATCATGGAAGGCCGCACCCTGGACGATCCGCGCCGCCCGCGTGCCTATTCCGATCAGCAGTACCTGCGTACGCCGCAGGAGATGGCGGAGCTGTTCGCGGACATCCCCGAGGCGCTGGAAAACTCCGTGGAGATCGCGCGGCGCTGCACTCTGGAACTGCGCCTGGGCGAGAACTTCCTGCCGGATTTTCCCGTACCGCCCGGCATGAGCGTGGATAGCTTCCTGCAGGAGCAGGCGCGCAGCGGGTTGGCGCGGCGCCTGGAACGCATCATCAGGCCCGACGCGCCGGACGCGGACGCCAAGCGTAAGGTGTACCAGGAGCGCCTGGAGACGGAGCTGGACGTCATCATCAAGATGGGCTTTCCCGGCTACTTCCTCATCGTGGCGGACTTCATCCGCTGGGCCAAGGGCAACGGCATCCCGGTAGGCCCGGGACGCGGCTCGGGCGCGGGCTCGCTGGTGGCCTACGCCCTCGGCATCACGGATCTCGACCCGCTCGCCTACGACCTGCTGTTCGAGCGCTTCCTCAATCCCGAGCGCGTCTCCATGCCCGACTTCGACGTGGACTTCTGCATGGAAGGCCGCGACCGGGTGATCGAGTACGTGGCCGAGCATTACGGCCGCGACAAGGTTTCCCAGATCGCCACCCACGGCACCATGGCGGCCAAGGCGGTGGTGCGCGACGTGGGGCGCGTGCTGGGGTATCCCTACGGCTTCGTGGACCGGATCGCCAAGCTCATCCCGTTCGAGGTGGGGATGACGCTGGAAAAGGCCATGGAGCAGGAGGAGGAGCTGCGCAAGGCCTACGAAAGTGATGAGGAAGTGCGCAGCCTGCTGGATCTCGCCCAGGCGCTGGAAGGCATCGCGCGCAATGTTGGCAAGCACGCGGGCGGCGTGGTCATCGCCCCCTCGGTGCTGACGGACTTCACGCCGCTCTACTGCGAAGCGGGCGGCGGCGGCCTCGCCACCCAGTTCGACAAGGACGACGTGGAGGCGGTGGGCCTGGTGAAGTTCGACTTTCTCGGCCTGCGCACGCTCACCATCATCGACTGGGCGGTCAAGACCATCAATCGCGTGCGCGCGGAAGCCGGCGAGCCGCCCATCGACATCTCCGCCATCGACCTGGACGACAAGGCGACCTTCGACCTGCTCAAGCGCTGCGCCACCACCGCCGTGTTCCAGCTCGAATCGCGCGGCATGAAGGAGCTGATCAAGCGCCTTCAGCCCGACTGCTTCGAGGACATCGTGGCGCTGGTGGCCCTGTTCCGCCCCGGTCCGCTCCAGTCCGGTATGGTGGACGATTTCATCAACCGCAAGCACGGGCGCGCCAAGGTCGACTATCCGCACCCGGACCTGGAGCCCATCCTCAAGCCCACCTATGGCGTCATCCTGTACCAGGAGCAGGTGATGCAGATCGCCCAGGTGCTGGCGGGCTACACCCTGGGCGGCGCGGACCTGCTGCGTCGCGCCATGGGCAAGAAGAAGCCCGAGGAGATGGCCAAGCAGCGCTCCATCTTCCTGGAGGGCGCCGCCAAGCGCGGCGTCGACGAGACGGTAGCGAACTACATCTTCGACCTCATGGAGAAGTTCGCGGGCTACGGCTTCAACAAGTCGCACTCGGCGGCCTATGCCCTGGTCTCCTACCAGACCGCCTGGCTCAAGGCCCATTTTCCGGCGGCCTTCATGGCGGCGGTGCTCTCTGCGGACATGGACAACACCGACAAGGTGGTGACGCTCATCGAAGAGTGCCGGACCATGAAACTGGAAGTTCTGCCGCCGGACATCAACCGCTCGGACTACCGATTCACCATCAGCGGACCGACCACCGTCGTGTACGGCCTGGGGGCCGTGCGCGGCGTGGGCGAGGCGGCCATCGAGGGGATGATCGCCGACCGCCAGGCGCGCGGACCGTTCCGTGATCTGTTCGATTTCTGTCGGCGCATTGACCTGCGCAAGGCGAACCGCCGGGTGCTGGAGGCCCTGATCCGGGCGGGCGCGCTGGACTGCCTGGGGGAAAACCGTGCCACGCTGATGGCCCAGTTGCCGGCGGCGCTGCAGATGGCAGAGCAGCAGTCCCAGAACGACTCGGTCGGCCAGGTGGACCTGTTCGGGATGGCCCCGGTGACGGCCGTGCCGAGCGAGGTGGCGCGCATGCCGGAATGGCCCGAGGACGAGCGCCTCGCGGCCGAGAAGGAAACCCTGGGACTCTACTTGACGGGCCATCCCATCGCCCGCTACGAGGCGGAACTCGCACAATTCACCAGCGGCCGGATCGCGGAGGTCACCGGCAGGGTTGAGGAGTCGGGCGCGATGGGAGGGCGCGGGGCGGCGCGGGAGCTGACGGTAATCGTGGCGGGGCTGATCGTGGGGCTGCGCACCATCAACAGCCAGCGCGGCGGGCGCATCGCCTTCGTGACCCTGGACGATCGCACGGCGCGCCTGGAGGTGCGCCTGTTCGACGAGGATTACCAGCGTCATCGCGATCTGCTGGTGAAGGACCGGGTGCTGGTGGTGGAGGGCGGGCTGAGCGCCGACGAGTTTTCCGGCGGCTTCCGGATGACCGCCAAGCGGGTGCTGGACATCAGCCAGGCACGCCAAGCGTTTGCCAAGCGGCTCGTGATTCAGGTGACCAAGGAACGGGCGGTGAACGGGTTCGTGCCGCGGCTGGCGGATCTGCTGATGCCGTTCCGGGAAGGGGAATGTCCGGTGTGGGTCCACTACGACGGGCCCACGGCCAGCGCCCAGTTGTCCCTGGGGCAGGAGTGGCGGGTGCGCCCGACGGACGAACTGATCGGGCGCTTGCGGGAACTCGCCGGGTCCGACAAGGTACAAGTGGTATATTAACCCGGGTGTTTCTCCAAGGCGGTCGCCGGCCGTCTTGGTGAAATACCAAGATTATTCAAGCGGTTAGGTCAGTTCCGGCCGCGGCGGACAATCATGGCCACGCGTTGCCTGTTTGCGCAGTTGCAATTGCGGCGTGGTCTCATAACAGGTAATGTGCAATTTCTTCCAATTGAGCGGAAATTTCGTTGAATGAACCTGAATTTCCTAGATTTCGAGCGGCCCATCGCGGAACTGGAGGCAAAGATCCAGGAGCTGCGTTTCGTCGGCAATGACGCCGAGCTCAACATCTCGGAAGAGATCGCCCGGCTGGAGGCCAAGAACCGGGCCCTCACGGAGTCCATCTTCTCGTCGCTGACCGCGTGGCAGATCGCCCAGTTGGCGCGCCATCCCCAGCGGCCCTACACGCTCGACTACGTCGCGAAGATCTTCGACGACTTCGAGGAATTGCACGGCGACCGCGCCTTCGCCGACGATCCGGCCATCGTGGGCGGGGTCGCCCGGTTCGAGGGGCGCTCGGTGGTGATCATCGGGCACCAGAAGGGGCGGGACACGAAAGAAAAGATCCGGCGCAACTTCGGCATGCCGCGGCCTGAGGGCTACCGCAAGGCCCTGCGCCTGATGCATTTGGCCGAGCGGTTCAAGCTGCCGGTGTTCACCTTCATCGATACCCCGGGCGCCTATCCGGGCGTGGGGGCCGAGGAGCGCGGCCAGAGCGAGGCGATTGCGCGCAACCTCTATGTCATGGCCGGGCTGCGCACGCCGGTCATCTGTACCGTGATCGGCGAAGGCGGGTCGGGCGGCGCCCTGGCCATCGGGGTAGGCGACCGGGTGCTGATGCTGGAATACAGCACCTACTCGGTGATCTCGCCGGAGGGCTGCGCCTCCATCCTCTGGAAGAGCGCGGAGAAGGCCCCGGAGGCGGCGGAGGCATTGGGCATCACTGCGCGCACCTTGCATAAACTGGGACTGATCGACGAAATCATCCCGGAACCCCTGGGCGGCGCCCACCGGGATCCGGCCACCATGGCCGAGCGCCTCAAGGCCGTGCTGCACCGCAACTTGGCGATGTTGCGGGATATCCCCATGGACCGGATGCTGGAGGCGCGCTACACGCGGATCATGGGCCACGGGAGCTACAAGCAGTCCTGATCCGGATTACTGCTGCAGTTCGGCATTGCTGCGAATTTCCAGCCTGTGGATCGCATCGCGGCCGGTCTCGCCGGTCGCCCCGTATTCAGCAGGTGCGACGCTCGGATGAGTTTCTCTCCCGCCAAATTGCTGGAAGCCTTGCAGAGCCTTCCCCGGTGCCGACGCTACCTGGTCGCGTACAGCGGCGGTCTCGACTCGCATGTCCTGTTGCACGCCCTTGCCGCCCTGCGCGCCCGGCTGGGCGGGACGGCGCTGGAGGCCGTGCATGTGAATCATGGCCTGCAGCCGAGTGCGAAACGCTGGTCGGAACACTGCATGGCGGTTTGCAAGCGGCTGGGCATACCGGTCCGGGTGCTGTGCGTCGACGCCCACCCGGCCCCGGGCGAGAGCCCGGAGGCGGCGGCTCGGGCGGCGCGCTACCGGGCGCTGCGGGAACTGATGGAAAAAGACGACTGTCTGCTGACCGCCCAGCACCAGGACGATCAGGCCGAAACCTTCCTGTTGCAACTGCTGCGCGGGGCCGGGCCGCGCGGCGCCGCGGGCATGCCGCGGCTTGCGCCCTTCGGCCCGGGCTGGATCGCGCGTCCCCTGTTGGGTTTTCCGCGCGAAGCGCTGCGCCGTTACGCGGAGGCGCAGGGACTGCAATGGGTGGACGATCCCACCAATTTTGATACGGTGTATGACCGCAACTTTTTGCGCCACGAGATCCTGCCGCGGCTGGCGCAGCGTTGGCCCGCAGCGGCGCGGACACTGGCGCGGGCCGCGGAGCACCAGGCCGAGGCCTTCCGGGTGATGGAGTCGGTGGCCCGGGAGGATCTGGAACGGGTGCGGGTCGCGCGGGAAGGCACGCTCTCGGTTCGGGAGCTGCAGCGGCTGGACGATGCCCGCAGGCGCGGCGTGCTGCGGCTGTGGTTGCGGGAACGGGGGCTGCCGATTCCGTCCCAGGCCAATCTGCTTCAGGTGACGAACAGCGTGTTGTCCGCCGCTGAGGACGCCACCCCGTGCGTGCGCTGGCCGGGGGCCGAGGTGCGGCGTTATCGGGACGGGCTCTATGCCATGACGCCCCTGCCCCCGCACTCCGGGGCAACCGTCCTGCACTGGGCTACGAGCGCCCCTCTGGATCTGCCCGAGGGCGTCGGCGGACGCCTGGTGGCGCGGGAGACGCTTGGGACCGGCCTGCGCTTGGTATTGCTGCAGGGGGCGAGCGTCACGGTGCGGTTTCGGCGCGGCGGGGAAGAATGCCGACCGGCGGGGCGGCGGGGAACCCATACGCTCAAGAAGCTGCTGCAGGAGGCGGGGATTCCGCCCTGGGAGCGGGACCGGATTCCGTTGATCTATGTCGGAGATCGGCTCGCCGCGGTGGCTGGATTGTGGATCTGTAAACCTTTCCGCGCCGGGCCGGAAGAGCGCGGGTTGGTCATCGAATGGCAGCGCGACGCAGGGTAGCGCGGCGGCGCGTTCATGGGCTTGGTCCTGCTTCGGGTTTGCGGACGCGTAGCGGCAAGCGTTGCCACGGCCGCCGTGCGGGTGGCTTGAACGTGTGACGCCAGCCGGTTGAATTTTCGGAGATATCGGCACTTCGATTGAGCAATCAGGGTTATTCTGGTAACTTGTAATCCCGTCCCGCAGTCGACCCGACTGCTTTTTCTTTTCCAGGATTCCATGACCAAGTTCATCTTCATCACGGGCGGTGTCGTTTCTTCTCTTGGCAAGGGCATCGCATCGGCATCCCTTGCCGCGATCCTCGAGGCGCGCGGCCTGAAAGTAACCCTGCTCAAACTCGATCCCTACATCAACGTCGATCCCGGCACCATGAGCCCCTTCCAGCACGGGGAGGTGTTCGTGACGGACGATGGCGCCGAAACCGATCTGGACCTCGGCCACTACGAACGGTTCGTGCGCACCAGGATGCGCAAACACAACAACTTCACCACCGGCAAGATCTACGAGAACGTGATCCGCAAGGAGCGGCGCGGCGATTACCTGGGCGGCACGGTGCAGGTGATCCCGCACATCACGGACGAGATCAAGCGCTGCATCCGGGCCGCGGCGGAAGGCTACGATGTCGCCATGGTGGAGATCGGCGGCACGGTGGGCGATATCGAGTCGCTGCCGTTCCTGGAGGCGATCCGCCAGATGGGTGTGGAACTCGGGCATGACCAGACCCTGTTCATACACCTTACCCTGGTGCCCTACATCGCCACTTCCGGCGAACTGAAGACCAAGCCGACGCAGCACTCGGTAAAGGAGCTGCGCTCCATCGGCATCCAGCCGGACATCCTGCTGTGCCGCAGCGATCGGGAAGTCCCGGCGGATGAGCGGCGCAAGATCGCGCTGTTCACCAATGTGCAGGAACGCGCCGTCATCGCCATGGTGGACGCGGACAGCATCTACAAGATTCCGCTGCTGCTGCATGCGCAAGGCCTCGATGACATCGTGGTGGAGGGACTCGGCCTGCAGGTGCCGCCGGCGGATCTTTCCGAGTGGGAACGGGTCGTCGACGCCCTGGCCCACCCGGAAGCGGAAGTGACGGTGGCCATGGTCGGCAAATACGTGAACCACACCGAATCCTACAAGTCGCTCTCGGAGGCGCTGATCCACGCGGGCATCCACACCCGCACCCGGGTGAATATCGTCTACGTCGATTCCGAGCAGATCGAGCGGGAGGGAACCGATTGCCTCGAAGGCGCGGACGCCATCCTGGTGCCGGGCGGCTTCGGCGAGCGCGGCGTGGAAGGGAAGATCCAGGCCGTCCAGTACGCGCGTGAGCAGAGGATTCCCTATCTCGGTATCTGCCTCGGCATGCAGGCGGCGGTCATCGAGTATGCGCGCAACGTGGCGGGCCTCAGGGATGCGCACAGCACGGAATTCAGAAACGATACGCCGCACCCGGTGATCGCGCTGATCAGCGAATGGCGCAATCCCGATGGCACCATCGAGCGGCGTACGGCCAATTCGGAACTGGGCGGTACCATGCGGCTCGGCGGTCAGCAGTGCCGTTTGGAGCCCGGTTCGCTTGCTCATCAGCTTTACGGCGCGGACGTGATTCGCGAGCGCCATCGTCATCGTTACGAGTTCAACAATCATTATCTGAGCGTGCTGCAGGACGCCGGACTGGTGATCTCCGGCCGCTCGATCGACGGTGACTTGGTGGAAATGGTCGAGTTGCCGGGGCATCCCTGGTTCCTCGCGTGTCAGTTCCATCCAGAATTCACATCGACGCCTCGCGATGGGCATCCGCTGTTTTCCGGGTTCATCCGGGCGGCGCGGGCGCAACGGGAGGTCGAGGAGACAGAGCAGGTGGTGGAAGCATGAGATTGTGCGGCTTCGAGGCGGGCCTGGACCGGCCCCTGTTCCTCATTGCCGGACCCTGCGTGATCGAGAGCGAGGAACTCGCCCTGGAGACCGCGGGCCGACTCCGGGAAATCACCCAGCGGCTCGGTATTCCCTTCATCTACAAGTCGTCTTTCGATAAAGCCAACCGCTCGTCGGTGCGCAGCTTCCGCGGTCCGGGACTCGAAGAGGGTTTGCGGATCCTGCAGAAGGTGAAGGACACCGTCGGCGTGCCCGTGCTGACGGACGTGCACGAGGACACGCCGCTGGAAGAAGTGGCTGCGGTGGTGGACGTGCTGCAAACGCCCGCGTTCCTCTGCCGCCAGACGAACTTCATCCAGAACGTCGCGCGCCAGGGCAAGCCTGTCAACATCAAGAAGGGCCAGTTTCTCGCGCCCTGGGATATGAAGCATGTCGTGGAGAAGGCGTTCGAGACCGGCAACCGCCAGATCATGGTGTGCGAGCGTGGAGTATCGTTCGGCTACAATAACCTTGTTTCGGACATGCGCGCGCTGGCGGTGATGCGCGAGACGGGATGCCCCGTGGTGTTCGATGCCACTCATTCGGTGCAACTGCCCGGCGGGCAGGGCACCAGTTCCGGCGGGCAGCGGGAGTTCGTGCCGGTGCTCGCACGGGCCGCTGTTGCAGCCGGGATTTCCGGGCTTTTCATGGAGACTCATCCCGCGCCCGAGAAGGCGCTGAGCGATGGGCCGAATTCATGGCCGTTGATGCGGATGGAAGCGTTGCTCGAAACGCTGATGGCGATCGACGAGACCGTCAAGCGTAGCGGTTTCGCCGAGG
>Ga0265294_10001876_pt1 | contig 27982 bp, 27 predicted proteins | sample MunlanPumphouse3_FD_192504 | JGI IMG/M metagenome (GOLD analysis project Ga0265294, IMG submission 192504) | Groundwater microbial communities from a municipal landfill in Southern Ontario, Canada - Pumphouse #3 | ecosystem: Environmental > Aquatic > Deep subsurface > Groundwater | place...
CCCTAAATATCAGCTCCAGCCCCGTCCCAAGAAAAGTCGTAAAACGTCAACTCGTGTAGTGACCATAAAACAGCTAAGTGCTTATATGGCAGGTGTGTAGGTTTTCAGAATGGTAAAGTTCGGGTAAGCTTCGGATTGGGTTATTCCACAGTCATTGAGATTACGACCAATACCGATTGTCAGCTTACCTGCAGTACAGCGATAAGGCTTGAGCCTCAGACCTTCATGTCTGACGAGTTGCTCTTTGATTCTATCCATCAGTTTCGCTTCCATTTATGCTCCTTGAACTTACTGGATCATCGATCCGGAGCAATGAAAGCACTCCCCTGTATTCTCACAAATAAGGATGCATAAGGATGCGACAGAATTTAGAAATTGCTTTTTTTATTTGCTTTTTCTTGGCTTAGGGTTATTTTAGTTTTAATAGACGGATGATATCTGCCTTGTGGAGCGTTTACTGTTTCTGATAAAATCGTCTGTTTGCTTTGATATATAAATAAAGCTACAGCATTTTGGGATATAAAAATTAGTGGAGGTACGATGAAATATTTCTCTATTATGGCGTTAGTGTTCGTGTTTATTTCATTGCAATTAAAAGCTATTGAACACTTGGAGATAATGACTACCTTGTACGGGGAGTTTGATGGCTCTAGGTTTGGAGAACGAGTAGTTTCCATGGATTACAATGGCGATGGCTACGATGATGTGATAGTTCACTCACCTTATTGGAACCCCACAGGTGTGTACAACAGCAATCAGTGTTGGGGGAAGATTTACTTCTATTGGGGAGGGCCCAATATGGATAATATTCCTGATTTCGTGATGGAGGGAACTGAAAACTGGGAATTATATCCGGCAGGACCATTTAATGGGGGTGACATCAATGGAGATGGGGTTGACGATATGGTAATCACCTTACCTGTAGACCCGGCTTGTGTCATAGCTGTATATTACGGAACAGCCAATCCCATGGGAATACCAGATTTGACAATCACCATTCCTTATGAAGTAACTGATTATATTGTATCCTGGCCGCTTGGCGACATCAATGGAGACAGTCGGGATGATTTAGTCATACATTGCCCACTTTGGAGTAATCCTCAGATCTTTAAATTAATAATCTGGACAGGCAATGACGACCCGTTTGTAACTCTTGTGGAAACGACAAATGGCTTAGTGTCTAGAACGGCCATTGGAGTGGGGGATGTGAATGGTGACAACTTTGACGATTACATCTTGCAGTATGGCATACCCGGCGGAACAAACATGAACAGCAGAATAGTCTTGTATTATGGGGACACAAATTTCCCAGAAGTTGATAGTTTAGTAATTTCAGATAACACAGAGGCCATAACTGTGCGATCGGCAAGCCCGTTAGGAGACCTTAATGGTGATGGTTATGCAGATTTTGAGTCATATGTGGGTAAAGTGTGGTTTGGAGGGACAGATTTATCACCGATTCATGATCTTGAACTGGTATATCACAACCCACCCTACCATGAGTGGTTCAACCCAGGTCGTAATGTTGGTAATCCATTCATTTACGGTGATCTTAACGGAGACGGTTATGACGACGTGATCGGATCGACGCATCAAATCAATTTTTACCAGGGAGAGATTGGCATCTGGGTGGGAGGACCAAGTATGGATGGGTTGATTGACTTGTATTTATATCCGCCAAGTGATTACGGAACTAGAAATTTTGGGTATGCCAAAGCAACTGGAGATTTTAACGGGGATGGATTATGTGACCTTGCGGTCTCAGCTCCCATTTGGGGACAAGGAACGATTTTCAATACGACCGGTCGAGTATTTATTTATTCTGGCAATGCAGCGTTATCAGATACGGTGGTTGCAAATGATGATCCAGTTGAGGCAGAACCAAGCTGGGAGATAAACGTATATCCCAATCCCATGCGTGCAAACGAGCAGCTAAAGATTGATTTATTGGGGTCCGGCTTTAAGGCTTCCACTCCCTTACGGCTGGAATTGTTTAACCTAAGAGGGCAAAAAGTAAGTGGTCTTGAGCATGTAGGTGAAGTTCTGAACGGGGCTACCCTCTCAATGCCTGTCCCAAATATTGCAAATGGTTTGTATTTCCTCAGGATTATACAAAACAACAAAACCACGTATATTAAGAAAATCTGTGTTTTAAAATAGGGGGAACAATGAAAAAAACACTAGTTGTCTTTTTTTTACTTATCTTGGTAGTTTGTGCCACAGCTAGGTATTCGGATCAATTTCCTTTGGGTACATACTCCTACATAAGTGAAAAACCTTGGTTTATGAACAACTTAAACGCTCTTAGCGGAGCTATGAATCAATTGGGTTATAATTCAACCATTATGGAAACTTTTAATCCTGCTGCCGATCTGACTACGATATACTCAAGGCTTAACGCTGATAGTATAGATGTTATAATATCAGATCGAGCATGGCGAAACTCAAGTGGCAATGAAAAGTATGCCACCACCGGACTTACAACGAGCAGCTATTATAGGTTTGAAGCTGAGTATGAAGATGGATGCTCTGTCACAAATACAGATTTGACTGATAGCCAGCATTGGTACGGCTCAAGAAATGAAGATATGCCTGGAACTGCTAATGATATTAATAGAACTGGCTTTCCTTTCTATGCAGGAGATGTTGCACCTCCAGCGTCCAATGATTATGTCTGGAGATGTGAGCCCAATCAGAATCCCAATGTACTGTCACCGGGGTGGGCATATACGGATTTACGCTGGAGATGGCTGACTAAGACTGGCTGGGGAACTGTTCCATCGGCTACGCCTCCTCCGCAGAGATCCAGCCAGTCCCTGCGAGGTAATTGTTGATGAATGAGAACGCACTTGACGGAATTCAGACATTGAAAAAAATGTAATTGCTCAATTGAACATAGATAGTGTGTAAAAAGAGGAAGGAATAATGTCCTCAACTAACCTGATAAACAATGAGTTGGAATTTACACTAACAATAGGGACTCATCTTCCACGTAGTAGAGGAGGAATAGGATGAGACAGTTATTTTGTATTACAGTGTTGATCTCGGTAAGCCTATTATATGCAGTCAACTGCATGCCATTGCTTACCACAATGACGGGTGAGTTTGGTGGAGCAGCATTAGGCAGGTCAATGTGCAATATTGACTTTAATGGAGATGGAATACAGGATTTGGTAGCGTTAGAAAAGCACTGGAATCCTGATGGTGTGTTTGATCTCTCCTACAAAATGTTTGGCAGAATCAATTTTTATTGGGGAGGATCTGATTTTGATAATAATCTTGACTTCAGTATCCCAGGTACTTACAATCGCCAGTATGGGCTGGGATTTTTGCGAAATGTTGGAGATATCAACAATGATGGGATTGAAGATCTCTGCTATTATGGATCTGAGTCTGAACAGGTGAAGATTTGTATTTTCTATGGAAACCAAATACCTAAAACGGAGCCTGATGTTGTTTTAACGTTTTCACATTCAATCGCATATGCTATTGGAAATCTCTGGGCTCTTGGTGATGTAAATAATGATGGACATGCAGACATCGGATATACGTTGATAAATCCCGTTCGCGACATAGCAACTATGAGGATTTTTGATGGTTCATCACATAACTCCATTATTTTGTATTCGTTTCAGTGGGGGCCAAACGCAAGTGGTTTAACGGGGATCGGCGATATCAATAATGATGGTATAGATGATTACCTAAGTTCGCACGTGTTTAGACAAGGTGAAAACACCTGCACCAGGGTTACTGTTCATTTTGGCAGCAATGAATTCCCCTCGAGTGATAGCCTGACAATATATTCGGGTATAAATACAGTGATCAATTCTTGTCTAGGTCCCTTAGGTGACGTCAACGGAGATGGTATTGATGATTTCGTAGGTTTGATATATGGTAGCGGCGGCTATAAAATATGGTACGGGAACTCTAACATATCGGCAAATTGGGATGTTGAATTCCCTGAACACATATCGTATACAAATGATGGATACACACTAATCCACGGAGATTTTAACGGTGATGGTTATAGCGACATCGCGACCTCAAACAGTAATTATTATGGTGCTGATGGCAGGGCTTACATTTGGCTGGGAGGGCAGAATCTGAATGGTATTGTGGATCTGGTGTTCCCTGCACCTCCTGGCGTATCTGAACGATTTGGCTGGGCAAAAGCTGCGGGCGATTTCAATAATGATGGCTACTGTGATCTTGCCGTTTCACAGCCTTATTCCCATCCTGCACCCCTTTGGACTCCTGGCAAAATACACATCTACTTGGGTAATGCTGAACTAACTGATACTACCGTTGGAGTTCAGGATGATTGTGTGGCTCCATCATCTAATTCTAACATTTGGGAAATCAACTTATACCCTAATCCAATATCCCAATTAGAAACAACAGTAAATATAATCTTCATCGGAAATGGTTATGAAAAAGAGCGGGATTTAAATATTGAAATTTACAATATAAAGGGACAGAAATTATCTGCTCATAAATTCAACGGAACATTAGCCAATAGTAAAAATTGGTCGGGCACCCTAACCAATGCAGAGTCAGGAGTTTACTTTGTCAAGATATGTTCAGGTGATAAAATGCTGGTAACCAAAAGATTCACTATTCAGTAAGAGGAGCCAAAAAGATGAAAAACAAAATTGTGTTTTCGTTAATTTTAATCGCTACTTGTATGGCATTGTTTGCCAAACACTCTGATGATTTTTTAATAGGCAATTATTCCTATTGGAGAACATATGGTGCTTATGCAGCAGCTGCGGACAGTGCATTTAAACATATGAAGGATTGTGGATATAACACTACAATTTGCAATACTTACAACAACGAGGATATTGATTTGGGAGTAATGCTGAATAAAATGGATTCGGATAGCCTTGACGCTATTCTCACAGATTTTTCTTGGGATGCTATGCAATCAAACACTAAATATGGCACAAGAGGATTTACTCTATCAAACTTACAGAGATTTGAAGCAGAGTATTGTAACGAGGAAGATGTAAAAGATAATGACCATCAAGATGATGTATTCTTTTATAGTTCCAGAGATATAGATGAAGGCGATACATTGAGAGTTGGGCAGAAGCAAGTACTTGAGGGAAAATCAAATGATTTTGTTTGGAAGTGTGAACCTTCATCACAGCCAGCCGGATATGCCTTCAATAATCTGAGCTACCGCTGGAAAAAGGAAGGAAGCAGTGTTTATGAGAAGTTAACTGATGAGATTCAGTTCATCAAAATGACATGGGATCAGGATTTAACAGATTATATGCTGGACAACACCTACCTATATTATACTGTTGCTTTTAACATACTATCTTATGATAGGGATATCGCTCATCCAATTGATCTAATTAGATTAGAATTGTGTGGGTACAATTGGAACAATGAGTTCAAACAATTACGATATGTTAACGAGCTTGGAGGTACTGATGTTGGATTAGTAGTAACTCAGTATATGTACGATGGTATTACTCGGACAGATGATTTTGGCAATAAACTATACACTTTCAGAATCAGTTTACGGTCGCTTAAAGACAATGGATTCTTATCGGCAGATAATGCCTTATCTGGCAGATATGCTTTAGGCAACATAAATCCAAGAATATATTGGTACGGCACTTCAACATTACATATAGACTATATAGAAATTGAAGATACAATTCACAGGAATATGATCACAAATCAACAACAATTTACAGATAATCTAAACAGCAGAATAAATGAGATTAAATTGCTTTCTGCAGGGAATATCCGATTTCTTTACAGTTTCGATGAGCCCAATCAAGCTCAGTTTGATTCATATAAACGAGTTCAAAATGCCATTAGGGGCGATAACCCCGGTATTGTCACAGCCATATACGACTGGCGACGAGACATGGTTAAATCCAACAATGCTCAAAGCACTTTGGATAAGTACTATCATCATCAACGTGCGTTCATTGAAAAAGCGAACCCGAAAATTCTCTCTCCTGATTTGTATCCCATCAAACCAGATGTTCAATGGAATTTTAAGAGTGATTTGAAATTTTTGCAAACTGCGTTAGAGGATAATCTTCTGGTTAAATATCATGCATATAAGACAGCTTCTCAGCAGAATCCAAATCTAAGATTCATCCCCGTAGTACAGTCTTTTGGCGCTTGGGATAGGTCGGGAACCACTCATCAATGGATGTCTTGGCTTAGACCGCCCAGGGAAACACAAAAAATGCTTCAGTTATTACCCTTATGCTATGGAGTTGATGGAGTAATAAATTATCAATTTCCTACGTGGAACAAGTTATCTTATTCTTCGAGTGATACGTTATCGTATCAATATGGAGCTATAAGCATTATTCAACAAGGAACGAATTTATCATATGTTCCCCTTTCGAACTACTATGCACTAAAAGAGGCTAACGATAAAATTATCAGATATGCAACAGTTATAAAGAATAGTGATTGGCATGGATCAGATAGCCTTAAGGTTTCCATTGATAACCAGAATATCGCAATATCGCCTATGATGCTGCAGTCGTTATTTGTTTTGCCATCAGAGAATGGTCATCATTATCAAGGCTATGTTCAATGCGGCTTGTATACATATGTATCTCAGCCTTATTTTATGATTGTAAATAGAAGAGCCAACTATGTTAGATTTGGATATAATCCTGTTTTTACAGAAAACAGCAGTTTAGACAATTGCTTTGAAGCAGCATTGCCGCAGACCGTAAGATTTGTACCTAATACTCAAGCTCATACAATGTATGGTAGCAACTTAGCAATGTATGATCCTTACACAGACATGATACACACATCTAGTGGACAGAATGTAGATGTCGTTATCGATCCAGGCGATGGTATGCTACTAAAGATGATAGGAACTCTTCCTGAATTAGTAAACGCTCCTGCCACCCTAGCTAAGGATGTGGTTCTTGAGGGAGATATATTATTGGCAAATGGAGTTAATGTGACAGTAAGTCCACATACTACTTTGAGAGTAAAAGCAAATGCCCATATTACAATATCATCAGGTGCATCTTTTATTTTCCGCGGAAGTGTCACCTTTGAAGATGGATCAACCATAACTGTATTACCCAATGGTTCTGTGAATTTTGATGCTGCAAATTGTGTTTGGGGCAACTTAGCGAAAGTAGACGTTGTTAACGGATCAATAAGTGTTGAAGGAGGGCACTGGGATAAATCAGCAGATGCAATTGTTTGGGGTGGAATCTCGGCTAATTCGTCTAGCACTGTGACTATTACTGGTGCAACCATAAAAAATGCGAATGTACTTTCGATACATAATTCAAACTTGATTATAACTGATAGCAAATTCGAAATCCCTGCAAGTAAGTATGGATTGCTTATATCAAATACTGGTGAAGGTTATGCTACGCGGATCGAAAACAGCCAGCCAGGTATGGGATTCTTTGGCGCGTCTAACCAGAATTCTAAAGGTATAGTTCTTGGTAGGGTAGATAACCATGTCGTGTTGGATAATGTCAATTTCCAAAACTTGTTGTTTGGAGTCTTCAAAAACACAAACTCAAGCTATGGAGATAGTCTTGTTTATTGTAATTTCACAAACTGCTTAGAGGGATTAAAGCTGACTTCAAGCGAGTATAATGCCAATATTGATTATTGCAGCTTTAATCAGAATGTAATAGGAATAAGGTTAACTGCTGCTAATCCAAAGATCATTGGGTGTAATTTCACTAGCTGCACGAAAGGAATATTATCCGAATTAACTGTCCTGTCAACTGGAGTTGATAGCGGAATATTTGAATCTAATTTCTACAATGGGGGAATTGGGATAGAAAGTCGTAATTCAAACCATAGAGTAAAGAACAACTACTTTAACCGTAACCAGTCAGGGATCATCAATCATGCTGGATCAAATCTCAATTTGAGTTACGGAGCCAATAATGTGCTAATGAATCATGAGAACAATATTATGTTCTTCGACTCACAGGCTTATGAATCTACTATCCAACTTTTCAGGGGACATAATGATTTCTATCATCTGTATGATGATCAGACAAACATCTTGGCAAATGATTTTTCATTCGATAATAATTACTTTAATTATCCCATCGGACGTTTCATAAAAATAGATGCCAGTAAAAATTGGTATCAGGATCAGGAAGTCAGGATAAATGATCCAATATATGTTGATTATGTTTATGTAGATTTGTATGATCCCAACCCCAATATGCCACCACCACCTCCAGAGAACGATAGACTAAGCATCGCTTTATCTTTGGAAGTTCAAGGTTTGTATGATCAAGCGATGGAGATTTTCAAAGCAGTTCTGGACGAACAATTAGACACAGAAAAAAGATTCTTTTCTTGCGCTGCAGACGGAATTTACAGATTATCAAATCTTGTTACCGATCCTTCTTGGATAACAACAGATTACTTTGAAACCAAAGCAATTCAATACGAGATTAACGAACCCCAAATGAGCTCGCTCTTGAAGGAATACTTAGCTAAAGCGTACTTAGTTGAAAAAGACTATCAACGGGCAATTGATCTAATCCAACTCCGCATTGACAATCCAGTTAGTGAGGTAGATTCACTTCTTGCGGTACTCGATCTGGAAATTGTTTTACTATTAGCTGATATGAATGACCAGAAGAAGCCAATTACGACAATGTATGTTCAGTATAAGTATCCAGATCATCAAGTGTTTAGTGTCAAACATGACGAGCATTGGGCTATGCTATATGATTTACTGGACAAGGGTGAAATATCTGAGATCTACATCCCAAAGTATGCAAACATTACTACAAACTACCCCAACCCTTTTAATCCGACAACAACAATTGAATTTAGTGTTCCTGAGACCTCACAAGTAAAGCTGGTAATATACAACCTTCGTGGGCAGAAAGTGAGGGATATTGTCAACACTGAAATGCTTAAGGGGCATCACAAAGTAGTATGGGACGGCAAAGATAACAATGATAGAAGTGTAAGTTCAGGTATCTTTTTCGCTTGCCTCGAATCAAGTCGTAATAGATCAGTAAGGAAACTTATGTTAATGAAATAGGATCAGATACTCATTGAATAAAGCCCGGGGCACCCCGGGCTTTTCTATTGGATAACTCTTCCAATAATTTGATCTATTCGATCCTGAAGATTGATTGTCAATGCTATTGCTGTTACCATCCTGCAATAGTGGATTGGATCGGTCAGGCTCTTGCCCTTGCGGTCTTTAAGGTATTTATGCAGCACCTGATAGCCGCCAATGTGATAGTTCCACAACTCCGGGGTGATGCCCTCAAAGTGCTTATCTGCATTTATCTGCACGGTACAGGCATCCTCATCATACTTGATGAATTCTACCAAATCATTAGAACCGCTACCCTGAAACCGTGCTATGGGAGGGCTTAAGCGCGGACTCTTGAGTAAGTGGATGTCGGCAAGCTCTTTGCCATATCCTGCCAACTGGCTGAACAACTCATAATCATCTGTGAAGGGTATGCAGGGGAAATCCATCCTTAGATATTGGGCAAAGCGTTCACGGTATTGATTGCTGTGCAGGATCGCATAGACATAATAGAATAGTTGCTCAGGCTGGAACTGAGGCCAGAGCTTACTGAGTTTATCTATAAGCTCAGGAGCGATATTGTATTCTCGCTCTGTGGTAGCAAAGATGTCTTCTTTGTGCTTGTTTGGGTAGATATAAAGGGGGAATACATAGGATATCTCACTGGTTCTGTTCGAGATGTAGCAGCGACTCAAGCCATTGTGTAGCTTTCGTTAGCTATCAAAAATTATGTCCCTAAAGAACACTTTTTATGGGTATATCAAGCTGTGAATTTGGCTCAAGTATATTCATGTCAAAAAATGAAATATATGGACACAGATAGAAGCTATGATACTATTATTAACACCTATATGGATACCATAGCTTGATTTTTTGGGAGAATCCCTGTTTTCATGCCTATCCAAATCACCTTCAAGGCCACCTGCAGTCAGGTGCAGCACCTTTGCTTTGGATTTGCAGCTAATTCGTTTTTAACTCGAATTCACTCGAGGCTTCGAGTCAGCTCGAGTTAAAAACGAGTTAAAATCAAATGTATGGCAAAGGGGCCGAGAGCAAATTGTGATGTAGCTATCAGATTTTGCTCTTCAATAGCCCTGCGTTTTTTATATATATCGATAGCTTTTGTAATGATCTTCTGCTTTGCGGTTGTAGTGATAAAATCTGTCTCGCAGCAAGTGCAGGACTGAAAGCTTGCTATGTCCCTTACCAAAACTTGGGGATGAAGGCACTGGTATTGAGAATATAGTGCTGATATTCAGGATTGTCCTTATATTTCTTTTCCAACATGGGGATTCCGGATACCCTAAGCAGTAAAATGGTGATAATCAACGGGCTGAAGATAGCCAGATATCCATAGGGGAAGGCAAGACAGAGCAGGAAGATGCCCCACCACATAAGGGTTTCGCCAAAGTAATTGGGATGCCGGCTATAGCGCCAGAGGCCCCGGTTCATGACCCTGCCTTTGTTCGCAGGATTTTGTTTGAAAGCTCTCATCTGGGCATCGCTTACAGCTTCAAAGAGGAACCCTGTGAGCCAGAGCAAGATGGCAATCAGATCCAGGATGGTAAAGCTAAGTGAGCTTGATCTACGGATCATAAAGGCTGGATAGGCGATAGAAAGCATGAAAATTCCTTGCAAGATGAAAACCTGCAAATAGCTGCGCCAGAGCCAGTTTATCCCCCAATCCTTGCGCCACTGCGCATAGCGGAAATCTTCTTTTTTGCCCTTGTAGCGGATATAGAGGTAGATAGATAACCGCAAGGCCCAGATAGTAATCAGCAGTGTAATCAGCAGCCTGCGCCAGTCTCCTGTGGGCATAAGTGCCATAAACAGCCAATAGATCAGCACAAAGCCCAAACCCCAGGCATTGTCAACCAGATCATTGCGTTTGAGCAGCACTGCTATCAGGAAAAGTGCAGTCATGTAAGCAAAGACGCTACCGATAACGATGATGATGGAACTAAACAGGGTCATATATCACTCCTATGCCCACTGCACCAATGCCATTGTGCACGCCCACCACGGGCGTAAGCGGCATGATATAAGCGGGACTTTTTCCTAAAAGTTTAGTTAGTTTATGGGCATATTCCTCAGCTCTGTCTCTGGCTTCGGCATGCACAATGGCATATTTCCAGAGCTTTTTATCGTGCAGCTCGCCTTGGATGGTTTTGATGATTTTACGCATGTTTGAGGCCCTACTAAAGCTTTTTCCGCTAATCTGAGCCTTGCCTTCGCGATCCAGTCCCACGATGGGTTTAAGATTTAGCAGAGAGGCTATGATACCGGCGAGAGCTGGTACCCTGCCACCTCGGACCATATACTTCAAGGTATAGATATCTGTGTAGATATGAGCATTGGCTATCCAGGTGTCCAACTGGGAATGAATGCTTTGGAAGCTTTCTCCAGCTTCGATGGCACGCGCTACCCGCAGCACCACGAGACCTTCGCTTACCGAGAGCTGTCTGGAATTCACCGGATGCACCTTATTCTCATGTTTGTTTGCAATGAATGACGCTGCACTCTGATAAGTGCCGCTTAGTTTATCCGAAATGTGGATGGCAAATACCTTATCGTAATTTTCCGCCATGTGCTCTATCATGCTTTGCACCGTACTGGGAGGGGGCTGAGAGCTTTGGGGATGGATTTTGTGATTCTTGAGTTTCTGATAGAAGGCCTCAGGTTTCAAAGTAAGCTGATCAAGATAAAGCTCTTTACCAAAATTCACGCCAAAGGGTACACAGGAGATTTGGTAAAAATCCATCAGTTCCTGAGGCAGATCGCAAGCGCTGTCTGTAATGATCCCGATGGGGTATTTTTGCTCGTGGCTGGTCTCATGCTGCCTTTTCATATCATCCACTTTGATCGAGCTTAACAGGCTCAGGGGCTGCAAAGCATCAAATACCTTTTCGGGGAAGTTACTATGGATGTGCAGACGCATCTTTTCTGGGTCACCAGCCACGATAAGGGAGTCTCCCAAGGGTGCCAAAAGAGCTTTCAGAGCCTGTATATCTATGCTGCAAGCGCCGAGATTTGCTTCTGAACAATAGCGCAAAGTGCTGGCTGCGCTTTTGTGGCCTTCAGTTTTAAACAGTTTCGGAGCTGGAACAATCATCTTATCTTGCAAAGAACCCCCGTGGATAAAATCTACCACTGCTTCCAGAAATATCACAAAGCCCTTCGCTCCGGCATCCACTACTTTTGCATCTGCGAGAGCTTTGAGCTTTTGGGGAGTTTCGCTAAGAGATTTTTGGGCTTTTGCCAAAGAGCTTACGATTAGCTCGCAAAAATCGTTTTCCTGCGCCTGGCTGAGATATTCGCTCCATTCCCTGATCACGGTGAGGATGGTTCCCTCTACTGGATTCATCACAGAGCTGTAGAGACGCTTTACCGCCTTCTGAGCGCTCAGAGCAAAGTTTTTGGCTGTAAGGCTTTCAGAATCTGGCATTTCAGTGCTGAGTCCATGCAGATATTGTGCCAGGATGATGCCAGAATTTCCCCGGGCTCCCATCAAGGCTGCATCCGAGATAGAACGCAGGGTTGCCTTGATATCTTTGCTCGCAGTTGCTTGAGATAGGACTGCTTCCACCGTCATGGCCATATTGATACCTGTATCTGCATCGGCCACTGGGAAGACATTTATCCTGTCCAGCTCTTTTTGATGGTAAATAATGGCATTTGCACCCACCTGAAAGACACGGAAGAATCTGTATCCGTCTAAGTATGCTATTTTCATATCACCAGATCTGGGGTATTTTCTTAATTTTATCTAAGTCATAGTCTTGCTTCTTCAGTCTTTTTAGGATGGCAGAGTAATCTGCTTCAGCCAGCTTGGGAGAGCGGGACATGATCCACAAAAACTTACGATTTGGCACTCCGATCACGGTGTAACGGTAGTCTTCGGCCAAGTCTATGATCATGAATTTTGCCCAGAAAGGCCAGAAGACTCGCATCCGCCATTCGGCGTTGGTCCTGGTATCATAGATTTTGCCTTTGGGACGCATGAGTTTTTCTTTACCCTGCGGGCCGCCTTTGCGATAGGTGTATCTCACGGCTATAGTACCATCCTCGTTCAGGCTGTAGGATTCGATGGAATTAACCACGTTTTTCTCGATGATATTCGGAATCACAGCTATCACATACCAATCCCCCATGAAGCGTGGAATATCCACATAGTCCACTGTCTTCAGCTTCCTGGCACTAAGCATCGTGCCTGATATCAAAAGAGCGATAATCAAGATGATCTTCATTTCAGAGCATTCTCCACGGCATCTTGAATATCCTTGCTAATAGGGTTTGTCTTGCTGGAGAAACGGGCAATGATCTTACCTTCTTTGGAGATAAGAAACTTATTGAAGTTCCAGCTGATCTTACCACCGAATTCGGGATTGCTTTCCTTACTCGTTAGGTATTCATACAGGGGATGGATGTCTTTGCCTTTGACGGAGATTTTCTCAAACATAGGGAAATCCACGCCGTAATTGATCTGGCAAAATTCGATGATCTCTTCATTGGAGCCAGGTTCCTGGTTCATGAAGTTATTGGCAGGGAAACCCAATATTACAAAATCATCTTCCTTGTGCTGCTGCCAAAGATTTTGGAGGTCTTCAAACTGCTTGGTAAAGCCGCATTTGCTGGCTGTATTTACGATCAGGATTACTTTACCCCGATACTCATCTAGCTTTTGCTCGTTGCCGTCTATCCGGCGCACATTGAAATCGTATATGCTTTGTGCTGTGCTCATGGTAATTCCTCCCAAGAGGATAATGATAGCAATGATGTATTTCATTCTACGGTTCCTCATGTTTTTTTTCTTAATGATTACATGATAATCAAAAGGCCGGTTTCCCGCTAATACTTTCTGCAAAAGCTTAGTCGTCTGCAATGCTTAAAGCCGGCTAAATAGCATGGGAATAGACCGATTATATATCAGCTTAAAAAGTTTATAGCGGTAAACTAAGAACAGGGGAGAGGGTAGTGCCAGGATCAGGTTTGGCTTTCTATAGCAACAATTATATCTTTGAGAGTACTTTCCGGATCTTGCGCAGAGAGCACCCTTTTATCTCCGTTATCGTAGGTGATAGACAGCTCACCAAAGCTGAGATGCAGTTCCCGGATTTTGGAAACGACTATGTAGCCAGTTCCCAGGTCGTCTTTAACCTTAACAATTTTGTTCATTTATACTCCTGAGGGTAAAAGGGAGCTATCCGTTTTGTCAGTAGCGCTTAAGATTGCAGCCTTGGCTGAAGCCTTCTCCAGGACGCAGATATTCCGCATAATCGGGATCAAATTCTATGAGAGTGTAATCTGGATCATCGTATCCGTTGAAATACTGATCAAAGAAGTAGCAGCGCTCGGAGGCTTCTGCCTTGAGCGCTGCATTATTTACTATAGCTGCGATCCCGCTGAGGCGAATGTAACCAGTTTGGCCATCTTCGGTAAGCGGAATGCATATCTCTACGAATTTGTTGTTTTGAATCTGCGCGACCTTGGAATCCCCACTGAAAGTGGCAAAGAAATAGCGGTCTTCAAACATAAACAGCACCACCGGGCGTACTCTGGGCTGTTTTTTGTCACAGCTTGCCAGATACACATATTGGTTTTGGCTGATCCATGCCATTATTTCTTGCTGCAATTGAGATTCGTTGATTCGTGCCATGAATTTATCCTTTATTTGGGAAATGAGATACCGGTTATGTAAGCCTGGTTTTCAGGATTTGGGTTGTCTCTTTGATCGCGGGGGAGCTGTTCAATCTCATGAACCACATCCATACCGGATTTTACTTCACCAAAAACTGTATGTTTGCCATTGAGCCAAGGAGTACCTTCTTTTTTGGTAACGATAAAGAACTGGCTGCCATTTGTATTGGGGCCGCTATTTGCCATGGCGATGGCGCCATAGAGCACCGGCGCTTTGAGGATTTTGGCGCGCACGGGCTCGGTATATTCGCAGGTTTGTTGATAGAACTCTACGGTTTGCTCCATCAGGGGCTGCATACTTCTGGCTTCCTGGCAGGATTTTACTATGCTTGCAATTTGTGGGTTCGGGGTGCGATTTTGCTGCATATGCGGGACAATGATCTGACTCCAGACCAATTCGGCTTCTTCTTCTGTATTAAGCTTGCCTGTGATGATATCGCCATCTGCATAGCATTCATCTTCAAATTTGTAGCCGGGGTCTCCCTGGCCGTCGTTTGAACGATCCTTATCTTTGGTATTGGGGCAGCCGCCCTGGATCATAAAATCTGGGATCACACGGTGGAAATAGGTATCTGTATAAAAACCCTCACCGGCAAGTTTGGTGAAGTTTTGCACAGTTTTGGGGGCCAAATCCGGCCACAAAGCCAATTCGATATCACCGTATGTGGTGCTTATAATAGCTCTTACTGTATTTTGGGCAGTTTCTTTCACTTCTTTCTCCTTTCCTAAGTTGACCTGGCTTCTGCTTTGAGTATAGAGCAGGGTAAGGCCTAATATCAGAATAACTGGGATTAGAATTAGCGCAAGATAGTTTGTTTTTAATTTCATGCTATTTCTCCTTCTTATATATCATAATGTTTGATCTGGATCTGGCCAGATATTATTTCAACGTAACTGTGGTGAGAAATCCAATCTCCGGAGTTTGCATAAGCACCGGTGTCAAATTGGATCAATTCTGGATGGTGACTGTGGCCCATGACCACGTAGTCGGCCCGGCCGCTTTTGATTAGTTTCTTTGCATAGCTCCTCAGCCCTTCATTTTTCCTATCTCTCAGAGCGGAAGAATCCTTGCGGGTGCGGCTGCTGCGGGACATCATATTGCCCAGTCCCAAAGCAAAATCGGGATGCAGCAAGCCAAAGATCTTCTTCATCAAAGGTAGCCTGATTACCCTGCGAAAGACCTGATAGCGCAGATCGTTGACCGTATGCGTGTCTCCATGACATACATAGATTCTCTTTTCATCGGCTGTAAATACAAGAGCTTCTGCTACCAGCTGAACCCCCAGATAATCCGGCAGAAAATTCCCAAACCAGAAATCATGATTGCCGGTGATATGCACGATGCGGCAGCCTGCTTGCCTGAGCTCATAGAGCTTGACCAAAAGGGGAAAATATTGCTTGATGATGGTGTATTTCCAATCGTACCAGAGATCAAAGATATCGCCATTCAGGATTAGAAGATCGTATCTGCCCTGAGCTTGCTCCAGGAAGCTCAGGATCAGGGCGTTGTTCTCTTTGTCTTCAGCGGTGAGTTTGCTGTATTTGTAGTGAAGATCGGAGATAATGCAGGTTCGCATATTACTTGGCCATCATATAATGGATGATATTGAGCCCAAAGCGCAGGGCTGTCTCTCTAAGCTCAGCGGGGTCGTTATGGGTGTCAGGATCAGCCCAGCCGTCGCTGATATTAGTTTCATAGGTATAAAGCATCATCATGCGGCCATTGTCATCAAAAAGGGCAAAGCACTGCGGAGGCTTTTTATCATGCTCATGGATCTTGGGCAGTCCGCTGGAAAAGTCAAAATAGCTGGTAAAGAGTGGGTGAGAGGAGTCCAGCTCTATCAAGTCCCGCTCCGGGAAGATGCGTTTGATCTCACGGCGAAAGCTTTCGTCCATGCCATAATCATCATCTGCATAGAGGAACCCGCCGCGCAGCATCCAGGTTCTCAGGTTACTCAAGCCGGGATCCGAAAAGCGGATGTTGCCATGGCCGGTAAGATATACAAAAGGGTAGTCAAAGAGTCTGGTATCCGAAGCCTTTACCACGCTCTGATCTATGGGAATATTGGAGGATAAATGTCTATTGACAAACCTGGCCAGATTGGGTAAAACTTCAGGATCGTTGTACCAATCTCCTCCGCCTTCATATTGCAGGCGGGCAAAACCAGTCTTGACGGGGCTTTCAATAGCGGATAAAGGCAAGAGCGCACATAGCATAAGCAGCAGCATGAAGCTGATCATGCCCCTGTTTTTGTGTTGTATGTTTACGCTTTGCATATAAACGAACACCTAATTTGCGATCTTGAGCTGTATACAGATCAAGCCATCATCCACTATTGCATAAAAGCAGGTGGCGTAATTATCATAAGCTGAGACGCTGTGCAGATCCTGCTTGAAAGTGATGGTGGAGAGGTTTTCACCTCTGAATGCATCGAAAATTGAGATGAATCTTGCAGAAGGCACCACTGTGATGGAGCGGTCCAGACGCGGATCGTCTTCCGGACGGATCTGGCTGGGTTCCAGGCTGCCGAAATTCGTGTGAATGCTCATGAGCTCGGCTTCCCAAAGCTGAGTACCGTCTTCTTTGAAGCCCAGACTTTGGCTGTTTGCAAGACAAACCAAAAGCACATTATCGGCGTATAAAATGGAGTTGATCATTTCAGGGAATGACTTCTTCCAGATCAGTTCTCTGCTCTTTTTGTCGAAAGCGATCAGATTGTGATCCGAAGCCAGATAGATGGTGTTTAAGCTAAAGACGGGAGGGCTGGTAACCTGATATGGTAAAGTGGCGCTCCACAGGATGTCAAGCTCGATATTGCGGGCCGGCAGATTTACGATGCGATCCAGGTATTTGAGAAAGTTCTTGGTTTCTACAGAGAGATTGTTGGGTATTTGCTCCAGCTTCAACACGGTGTTGTTTTGCACGTTCATTCTGGTGCGGTGTAAGGCCTGATCCAGAAAGCGATTGCCAAAAAGCATATAAGCTGTGGCGCTCAGGGTGAGCACGATGACTGCGATAAAGCTGATCTGCATGCGGGAAATCTTTTTACGCCGGGGTTTGATCAGTTGCGCTCTGCCATCGAGGATCAGCCACAGAGGGTTTTCGCTTTGAGCAAAACTCTCAATATATTTATCCAGAGTAGGCAGATCGCTTTGGGTCTCAAAAACATGCCCGCAGAGATTGCCGCTGATGGCGATAAAGCGATGGTTTTCTGAGATGAATATGCGATGCACGCGGACTTTGATATCTTCATCGGCAAAGCCCAGCAGATTCAGCTTTTTCAGAGTCTGCATCTGGTAATCCTGATACTTTGAACCTATAAAGCGGAGCTTTTTACCATCCGAAAGCGCACAGAAAATGCGGCCAAATTGCACAAAAAAGAGCTCGTGATCGAAAATAATGCCAAAGAACACCGACAGCCCCTTCTCCTGAAGATCAGTCTTGCGCAGCTGGGCGCGAAGCTTCCAATTCAGCTCTACAAAAAAACTCTTCAGCCACTTTTCCACTTCCATGCGGCTCATAGTGGCGGCACTGGAATTGCGGATTGAAAGCTTCAGCTCTGCTCCCAGCTCTTCCAGATGCAGATTCCGTTCCGGATGCCACATGGCCAGGAACCAGCCAAAACGTCCGTCCTGAGAAAGACTGCTTTCTACAAAAGAATAAGGGGGATCGTGGTGACTACTTTGCAGAGCAATCACATCAGCTCCACCATTTGATAAAGCTGCGATAGCTTACTCTGATCAGGGTGGGAATATTCATCAGCATATTGGTGTAGTAAGCATTGGCCAGAGGGCACCAGCATTCTTTGTGATGTATGCTCTTGCGCTCTTTTTTGGCTTTTTTGGACCACCATACTTTGGCGAATTTATATTTGCTGTCGCGCAGATTGCCCAGCGAATATGCCTTCACGCAGCAGCTCCAGACATGTCCGTCAGGGGCGATCTGACAGGAGGCCAAACCGGCATAGCATGGGATCACCTGCTTTTCGTCCCGCATAATCTGCTTGACCATATTGTAATACTCTATGCGGAAAGCCATGGTAATCTTGCTCATCCCCTTGTATTTCTCATTTTTGATGCGGTGGATGAGGTAATCTATGGCAGACTTGTAAGACACTTTCCCGGGTGTGATATCCAGTCCCACGGTATCCAGCTCCACCCTTTCTTCGGCGATTTCAGTGATGTAGCTATCCGGCTCCAGGCGCATAAGCTCATTGGCCACAGAGTGAAAGCTATCCACATTGAATCTGGAAATCACGGTATGAATTCCGACAGAGAGATTGGGCAGTTCCAGAGCCTTGAGCTTGTTAAATGTGGAGATAGCCTTTTTGTAATTTCCCGGAACGTTGCGAATCTCATCATGCTGATTCTCTATGCCATCGATAGATACATTGATGATAAGCTGGGCTTTGGGACAGGCTTTGGCGATCTTGCTTGTGTTTTCCACAATGGTATCTACCAAAAGGCCATTGGTGGGGATATTGATAATGCGGGGGTGGGATATGCGGTAGATAGTGGTGACTACTTCCACTATATCTCTGCGCAAAAAGGGTTCGCCTCCGCTGAAAGTAATCCAATATGGACTCCTGCCCACACTGCGAAAGATCTTGGCATATTCTTCCACAGAAAGGTTCTTAGCTTTCTTTTTCCAAACCCTGCAGGTGCTGCAACGGGAATTGCAGGTATAGAGCAGGCTAACTGTATAATTCATGGGTAAGAGGCGCGGGAAACCGATGTGTTTCATTAGCCAATAGCCGACGATGCGAAACATGATTGATAACATGGATATCCTTTATGATTTAACCGCTTTGGTAGAGCGGGATATGTCCCAAACGAAGGGGTTTTTGCCCCGGATATAAAAATCCCAGGAGCCGAGCAAGCGGCAATATGCTTCCAAAGCCACTACTAAAGTCAGCTTGACAAAGTCCTGCGGGCGCTCTTTGATTTCCTGTTTCAAAATCGATATGAGGGTGCTCTTATCCTGAGATACCACTTGATAATTTTGCCGTTTAATCAGCCACAAGTGGCCATTTTGGATGCGGCGGCGCTGTTTGATGAAGTCAGGCAGATTTTCCGGACCCTTATTATGGATAACTGCTTGGGGGATGTATTTCAGCTGCAGGCCTTCTTGCCTGATGATGGCTTCAATGCTGGCTTCATCCACTGCGGATTCCTTGGGGATACCTTCCATCACCTTGCGGAAGGCTATCATCTCGCCCAGCTTTGGGGAGATCATTGCCATGCGGTGATGCAAGCGCCACAAAAGATGCACTGCATAGCCGATAAGATTTGTATCAGGATTCACTGGCATCGGCCGGCCTCCGCTGGCTCCGATCTCAGGATTTTGGAACGCAGAAACCAAAAGCTCTATGGTATGCTCAGCCGGAATCACATCTCCGGAAATCACCACCAAAAGATCGGATTTTGCCTCTGCCATAAAGAGGTTGATTGCACTGGATTTCCCCTCCCGGCGAGCCTGGGTATAGAGTTTCACCCGGGGATTTTCAAGGGCATACTCACGCACCAGATCGTCCGTAGCGTCTGTGCTGGCACTTGAGACCACTATGACTTCTTCGATGTAGACATCACTTAGCTTCTGAGCAGAGATCGCCTTTAGCAAATGCAGGATGTTTGCCTCTTCATTGTGTGCAAAAATTCCTATACTACAGTGCAATTTCATATCTATCACGTAGGAAGCTGGCGTCCCTGCTTACTATGGGGAATGCCTCTGTTTATAGCATCCAAGATTCCATTGATGAACTTACCGGTGTGTTCACTGCAAAATTTCTTGGCAATCTCAATGGCTTCATTGATGATCACGGCGGCGGGAGTATCGGTAAACATCAGTTCATACACAGCCACGATCAGGATGCTTTTATCCAGATGAGCGATGGATTCCAAAGACCAATGCTCGGTATATTTATCTATCTCAGCCTCAATGTCCTCTATGTTGATGATGGTGTTTTTTACCAATTCATCGGCGAAGGCAAACAGGCTGGAAGAGGCTTTGATACTTTCTGCAGAAGTAAGTTGATGCAGGATTTCCGGGTACTCATTGAGCAAGCCGTATTCCCTGAAATCTGCCTTTACTTCGGCAAAATCAAGCGCGTATATGCTTTGTATCGCAAATTCGCGAGCTTTACGCCGTTGGCCCATTTTTTATCTCCCGCATAAGGTTTACCATTTCTACGGCATTGCTGGCCGCAGTAAAGCCTTTGTTGCCAGCTTTTGAGCCAGCTCTCTCGATGGCTTGATCCACACTGTCTGTGGTCAAAACCCCAAACATAACGGGTTTGCCGCTATTGAGTGAAGCTTGGGCCACTCCTTTGCTAACCTCGGCAGACACATACTCAAAGTGGGGAGTATTGCCGCGGATAACCGCTCCCAGGCAGATAACGGCGTCTGTATCAGGATTTTGGATGGCAGCTTGAGCTACCACAGGTATCTCAAAAGCTCCGGGTACCCAGATTACTGTGATGTCATCATCTCGCACCTCACTCCTACGCAGACAGTCCAGCGCTCCTTCCAGCAATTTACCGCTGATTATCTCGTTGAACCTGCTTACCACGATGCTGAAGCGGTAGCCTTTGGAGACTAAATTCCCTTGTATTGTTCGCATTGATAGCTCCTTTGAACCATAATTCGTCATTGTGAGTCAAAATAAATGAAAGGGGAAAACCTTCAAGTAAAATCTTTATTCGAAGCTCTGCCAATTCGTTAAAAACTGATCCATCAGGATGATAGGACTGTCCAGAAGCTTTTTGATATCTTCCATAGTCTTGCCATCCAGGGTGTAGCCTTCATGATTGAAGATGATGTCCGGCAAGATCACGCTAAGCTGCTTTTTGGGGATGAACTGCCCTGCGATATCAGAGAAGGTGATGAGCCCTGTCACCGTGACCTGCTCTCCGAAGAAGTCATTTCTGATTACCTGCATAGTTACTTTTTGCCCCTGCAGCCGCAGATTCAGCTCGTTCACGATTTGGGCTATCATTGCTTCAGCACTTTGGGAGCAGAGCATTACAAAGTCTCCTCCTTTGCTGCGTAGCTCTTTCAGGATTGCCCGTTTGCGCTTCTTGAACTGTTGATAGGCCAGGCTGAGCATGCCAATGCCGTTTTCAATCTGGGGGAAATCCTGATAGTATTCTACTTCCGGCACCGACCGCCGGGCCAAAACGAAAAACTCATCCGCCGGATATATGATCTGGCTATCGTAGGACGTCCTCAAATCATCCAGAGTATCCAAGACCCCGGTGGCTCCAGCCTGATCAAAACTATCTAATGTACATAGGCCATCTCTGTATCTGGTGAGGCCCACAGGCACTACTCCGATCGACAGGATGTTCAAACGCTTATCCATGAGATCGCTGATAGTGCGCTTTAGCTCTATGCCATCATTGATGCCCGGCACACACACTATCTGGATATGAAAGTCTATCCCCAGCTCCGAGAGCTCTGTCAGGATGGCCATTACGTTTACAGGTCGAGCAGAGCGCATCAACTCCTGACGGAGGTCCATATTGCTGCTATGCAGGGAAACATACAGCGGGCTGATATGCTGTTCTGAGATGCGCTTTATATCCCCTTCTTTGAGATTGGTCAGGGTGATGTAATTGCCATATACAAAAGACAGCAGGTAGTCATCATCCTTGGCATACAGGCTCTTACGCATTCCCGGAGGCATTTGATCAATAAAACAGAATATACAGTTATTCTGACAATTGCGATGTCGATAGTCCTGGGGGATAATGCCCAGGGGCCTGGCAAGCTCTCTATATATGGTAATCTGACGCTGGCAGCCCGAGGGATCTTCCAGGATGAAATCAAGCTGGAAATCATTGGCGTAGTATTGTAAATCCAAAAAATCTCTGATCTGAGTGCCATTGATAGAAATGATCTTATCTTGGGCTTGTATGCCTTGCTCCTGAGCCAGACTGCCCGGCTCTATGGATTTGATCTGCACTGACATTAATATATATCTACCGGTATCTTGAGGCTGAAGCAGCTTCCCCCACCTGGTACAGAACTGGCGCTAATATCTCCCTCCAGGACTTCCACTATCTTACTGGATATTCCCAGCCCCAGTCCCATCCCGGGATAAGAGCGGGTCAGGCTGTTGTCGGCCTGCTCAAATGCGTCAAAGATGAGCTTTAGCTGGTCCTGCTGGATTCCGCAGCCTGTGTCTTCCACTTTGATATCCAGGTACTCACGGCTGCCTGGAGGTCTTATTAGCTTGAGCTTGAGGCACACTGACCCTTTTACAGTAAACTTTAAGGCATTTGAAAGCAGATAGCTCAGCACTCTTTCCAGTTTTTCGCTGTCCAGCCTGGCAAAAGGCAGATTTGCTTCTACCTCTAATATCGGTTTGAGGTTTTTAGCTACGATCAAAGGGCGGAAGCGCTGCCAGATATTATCGATAAACTGATTCAGGTTACAGTCAATAGGGTGAAGGTCTGTCTTTCTCAGCTGCAGGCTGGAGAGGTTTAACAAATTGCTGATGATGTCCAGCAGTTTGTTTCCACTTTCCAGGATCACATCTACATAGTCAGCTTGCTGAGCGTTAAGCTCCGTGCTTTTGAGCATCTGCGCAAAACCCATTATGGCATTCATGGGAGTGCGAATCTCGTGGCTTACCTTGGAGATAAAAGCTCTTTTAGTGTCTGCACAACTGTTATTAGTAAAGTGACACTGGTCTTGATCTGAAATTCGTCGCTTTTTCATGTGTTGCGAATCCTGTCGTATCGGTATTTAAAACGTTTCAGGCCTTCAAAGATGGTTCTAGCCAGACGCTGTTGATATTCTTCATTTATCAGCAGGCGTTCTTCTTCAGCGTTGGACAAAAAACCAAGTTCGATTAAGATGGATGGCATAAAAGCACCTTTCAGCACATAGAAATTAGCCTGTTTCACGCCCCGGTCATAAGCTTTACAGCCGGCAATCAGATTCTGTTGCACACTGCTGGCCAGTTCATTACTGCTTTGTAGATGCTCGGTTTGGCTGAGGTCGCTGAGGATAAAGTCCAGGCCGTCGTACTTACTGAGGGCGGAAGCGCCACCTTCATAGAGCTCCACCACTTTATTTTCCAGAGCTTCCACTGCTCTGGCATCTGAGGTCATGGCTGTAGCCAGATAATAGGTCTCCGCGCCCTTAGGGGAGGAATTCTTGGAGGCATTTGCGTGTATGCTGATAAATAAATCCGCTTTATTCTCATTGGCAAATCTGGTTCGATCTCCCAAAGACACAAAACGGTCATCGCTACGGGTCATCAAAACTCGCACATTCAGTTCTTTTTCTAACAGAGCTTTGAGTTTTAAGGCAACATCCAGATTTACATCCTTTTCTTTGACCTTGAGTTTTTTGCCAATAGCCCCAGGGTCTTTGCCGCCGTGCCCCGGATCCAGTACTATCACTTGAACGCTATGATCCACAGGCTGCTTTATGGACAGGGTTCCCTTTCTATAGGCGGCGTCTTGTCCAAAATGTAAGGGCAGATCTTCGGTGAGAAACGCTGTGGGCAGATAATAGCTTGCAGCTTTGCGTATCAGCGGAAAGTGCATGTTGTAAGATTCAATCTTATAGCTGTAATAAGAGCTTCCTTCCAAGAAAATGAAGGTTTCGCCATAGATATGCAGGTACAGCCGTTGATCGAGACGCTCCTGTTTATTGATGCACTTGAGGATTGGGCTGAGCTCCTGTATCGAGACATAGCTGATGCCATCTATCTGGGTTTCAGAAGCGCTGTATTTCTGATTGCTTCCGCGTATTTCGATATCGATGGCGCTCAGCGAAATTGTGATCATAAGCAGCACTATACTAATAAATGTAATTCTCATATTTAAACTCCCCGTTTGTCTGTGTCAGTGAAATCCGGAGTCCACTGGTCGTCGCAGGATAGCTCTTGTCCAAAGACCTTTTCAAAGCCAATTTCCTGCGCAAGCTCCACTACAGCTTGATATTCATTGGTTTTCACACCCCGATTCAGCTCTGGAATATATACGGCTTCTGCAGCGGGATAGTATTGCGCCATCAAGCTCAGAGGTAGCTTTGTGCCAAATTCATCAGCCAGTAAACGCAGGATATCTTTGGTTCCGCTCAAGCCATTGGGCAATAGCAGTAGCCTTACCAATACCCCTTTCGTAGCTATTCCAGCGGCGTTTTCCTGTAAAAAACCGGTCTGCGCCACCATTTCTTTGAGCGCTTTAAGAGCTACCGCCGGATAATCCTCGGCATGCGAATATTTCTTGGCATAAAGAGGGTGATAATACTTGAAATCAGGCAGATATATATCCACCAATCCCTTCAGATTGTGCAATGTTTCCACGTGCTCATAAGCGCTGCTATTCCAGAGTATGGGTATCTTCAGCCCCTGCTCTTTTGCGGCTTTCAGCACACTTATCAAAGGTCTGCTATAATGCGTGGGGGTTACCAGATTGATATTGTGAGCACCTTGTTTTTGAAGTTCAAAAATCACTTTCAGCAGCTGCTCTTCGCTTATTATCTGCCCTGAGCCTCTCAGGCTGATGACATGATTTTGACAAAATACACAGCGGAGGTTGCAATGACTGAAGAATATCGTTCCGCTGCCCCGGCTGCCCGAAATGGGAGGTTCTTCTCCATAGTGCAATTGGGCCAGATTGATTTTTAGCTCTGCCATGGCCCCGCAGTATCCTGCAATCTGATAGCGGTTTACACCACAATTTCTGGGGCATATCCTGCATTCCTGCAGCTGGGGGTAGATCACAGGCTAAAGGCTCCTGGCAGCAGCTCTGCTATGGTAGATTCTATGGTTTCATGATGATTCGCATATATCACTGGAATCTTGGGGCTAAATTCGTGTATTACTTGCCTGCAAGCTCCGCAAGGCGGGAAAATCTTGTCGCTATCCACATAGATGGCAATAGCGGTAAAATCCCGCTTACCTTCGCTCACAGCTTTGAAGATAGCAGTACGTTCGGCACATATAGACAGCGAAAACGAGGCGTTTTCTACATTGCAACCGCTGTAGATGCTGCCATCTGCACATTTCACAGCGCTACCAACCTTATAGCCGGAATATGGGGCATAGGCTTGTTTGGCTGCTTCTCGTGCCACTTCCAGCAAGGTGTTCAAATCTTTTGTCATCATAGGCCTCCTAAGCTAATAGCGAAAGGATGATTCCTCCGGCTATCACTGAACTGATCTGTCCTCCCACGTTTACGCTCACCGCCGGCATCAAAAGGAAATTGAAAGGGTCTTCCTTTTGTCCCATCTGATGAATCACACGGGCGCTCATTGGGAAAGCGGAAATTCCGCAAGCTCCGATCATAGGATTCACCTTGTCTTTGCGAACCAGATTGAGCAGTTTGGCAAATATCACTCCACCTGCTGTGTCAAAGACAAAGGCTACCAGCCCTAAAACGAGGATCAGCAGAGTTTGCGGCCTTAGGAAATACTCTCCCTGCATCTTGCTGGCTATAGTGATGCCCAAAAGAATCGTAACCACGTTACCCAGTTCGTTTTGGGCGGATTTGGCCAGACTATCCAGCACGCCGCATTCGCGCAAAAGATTACCGAACATCAAAAACCCAATCAAGGCCAAAGATGCAGGCACAAAGATTCCCGCCACAAGGGTGATAGCGATAGGGAAGATGATTTTCATGGTCTTGGATACATCACCGGCATTGTAATCCATGCGAATCTGCCGTTCTTTTTTGGTAGTAAGAGCACGAATCACCGGGGGTTGGATGATGGGCACCAAAGCCATATATGAATAAGCTGCCACGGATATCGGGCCCAAAAGATTGGGGGCAAAACGATTGGCCACATAGATAGAGGTAGGTCCATCTGCAGCTCCAATGATGCCTATTGAGGCAGCTTCCTTGATATCAAACCCCCAAAGTGCAGCCAAGATGATGGTTACGAATATACCCAGCTGCGCAGCCGCACCAAATAGCAGCATAAAAGGATTCTTCAGCAGCGGCGTGAAATCTATCATCGCGCCGATCGCGATAAAGATCAAAAGAGGGAAAAGCTCTGTATCTATTCCTGCCCTAAACAGTACCGTTAGAGGACCATGATCACCGATGGCTGCAGACATCGGAATATTGGTCAAAATAGTTCCAAATCCGATCGGTAACAGCAGGGCCGGTTCATATTTTTTCACTATTGCCAGCCAAATCAGCACTAAACCCACTATGATCATAATGACCTGGCTTAGCTGAAATTCCAACAGTCCGGAAAACATCGTCTGCATTGCTACTTCCTATATTTTATTTTTCTGACATTCTATTTGATCAAGCCATTTTTGTCAAGTCTGCTGTATAAACTAGTGTCATGTCAGGCTTGACAAGTCGCATGGGGTAAAAATAATTGTCTCACAAAAGTGAGGTGATTATGATCAAGTACACAGTAACTCTTACCAAGGAAGAACGCGAAGAGCTCGAAACCATTATCAGCAAGGGAACACATTCGGTATCTAAGGTTAAAAATGCTATGATTTTACTAAGCTGCGATGAAAGCGGGTATGCTACCAAGTATCCCAACAAAGTGATCAGCGACATTGCCCGTGTCAGCATGAAGACGATCGACAGAGTTAAAAAGAAGTTTGTGGAAGAGGGCTTCGATGCAGTCATGTACCCTGGTAAGTCAAAAAGGATATATGCGAAGAAGTTTGATGGTGAACTGGAGGCGCATCTAGTGGCTTTATGCTGCAGTGAAGCACCTTCTGGATATGCAAAGTGGTCATTAAGGTTATTGGCAGATAAGATGGTTGAATTGCAGTATGTTGATGAGATTTCTCATGAAAGCGTCCGTCAGATCTTAAAAAAAACGAACTTAAGCCTTGGAAAAGTATAGGATGGGTGATTCCACCTAAACAAAGCAGTGAGTTTGTTGCAAGAATGGAAGTAGTTTTAGACGTTTACAAAAGGCTCTACGATGCAAACAATCCAGTGATATGCATGGATGAAACACCGAAGCAACTCATTGGTGAGACCAGGATTCCCATTCCACAATGTCCAGGTACACCAGCAAAGCATGATTATGAATACAAGCGCAATGGAGTCTGCAACATATTTATGGCTTCAGAACCATTGATAGGTAAAAGGTATGCGAAAGTGACAGGCTCCTGCCAGATTGCATTACCCGAACTTTACCATTCTGAAAACCTACACACCTGCCATATAAGCACTTAGCTGTTTTATGGTCACTACACGAGTTGACGTTTTACGACTTTTCTTGGGACGGGGCTGGAGCTGATATTTAGGG
>Ga0265294_10001877_pt1 | contig 27978 bp, 18 predicted proteins | sample MunlanPumphouse3_FD_192504 | JGI IMG/M metagenome (GOLD analysis project Ga0265294, IMG submission 192504) | Groundwater microbial communities from a municipal landfill in Southern Ontario, Canada - Pumphouse #3 | ecosystem: Environmental > Aquatic > Deep subsurface > Groundwater | place...
AATCGAGCGTTTTAGCAATAGCTAAAGCCGGTCCATGAAAGTCTTCACACCAAACGATATAGTAAACACCTTCGATGGCGATTAAACGGGGATCATAACCGTAATTAGTGTGAATTCTAGTTCCGCTTTCATCGACAAAAGAAATAGGGTTATCGTCGATTTGTATGTTAATTCCATCAGCGCTGCGACCGACATAAAGTTGGGGCACGCCAGTAATGGCTTCACCGCGAAAAATACCGATAAAGCCACCTTGATAAGTAACTAGTGCCGAATTAAAAACACGGGCTAGGTTGTTATGCGGATTACGTTTGATAATCGGGTTTTGGGAGTAACGCCAAAGCGGTCCTTTAAAATCTTTGGGGCATTCTTCCCATGGAATATTGACAATGTTCTTTTCGTTTTTGACCATAAATGTTTCTCCTTAATTGAGTTTCTTAACTGAATCTTTGGGAATGTAGATACAGCGAACAACGATTTGTGAATACTGTAGTTGCCGATCAGAAAAGACCCCAATCAAGTAATTACCGACTTCACGGCCTAATTTTTCTCGCGGCACGTCAAAGGTTGAAAGCCGCGGCACAACATACTCGCCGTCTTTAATGTTGTCAAAACCGATGACAGAAATATCATCAGGAATCGATAAGCCAAGACTTTTGATCGTTTTATAAGCGCCGAGCGCAATAATGTCATTAGCGCAGATGAGGGCAGTGATTTTATTAGCTTTTAAAACCTTAACTAATAATTCGTCATCGGCATAATCGAGGTTTGTGTTATCAAAGTTGATCGAAACGCCCTCGACGCCTTGCTCCTTATGCGCCTCAATCGAAGCCAAAAACCCCTCGTGTCGTTCGCGGAACGAAGTTGCGTGCATATCAGAACCATAGAAAGCGATAACCCTATGGCCTTTTTCAATGAGATCTTGTGTCGCCAAGTAAATGGAATCATAGTTAGAAAACTTGACTTGAGTCACTCCGTCGCTATGAAAGGATTTAGGGTCTACTTCGATAATCGGTCTTGCCGCCCGTTTAAGTTCTTCATTAATTATTTTGGGGTTCGAATGAATCACGATAAAAGCTCCGCAATCAGCGCTCGAGAGCTTTTCCAGCAATTGATCGTCGATCTTGTTCTCATCATAGACAAAATATTCCAAGATAATCGAATTCATATCTAAAACATATGTCACCGATTTAATAATCGGCTGCCAATAATCTTCTTTAAGAAGAATGCGACTGGAGATGACGAGAAGTACGCGGCTGATTGGAGCGGGCCGGCTCCTGAGATTGGAATGATCGTAGCCCAGTTCGGCGGCTTTTTTCACAATTCGTTCCCGCATGTGTTCGGAGACATTATATTTCCCGGCTAGCGCACGGGAAACCAAGCCTTTGGTCACGCCGACTTCACGAGCGATGTCCTCCAGCAAAATTCTTTTGGCCATATGTTTATTATCCTTCCGTAAACATTATACAATAATTAGTAAACACGAAATTTTGTTTATTAATGATTGCATAAAAGGGGGCGGCATCAGAAATAAACGCCGCCCCATAAAAGTTATGCTAATGTAACGTAATCGAGCACTGGATGCCCAGTTGCAGATGCAGATGGTAGAATAATCGACCAGCCCGCTACGGCATATGAAGTAAATCCCACAGTATAATATGTCCAAGTGCTGTTGCTAGGAATTGTTAAGCTATTGACGAGGGTGATAAATGGGCTGCCACCAGCTGAATAGAGAAACATCTGGGCTGAAATCGAAGCGCCGGTGTCATTATAGAACCACATACCAAAGGTAACGAAATTGCCTAAGGATGCCGGCATGCTTGCGCTCTTATAGCGCATTTTGCCAAACGTCCCATTTTTCATTTTCATCGCTCCATCGCCTTCGAGCTTGTTGACGGTATCATATTCGATGCGGTCAGCTGAATTTGAAGCTGTCCATGCTCCGTTGCCAGTATCGTACTGTGTCAAATACTTGCTTTGTAAGGCGGCGGTTGATGTGCCGTTGGCATCTTCTAAAACCATAGCGGCATTCATGACTAGCGAACCGACAGCGGCCGAATAAGCGCCCGACATGCTTGTCTTGGTCAGCGTGTTGCGATCAGCGCTTAATGAACCGACAAAAACACCATAATTTGCATTGCCAGTGTCAATGGTCACGACATTATCGGCGACCGTATAAGTCGAATTGATAACTTCAGAGCCAATCTTCATATAAGCGGTATAATTCGTAGCCAGAGCAGTAATGACATAAACAGAACCCATACCCGATACTTCCACTGAACCAGTGTAGGTCTTAGTTAACGGGTCATTTACATTGGAAACGGCAGCGGCCGTAACTGATAAGGCACATGAATCCGTAAAACCACCATCTTCAGTCGTTGCAACTATCGAGGTCGCGCCTTCGGCAACGGCCGTAACAAGACCCGTTTGATCAACAGTCGCTATTTCGGTGTCTAAGCTGGACCAGGAAACGTTTTTGTTCGTGGTTTCCGCTGGAGCCACTTCAGCAGTTAGCTGAACGGTTGCTCCTTCTTCAATAGAGGCGGTTTCCGGAGTCACGCTCACGCCAGTCGCATTAATAACCGGTGGGACGTAAGTTGACCAAGGATTCGTTGTTGTATAAAGTTCGATATCATCAAGATAAGGACGATAAGTAGCATAGTTCGATGGTTTTTCAAAAGTAAAGGAAACACCATAATATGTTTTACTAACATCCATCGGGACGGTGTACTGCGTCCAATCGCTGCCTGCCAAATAGGTAATTTCAGTTGGAGTAATACTATAGTTACTTGAATTTACCTTCGAAACGGAGAAGAGACGAACGAAGACTTTGCAGTCGATGGCGGCCGGACTCTTTAACCAGAAAGAGAAGGTGTTGGCGGTCGGCCACGCAATTGCTGTGCCATCATATAGACCATAAGAGGTATGGCGCATGGCGTTACCAACTTTAACTTGAGCGCTCTTGCTGCTTGCGTGGGCGTCAGCGGCATTGGTGTTTAGATTCAAATAGTCGGTGGAACCCATCAGATCCCAGCCTGATCCACTAATTGGACTCGTGCCACTTCCAGCGTAGTAATCGCTGAAATAATTTGCCCGCAATCCAGTGCGCGGTCCAGTTAGATTATTTTTATCATAACCGGCGCCGGTTTCGGAATAGGATTCAAAGTCGTCGATGACAAAATGACGATTAAAGTTTACGTTTTGGAAATGCGCGGCATATGTACCGGTAGCAGAAACGAAGGTCAGCTGATCGCCGCCCCTACCAGCTTCGGCCGTGTAGGAGAGCGAGGCGCCTTCATCAAGGCTCTCTAAAATCAGATTATCATTTTCTTTGCTTACAGCAACATCAACTGAAAGATTTGCTTCAAGATTTAACGAGGAAATCGTCGCGGTCGTTTCACCAGTCTTGACGATTTTCAGGTCGACGCCGTTGCCATTTTCGCCGGTATATCTATCGGCGAGATCAAAAATGCTGTGGTTTTCTAAACCATCATCAGAAACCAGAGTAATCTCATCAGCAAAAATGTTGGTGAAATTATAAGTAGCGGCTGATGTTTTACAAATAATGGTCATTGATGGGAGAATATTAACGATTTCATTAACCGATTCAATGCCGTATGCTGAACCATTCGCGGCAACGGCATCGGCTAAAGTCGTCGCAGTGCCGTTAACTTTCCAGCCAGTGCTTGAGAAGGGGATATTAATATAGTTCCAGTTTGTGCTAAGGACGCCTAAAGAATAAGAGACATATAGATCGCCCGAGAACTGAAGAATCATCTCCGATATGCCATCTCCTTTAGCGTATAAAGAGATAGACTTATAAGAATCGATCGGCTTTTCTAAAGCAGAAATGTACTTGTAGTAAGTGCCCCCGACTTGATAATAAAATTTCAAGGCGTTGCCGTTACCTTCGACATCGGCGTCAACTGCGGAAATGTTTGCCGAGCCCGACACTTCTTCGCTGTTGGAGGAATAATTCCAATATTTTATTGTAAATAAATCAGCTAAGTCCGTTTCGTCGCCATTGAATAAAACACGATTTTCTGAGGCGGCAAGAACGATGTTGCAATATTTGACAACCGGTTCGCCAACATAATTGACGTTGCTAACTTCATCGTATCCGCCAATTGCGCGAACGGCTAATTTTCCGGTTTCGGATGCCGAGTAAGTTTCATTTTGACTAGCAGCAAATTCAACATCTTCGAAATCGCCAACTTCCGAGAAAGCAATCTCCGAAGATAAAAAATCACCGCTCCAGGTCGCTTCCGCTCCATCGCGGGCGATATCATCTAAAGCTATTGCCTTGGTTTCGTATTCCCAAACTGATGGTTCACTATCAACGAAATTTGTGCCATCGCCAATTGCGACAACATATACGTCATAGGATCCGACTATATCCGAAAAAGAATACTCGGTCGCAGCAGCATATTCGCCGTCGTTTACTTTTAATTTGTAACTGCTTGCATTAGCTACATCGGCCCAAACGATACCAGTATGGTCATTGTTTAGCGATATGACAGGTGAGGAGAGTACTTCGGGATTTGAAGTATCCGTCGACGTCGACGTCGAGGTGTCGGATGATGTGTCTGATGATGTGTCTACGCTTGTATCGCTTGAGGTGTCCGTGGTAGCTGGTCCGCAAGCTGTCAAGACGAGTAAGGCTCCTAAAGCAATAGCAAGAAAACGTCTTTTTATCATAGTCAATCCTTTCTAAGCGCAGAGACGCTTGATGCGAATTCCATTAACAGTAAAGCAACATAAAAGCGCAATGGTAGTTTAAAGAGATTCACATACAAGTACATTATGGCAAGGAAAAGCGCTTTCGCGGATCAAATTTAGTAAACAAAGTCAATAAATAAGTAAACAAAACTGCCTTGTTGTCAAAATATTTTCGGTACTCTCTCTTCAAAAAACAATTTCATACAAAATATTAGGCTCAAATTTAATAGATGCGCGCATTCTTTGTTTATTAATAGGACGATAATATAAAACTTATAAACCTAATAGTTTCCACGGTCATATTTGTTTTTGCGGACCGCCGTTCCACGCCAAACGAACAGAGGCGGGCCTGTTCAACAACAAAAGCCTCACAAATTTCAAGGTCATGCCTTTTAATCAAATCAAAAAAATATCAAAAATTGCCTATTGTAGATTTAGATTACAACAAGCCTAATAATTGAGCGATTTCAAAAACTACATATATCGTGCATAAAAGAAAAAACCTCGTTTCAATCGAATGAAATACGAGGTTTTAGGAGTTTCCTGGTGGAGATGCTTGTTCCTAAACTTTATCCTATTCCCGCCGTAATTTCCGTTATGGATATTGCTTAAAATCTAGATTTGTGGGCTTTCAAAACGACATAAAGGGAATAGGAAAACCGATTTTGGTAATTTTTATTCACATCATTGACATGCTTTTTGTTGTCTATTACCGCAAAAATAAATAAGTAATGATTTATCGCTAATTTGTATTTTTTTATAAAACGATTTTGGCAAAAGACTGTGCAGCCACGGTGACCGTTTTTGTGGAACCATTTTTCAAATGGAAAACGACTTCTTGCTGATTAAGCGAAGGATTCCAGACCATGGCTTGCTCTTGGCTTCCGTTGTCATAAACACTCGCTGACACGTGAGCGTTGACTTCGACCCAAGCGGAATCGCTATGAAGTTGGAGAGACTGCAGGGAGTTGACCATCCAATATGAGCCGACAAGCTCATTTGGATAATCGTCATTCTTGATCATGCTAGCGCTGAAATTAGTGAGCGCGGCCGCCGGGTTGATCAGCGCTTGAATGGCCCACATGTTGGAATACCAAGTGTTGGGGGCACCGCCCACGGCCGACAAATATTTATTGTAAATCGAGGTTAATTTCGTCCGATCGGCACTTCCGAGAGCGTAGGATGACAGATATTCGCCAGTTGGAAGCCAATGAATCCCGTAGATGAAGGTCGGATTGGCACCAAACCAAGTGGCATAGTCCATCTTGGCCCCCCAGATCATTCCGGCGACTGATGCTTCAGCGGCATAGGCGGCTGCCCAGTTGTCGTCGTCGTAATTGAACCAATACTGCTTAATGGAGAATAGTTCGGTCGTATAGCCATAAATGGCGGCATCAATCAGGTTTTGGTTGCCGCTGGCGAGACCGAAGAAATAACCGGCCGCCCATGAATGGAGAGCTTCGCCGGACGATTCTTGGTTGTTGCCATCGGCAAACGAACCGTAACCATGGGCCCATGAATGGCCGGCCCAGCCGTCGAAGGAACGGAGATAGGGGGCAAAATCGTCGTTTCGGTCATAGTTTAGATAGTCTTTTAAAAGTAAAGAAACCATCTCGTGATATTGATTATAGAATTCGCGGTCGTACATCGACAGGATACTGGCGGCGCTCACGAGATAACCGTGGGTGAAATGATGGTCGGTCAACTCGGAAGCCGTTCCAAAATCGTTGTTTGAGTAGTATAAAGTCGCCCAGCGTTGGTTGTAATACAGGTGACGGTCTTCTTCGACCGAGGCATTGTATGAAAACCAATCGGAAAGTCGGGTTTTAAGTTTGGTGATGAAGCTTGCTTTCCGAGTTTGATCATTGACTTGATCGGCGATAATCAGTCCTTGGGCAAGGGGATAAAGCGCCTTACCGTTCCAATATGGTCCCGGCGCATCAATGAAGTTCTTACCGCCTTCTTCCCAAGTATTGAGAATCTCAGTGTTAGCGTCGAGATGGGCGAGATGGCTTTTAACTTCGGTCTCGCTGAATTCGGGATTAGTCGGGATTGTGAAACCCGGGAGGATGCCTCGGAATGAGAGTGTGGTCGTAAATGTGTTACCGACGAACATCTTCAAGGTGCCGCGAACGGTTCGGGTCGTGATCGACGAGGTGATGGCTTGGCTATTCTTATACTGATGCGGTAGTAAGGCCAGAAGGCCTTTCTTCGTGGTGTCCCCATCTACGTGCTGGACACTGTTATAAAATTCTGTGCTTACTGAACTCAGTTCGTGATTAATCTGGTAATTGACTGCGGAACTGGACATGAAGGCATAGCCTTGATCATGGTAGAAGGCAGCTTCCGACAAACCCTTAATGGCGCAAACGGAAACATAGTTTCCAGAGCCGAGGTTCATGGTCACCGTATCTTTATAACCGGCTGGTTGAACGGTATTCGAAAGGGTAAAGGTTGTGCCGGCCGGGGCATTCACGAGGAAGTAGCGATCTTCATAAGTCGCCCCACCGACGACAGCAGGTTTCGCAGTAATATACCCAATATGGCGTTTAATCATCTTAATAATTATGGCTTTGCCGGTATAACTGTTTGTGATGGCATTTCCGCTTAAATCAAAGTATTGGTAATTGTCGACTCCGCGGTCGTCAACCAATATCGACACGCCAGTCTTACTCTTGTATTCGGTGAAGACATAGGGGCTGCCTTGTGTAAAGGTGACCACCATTTCATCTTCGCTCGATTGGAGGTTTCGCATGGCGACTTTGACATTATTGTCACTATAGTCGATGACCTTCGAAACCGAGGAAACGCCGAGGCTGCCGGCTTTTAATTTAAGATCTTGATAATGTGGCGAGAACTGAGCCATGGTCGGGTAGTCGTTGACGTCCCAATATTGCACAAACCCTTCACCACGGTTGGTAATCTCAACACCATAGTTGCCAAGTGAGGAACGGAGCGGATTCAGGAAAATGCCGTTTCCGGCACCGTAGTTTTCAGTGATGAGCGTCGTCCACCAGCCGTTCGTAGGAATCGGCTTATCAAGCAAGTTGGCTTCGATGTAAGCCGGGGCTTTCGGATGGGCTAGCTCGGCGGCTTCATCCGATCGATAAGATCCCGAGCCGACGTTAATCTCACCGACGTTCGTAATCGTCTTGGTAGATACTGGCGCAACGTACGTCCCATTTTGAATCAAGACTTGCCGTTGAATCGTCCGAGTGTCGTTTTGATAGTTGAGTGTATAGGTCAAGTAATAATATCCCGGGGTGCCGTAATCGACGTAACCGCTGATATTGAAATATCTGGTGATGTCGATGCCGGTCGTGGAAAGGGCTTTGATGCCCTTGAGCGGGTTAAAGTAATGGCCAGTGACGCCCACAGCTGTGTTAACCCCGGTAATCGTACCAATTACGCCTGGTTCAACTGGGGGTTCGGAATCGGAAGTGTCTCCCGAGGAAGAGGTATCACCCGAGGAAGAGGTATCACCCGACGAATCGGAAGTGTCTCCCGAGGAAGAGGTATCACCCGACGAATCGGAACTAGATGAGCTGGAATCGGAGGAGTCGGATGCCGTGCTTCCGCCTGAGGTGTTCGTTTCCGAACTTCCGTTCTCGCTAGTGGAGGTCGATCCGAAGTCGGAAGAAACGTCGCTAGATATGCCTGAACCTTGGCAAGAGGCTAGGACTAGCGTTAAAAAAATCGGTAAAAACCGGGTTATTTTAGTCATTGTCTATTTTCTCCTTTGCAATGATATCTAAGCGAATTTGCGATTCGATATCAAATAAATGGATTTTGTCCATATCGAAAGAAATGTCGATTTTCATGCCGGAGGCCAATTCTATACCAGCTGGAATTTTGGCGATGATGGTCTTACCTCCGAAATCAAGATGGGCATAGTATTCATTACCTAAAAGTTCGGCTACATCTACGGAGATGTTTAACGGCTCTGAGAGGTGGGTTGCCATCGTCGGTTGCCCGATTTGGACAATGTCCTCGGGCCGAATGCCAAAAAGGAGTCGGTGCGTGTCGATATTGTCATAAATGCACTTGTACATCTTGATAGTTTTTTCATCAAGGGTGAGAGTATAGCCATTATCAAATTTAATGCATCCACAGTCATAAGTCGCTTCAACAATGTTCATGGCCGGGGCCCCGATGAAGGTGGCTACAAAGGTGTTGTTAGGCATCTTGTATATTTCTTTTGGCGTCCCGACTTGCTGAATCAATCCGTCTTTCATGACGACGATGCGGCTGGCCATGGTCATAGCTTCGGTCTGGTCGTGAGTGACATAAACAGTAGTGCTGCCGAGACGTTGATGCAGTTTTACGAGTTCGCTTCGCATCTGGACGCGCAGTTTCGCGTCGAGGTTTGACAAAGGCTCGTCCATCAAAAACACGCGGGCGTTCCTGACGATGGCGCGTCCCAAAGCTACGCGCTGCATCTGACCACCAGATAAAGCGCGCGGCTTCCGTTCCAAGTACGGTTCGATTTCCAATATTTTGGCGGCGTTATCAATCCGTTCTTGAATTACGTCCCGAGGCAAATGCCGGGTTTCGAGCCCAAAAGCAAGGTTTTGATAAACGGTCATGTGTGGATACAAAGCATAGCTTTGAAACACCATCGATACTTCGCGGTCTTTTGGTTCGAGATGATTTGCGTAAACGCCGTCGATGTAAAGTTCGCCGGAAGTGATGTCTTCGAGCCCCGCGATCATGCGCAGGGTCGTCGATTTGCCACAGCCCGATGGCCCGACGAAAACGATGAATTCGCGTTCATAGATGTCGAGGCTGAAATCGTAGACCGCTTGAACGCGGTTGGCGTAGATCTTGTTGACATTTCGAAGCGAGATGAAGACCTTCTGTTCTTGGAACTCACTCATATGTTACCTCCTAAGCTGGTTTATAAATGCGCACGTAATCGACAAACATGTCGGCGCTAACGAAATCATTGGGCGGCATCACGCCACCGCTGAAATTGCCGCCGACGGCCAAATTAAGCAGAATATGAAAGTCTTGGTCAAATGGGGCATAGGGATTGTCGACCGGGTTGGCGGTAGAACTGAACCACTTGTCGCTCGTGACCGTAAAGAAATTGTGATCGTCGACAAACCAGCAGATTTCCGTTTGTTTCCATTCAATAGCATAGATATGGTAATCGCCAATGTAACTGTCGCGCAATATCTTATTTTTAGTTTCGTATTGGTGTGGACTTCCAAAATGGAGAGCTCCACTTGTAATATCATACTCGCGACCGCGGTTTTCCATGATATCGATCTCGCCACTGTTGGGCCAGCCACCGTAGTAATTGTCCTCGGGCATCATCCAGAACGCCGGCCACATTCCGTCGATTTCCGGAAGGGCGATGCGCGCTTCGATGCGGCCGTACTTGGTCATGACTTTACCAGCGGTCCGCAGTCTTCCCGAAGTGTAATTATAACTGCCAACCGTCTCTTTCTTTGCGGTGATGACGAGTTTACCATCTTCGAGGCTAATATTTTCGCGCTTGTACCATTCAGCCTCGTTATTTCCCCAACCCGGTATCCCATAGTCGGAACCGTTGCCGAGCATGTAGCTCCAATTGGCGGTATTGAGGCTCGAACCATCGAAATCATCTTCCCAATATAACTCATAACCTTCTCGATAGTCGGAATCGCTTGTGGTTTCCGAGTTCGTAGAAATGGTCCCGCTTTCTTCATTTGAGATATCACTCGTATCGGAGGTGTTCGTTCCAGATGAAGACGAGTTAAAATTCAAGGTACAACCCGATAGAAGAAAGGCCGAGAGAATTGTTATAATAAAGTATTTTTTCATTTCTTGCTCCTAATGGTGACATCAATTTTTGCAATCTTTCCGTCACGAATGTGATTCGCGAGTGACCCGCGCACATTTTTATAATCGATGCCATCGATGCGGTAGGTCAAATCTACGCTGTCGTAGCAGTCAACCATGTCGCGGTTCGTATATGTCACAAGTGTTTTTCCAAATAACATGAATGAAGCCTGTTTTTTGTCATTGAAGAATTCTTTGGACAATGCCGGAGCTAATTGGAACTTTAATAGTCCGCCTTCCATCGCAAAAAGGGATGGCCCGGCAAACAATCGCACGTACATGTCAATCATCTCGGCGTTGGCACCGGTCAAGCGGGCAAAGAAACCCTGCCCGTGCAAAACTTTGTCGGGATTGCATGTCGGCACGATGAACGAACTGTTTTCGATCGGGCTGCGGCCATAGACGTTCGGATTCATGAATATAACCCAATTCTTTTTAATCTCTTCGTAAAAATCCGTATAAAGCCCTGCGCGGAGCAATCCGAGCAAGTATTTGTAGGCCATATGCAAGAAGTTGCATTCCCGTTCCAGCCAGCCTTTGGTAAAGGCGTGAATGCGACCGATTTCAAATGGGGCTGCTTCAAGGTCGGCACATGTCTTATACATGCCGGTCGGTTTATCGAACAAATCAGAGTCCTTGATGCGCAGGTGATCGTCATGATTGAGCAATCCGTCTTGAAGTTTGTAAGCGCGGGCACTGGCCTCAAGGAACGGGGGAATCATTTCTAGGACAAAGCGCTTAGCGCGCACGGTGGAATAACCTAAATGGTTGGTTCGCCCAGTCGGCTCATAATCGTCTAGACGGTAAATCAAATAGCTTGGGAGGATGCCGGAGCCGATTTTCTTCGCGCGCCGCAAGCCATCCATCAGCACGGTTTCATAAGTGTTAAGCGAACGGATCAATTCGCCGATGGCCATCTTGACAAAGACGCCTTTGGAGCCATAGCGTAGTTCCGAACGGAACGTTTCGCGGGCCGTGGCGACACGGTCCCAATAATCAAATTGATTTATGTGACCCTTGTTTTTTTCTTGCAGCAGCCCATCGACGGTGTCCAGTAAGGTGGCTTGTTCTTCCAACAAATCGACTTCCCGGTCGGCAAAACCTTCATATAGTGATTTGGCGATGCGGACTAGACGCAATAGTTCGACGGATTCGCTGACGCCGCTCGAAAACAATCCGGGCAAACCGTTCATGGCGTCGTTCCAGCCTGGCTTCTCGGCTTCCATCTCGACGCCGATGGCCTCGGGATCGAGCGTCGCGAACTTGATAAGAATCAGATTGAAAATCTTGCTGGCGAGCGTCGTTTGGACAATATGTCCATATTTATCTTGGAGCCAAGCACTTTGGCGCAGGTCGAGGTTCCTTTCACGAGCGTCTTTTTTGGCTTTAGCCAAATTAATGGCTCCGTATTGACGCACTCTGCCGTCGGGCAAAAGGGCATATTTTTCGCTTCGCGGTTCAATATAGACCGTTGAATAGAAATAACGGTAATCGTCCCGAAACAAAAGTGAATCCAATTTGTCGGGGAAAAGGGAAATGTAGTTTTCAAGCAAATCGGTATTATAGGTCCAATGGTCAATCCAATAGCCTTCGGCGAAATTGGCGGCGTATTCCTGCTTGGCGTGACTCAAGATGTGGCTGAAAAGTCGATGGGCTTCCGCCGGTGAAAAGGCACTTTTCTGGACGATGAGCGTGAAAAGCTCGCTCGGTTCGAACCGCTTTAAAAACGGTTTAATCGCATTTTTTAGTTCGTCAGGACACTGATCCAACAGCGGAGACGAAAAATTATCGGCGACCGAAAACACGGGTGGCTTCACGTTCAGCGGATTATGCCCATCAGCCTGGATGAGCGAAAAGAATTGATGGATGTTATAGTCGCCGACGAACGGGTAAAAACACAAATCGCTGCGGCGGTTTTGATTCACGTCGCGGAAATTTCCAGGTCCGCTTGAATAATAGCTGTTTGGCATTTGAAAGGCGTTGTAGTCCCGTTCCATGTCCCCATGCTTCCGGGAATAAATGTAATAGACCTTGCCGCCGTTCAGATCGTTTAAGATGGTTGGAAAGCCTCCGCGGATGCCGTTGTCAAGAAACGTCTGCTTCATATAATTGTCAAATAGCGGCATACCGGTCTTGACGTAGGCGGGCCTAAGCAAATTTTCAATTAGGGTTTCGCTTTCTTGAATCATGGCTTCAATCTTTTTCGGCGCCAAATCATCGATGGCGGCATTGAACGAGGCCTGGCTGTCGAACGATCCGAAAAGCGAATAAAAAACATAGTTTTCGCCGCTTTTTATAGTTTTCTTCACATGTGAGAAGGCACACGGCATCTTGTTTTCGGTTTGCTGCGAGCCGGCGCTGAATGATTCGTAGTCTTGATGCATAAAGGCATCAGGTGTCAAAAGCGATAGATTGTGACCGAACACGTTGCGGATATCAACAATGTTGGCCAGTCGTTTCCCATCTTGATCAATCGAAACGAAGCCGTTGCCGTTATGAACAAGAGAGACCATCGGGTTATCGCTCGTCGAGGTTTTGAACTTGATGAAGGGGGCGTTATGTTCCAGATTGTGGACTTCGCAATAAGCGGCCATTAAAGAAACCATTTCTTTGTAGACACCATTGGATAGGCCAAAAGGAAACATGATTGGCAGCCCGTCGACGATAGCCATCGTTGCGGGGGAGGCAGATATATTCTTAATCGCAACTTTCCGTATCAGTGCGCTGAAATTGGCATGCGGCACAGAGGAATAGGTGATATTAATTTCAAATTGATCGTTTCGTTCCGTAATCGTAAAGTTTGATTTGTTGATAGACAATGTTTGCGAATGATGCGGTTTTAAAAAGGGTTGGTGCACCTCGCCGTCGATTTTGATGAAGGTGCGAAATGATTTGAGAGTGATGTTCTGATATGCCAGCGTCGCTGAATCGAATGGGGTAATCGGCGTTTCGCGGTTGTTGACCCCGAAGCCCCCCATGCATTGGCCGACGTTGGCGAAAAAAGCCCAAATGGGACGGCCGTCTTCGCCGGCGATGCCGGGCAGGAAACTCGAAAACGTTTTGGCCGACTGATAGTCTTCGAGGACGAACATATCTTGTTGAAGAGTGTATTTCACTATGATGTATCCTTTTTCTTAAAAAGAGCGGAAGGGACCGTCCTCGTCAGGGTCATCCCTTCCGTTTAAAATGTTTTTAGCTAAAAACTATTTAACGTCAACAATCGTAGGTTAAAGTCAAGCTGATGATTTCCAAATAACTAGGGCCCGCTGCGTAAGCAGCGTTGAAATACGTGTTTGTGCATCCGATTTCGGCATCAGTGATTTTACCACCATTCACGGTGATTTGACCGCCGACGAAATCGCCGCCATACGCATTCATAACAACGCCAGCAGGGCCAGCAGTCCAAGTAGCGGATATGGTCCGTAAAATTTTGAAGCCTTTTGATATGCCTTCGTAGTTTTGCGTATTGTCCCAGCGAACGTATCCGCCATTTCCAAATCTAGCGAAATAACCATCTTCTGCTCCGCCAAATGTCACATTTTCAATATTGGCAAAATAGACTTTGTAATCAAATGCCGACATAACATAAGTACCACCAGCATCACTTAGCGCGTCTCCGGCTTCTAAAGTCACGGTATAAGCCCCGTCTCCAGGCGCTCCAGCGACCATACCATATTGATTAGAAAAGGGTTTTGAAGCAAACAAGGTGGCCGCTCCAACCACGAGCGTAATCGCCAAAGTATAGATAGCAAGTTTCTTTTTCATGGATTCTCCTCCTTTCTTGTTTATTTCGTCAAACACATTCGCAAGTGAACGTCTTCACAAGCATTTGTGGAAAGACTATCTTTAACTAATTGTCGAAACCGCGATCAAAGGAGCTTTTAACATTGGATCAGTTCCGTCAGAAAGTTCCCAAACCGAGGTGTTGTAATCAGCATATAGACTAACGGATTGAAGTTCAGCAGCAGTCTTGGTACCTGAATTGGTCACCGTACCCATGTCGGTTGTGCCGCTTTTGGGTTTGAGTGAGAATAGATGGGTTTGTGTAAAATTAATCGCGCGGGCGGTCGATTCGTACGGCGTGATGTTATAGCCTAACGCGAAGCTATTTTGAATCGTGCCCCAAGTCTTGCCGGCAAAGGCATAAACACCGTTGGAACGGCTGCCGTTGCTGTCGATTTCCTTGGTGCCTGAATCTGTCGGGTTTTCACCATTTTCATCATAATTCATCTTGGGGCGGTCGACGTTGGCGAATTGCCACCATGGATCGGTGTTTCCCGGTTGGCTCGAGTGATCCCAGCCGTTACCAATCTTGCCGACATAATCATCGCTGTAATCCATGAAGGTGTTTGGAACAGTGATGCTGCCGGAAGCCATTAATGAAACAGAATTGCGGATGGTGCCGCTGGCGGCAATGATTCCCGCAAGGGCCCCGACGTTGCAGTCGTTATCATAAAAGTGCGTGCCCATTTGCACCCGCGAGTTAGTCACGAGACAGTTTTCGACCAGTCCAGACACGTTGCCGGCGATGACGCCAGCGATTGTGCGAGCTCGAACGCGTATGTTATCAAAATGAACATTGCGGACGATGCCAGAACTGCCGATGATTTGGAAAATTCCAATGTTGTTGCCGGTTTGATGGGCGGCATGGGTAAAAAGCGAATCACCATAATACATCTCTTCGGAACTTATCGTGCTCGAGGCATAGTACACCTTGGCGTTGCTGACGGTATAACCATTGCCTTCAAGAATGCCGTGAAAGTATTCGTTGTTGATGTTAGTCTCATCGAAGAAATAGCCCAGTGGTTCGAAATTAAAAATAGTTGATAAGTCGATGTCGGCGCCAAGGACATAGACGCCGGTCAGGTTTTCGTTAATATCCTGGAATTGTTGGGCGGTCGTGATCACTTTAGTGGCGAAGATGGCTGGGATGGTATCTGTCGATTCGTCGGAAAAAATCACTTCGACATCTTTTTCTCCACTTCCGATTTGTGATAGGAAAGTACCGGCCAAAGTCAAGATACCGTCTCCGTAATGGAACTCGCTATCAGCTGCCCGAGTGCGCCCAGAGCGGACACCGGCGAGCGTTTTGGTCGCTTCATAACGGACCGAAACGTTATACGGTGCTTCAGCGCCCAAGTCGTAGACGAGCTTGTCATCATAAAGTGGATCGCCAGCCTGTGGGGTCACGCCGGCGCCTTCCGACGTCGACCCGGAACCTCCATTGCTGTCTGATGGATTTGAGTTGCCATCACATCCGGTCAATCCGAGCAGGGCGACGAGAGTTAATAGCAAAATAGATTTTTGTAATTTCATTTTTCTTGCTCCTTATGAAATAAGTGTAATGTTGGAATTAGATGTGACGAACATGCTCGCGTTTCCGGCGGTACCGCCGATTGAATAGCTGCAGTTCGTGATGTGGGAAGCCCCACCATCGTTTTGACAAATCGGATAGAACGTATTGCATTGATCATTGTTAATAATGAAGTTGACATGGCAATCGGTGAAGTAGCCGCTCGTTCCCACGAGGGCAACACCGCCAAAGGTGTTTTGGGCCCCATCGATAGTGACCGTCACTTCACAGTTAGTTATCGAGCCGCCATTTTGAAAAGCGATGGTACCAAAGCCCGATCCGGTGTGATTCAGTTCTAAATTAACATTGCGCACTTGGGCGTTCGTGCCCATGATATTGAACAAAGATTGATTGGTCTTGTAATGCGAAATCGTGTGACCTTGGCCTTCAAAGATGCCGGTATATTCACCGGCCATGCCCATGGCGCGCGAAATGTCATCACCGACGATGTCGGCGGTCAGCACGGCATTTTTGGTCGTGTTTTCGGCTGATCCATTGAAGAAGGCTTTGAATTGTTCATATGTGCCGATTTCAACGGCATTTTCCGGTATTTCGTAATCTCCCGGTTCTTCGCCTGAGGGTGTGTAGATTTCAATTACGGTGGCCGCTGAGGAATAGACTTCCTCGCCGATGGTTGCCTTGATGACGACGCTGACAGAGCCGTCGGCGACACCAGTTAAGGTAAACACGTGGAGGTCAGTTTCGCCTTGGGTGATGGTTGCATAGGCTGCATAGCCTTCATCAGCTTCGAACGACCAAGTAGGGACCTCGTCGGAATTTACAAGTTCGGCTGTCAGCGTAAGCGTCTCGCCGACCGGTAAACGCGTTTTGGAAGCGGTAACTTTGACCGAGGGGGCTAAGGTGACGAAATCATCGCTGAAGTGGGCAAGATGCGGCATCGCCCCGTCAGCCAGTGTCCAAATTGTCGAATCTAAATCGAATGAGCTGGCCAAAGAAGTCGAGAAATCGCCGAAACCAGAAATTACTTCGACGTCCTCCGAGCCTATCATTCCAAATTCATGCCAGCCCGAAGCATCGAATGTCTTGGCGATTGATGCTGGAGCGTTCGTATAAACGTTATACATCGTTGCAAAAGCGTCAGTTCCATTGTTGTATCCATAAGGGATACTGGCGATCATTTGATCATGTCCGCTTTTGATGGTAACACAATCACGGACAGTACCTTTCAAGACGCCGGCGATAACGCCATTGCGCTGCCAGGTCCAATCCGATGTAGTCGAAATATTTTCAGCTTCAATCAAGCAGTTTTCGACAAGCGAATAATTACCTACTTCGAAGGCTATAATGCCACTCCAGCCAGCGCTGGCGTCGACCTTGCCAATCAAATGGATGTCGCGGACGATGGAACGAGCCATCGTACGGAACAACCCGGCATTGACATTGGTAGTAGGGCTGACGACGGTGAAATTTCTGACTGTATAGCCATTACCATCGAGGACGCCATTGAATGTGGCGTTGATGGCAACGCCATCATGGACGTATCCGGCTAAGTCAAGATTTGCGCCCAATTCATAACGTTGGGTATTGTTCGCAACCTGGAGCATATCAATAAATTCGCTCGGGGTGTCGATCAATTGATATAGGGCAGGGTTCTTTTCGATGACGACCGACTTATGGGCGGTAGCTGTTTGTTCGCCAAGCTCCACTTCGATATCGAAGTCGTGGACACCGGCGTAGTTCACGACATATTGGATTGTGTTTTTGCCCCAGTGTTCAGGGCTGACAAACGCTGCCATCGGACTATCGTGCGGCCACGTGAATGTGCAATCATCGATAGTCTTGCCACTCGGTAAGTTCGCCACTTCAACCGTAAGGCGATAGGCACCCGTACCTTCAACAATCGAGTCTTTTACGATAAGTGGATCATTGAAATCCGCCAAGACAATGGAGACTTCCAATTGGTCCGGTTCAGGTTCTGACGATGAATCGCTGGTCGAACTCGATGTATCGGTTGCGGTTGATGTATCAGTTGAGGTCGATGTATCAGTTGAGGTCGATGAGTCTTCGCTCGAGTCGCTCTCCGAAGCGGATAATGAGGGATCGCTGTCGGTAGACTCCGAGGTCGATGGGCCACCGCCACAGGAGGCGACTACCATGACTGACAATAGTAGAAGTGCATAGCCAATTTTTTTCATAATTTGCTCCTTTTATTAATAACTCGGACTTTTTTAGTCCGCATTATCCTTTCAATCCGCCGACCGAGGTGTTTTCCATAATCGTTTTGCTGAAGGCGGTAAACAAAACGATGATCGGAATCATCACGAAGATGATTGTGGCAAACAGCATCGTAAAGCGCTGGTTTGCGCCACTGATGAGGCTGTCAGTCAAATATTTGAGACCGACGGCAATCGTCGGCATCTTGGGCAGGTATATAGAGGGCGTCAGATAATCGTTCCAAAGCCCAATCAACTGAATGATGGAAATGGCGATGATCGGACCGCGCGCCATTGGAATGATGATTTTGAAGAAAATCCGGAAATCGCTCGCCCCATCGATGCGGGCCGCTTCGACATAGGTCCAGCTTAGGTTCTTGAAATAACTGTACAGCAATAGGAAATTCATCCCGAAACCGCCGCTATACAAGAAGATGCACCCGATGACTGTGTCCGTCAAATTGAGCGAACGCATCAGCTGAATCTGGCTCGGCAAAGCCCCAACGATCGGGATGATGAGCGCGAACACAGCGATGCTGAATATCAAATTGCGACCTGGGAAGTGGTATTTGGCCACGACGTAGGCGGCGCAGCTCGAGGTGAAGACGGTTACAATCGTGCCCCCGCCGGCGATGACGAGGCTCATCCCGAGCATTTGGAAAATGGTGAAATTATGGGTGGCGTTGCTTGAATAAGTGAAAGCGTCAATGTAGTTTTGGAAGGTCCATTGGTCGGGCAGACCCATGAAGTCGGTTGCGAATTGGCTATGGGGCTTAAACGAATTCATCAGAACCCAAGCGAATGGAAATAGGAACGAGATTGTGAACAAGACGAATACGACGAACATGATGACAAAGAGAACCTTCGTCCATTTGCTGCGTCGATAAAGGACGTCGTGCGACAACTGATAGCGCGCTTCTTCGCGCAACGCTTTACGCTTGTCGATTATCTTCTTGAATTTCATAATCAAGGCGCTCATGTTAAAACTCCACATCCCCATAGCGTTTGTTCAGCAAGAACCTCGTCAAAAGTATGATCGGAGCCCCGATAATTGAACAAAAAAGCCCCAATGTCGCCGGTTCGTTCAAACCGATGCCACGGCTGGCTTGATATATATGGAGACCGATTGTCATCGTGTCATATTGTCCTTGGGTGATAAACATCGGTTGCATGAAAACGCCAAATACCGACATCATACCGAGAACGAAAAGCGTAGTGATCGTCGGCCAAGTCAAGGGGATGACCACCTTGAAGAACTCACGCATGGGCTTGACTCCGTCCATCTTGCATGATTCAAGGATTTCCCGGGGAATGCGGCTCATGCCGGCCGTGAGCAGGATGACATTATAGCCAATCCCGGCCCAAACGCAGAAAAGCCACACCATCCAACGGGCGCTCTTGTCGATAAACAAGGCGGCCATGTTCCACCCAAAGGCATCGAACATCGGGCTGAGGATGCCTTGGTTCGAAAAGATGCCATACCGGTAGACAATCGTCAAGATGATAAGTGGCAAGATGCTCGGGATGAAAAAAATAACCTTGAAGAAATTGCTGCCGCGGATTTTCTTGAAGATAAAATACGAAAAGAAAAGCGAAATCGGCAGCGTAACGAGGCACGAGACGACAAAATAAGCCAAGCTGGCTAGAAATAGCGATTGCCGCGTTTCCATTTGAAAAGAAACAAAGAGCGTTTCGTAATTGAAGAACAAATCGTCGAGGGGCAACCATTGGAGCTTGCCGCGGACCGGGGTCTGGAAGGTTAACAAGATGGAGTTAATGTTGACTCCAAGCCACATCAACAGGAAATGGGCCACGGGATAAAAGAGCATGACGATAATGAAAATCGTCGTTCCGTTGAAAAACTTCTTCTTTGGCAATCCTTTTTTGACGGCGGACATTTCCATGATAATGGATTCGTATCCCTTTTATTACAAGCCGGCGTTGCGAAGCCAAACTGGCCAGCCGGCTTTAGCTCGGTTGTAAATGCTCGCTCCGACAATGGCGGCCGTATTATTGGCTGGTTGGGCACAGGCGCTGGCATAATAATATTTGTTTTCGATCCACGGCATCACTTGGTTGACGTTCCAATAAGTAATTGGATTGTCGCTTGAAAGATGGAAATTGGTGCCGTCTGTCAGCTTATCGTGAATCGACTTGATATAGGTGTTGTTGGCTTCGAGCGCCGAGAGATCAATGTTCGAATAATCGAAGGCCAAGAAGGCGCCTTCGGCCTTTTCAACGAAGGTATAGCAAGCTTCGTCGGTGGCCATATAAGCCAAGAAATCCATGGCCGCTTCCTTATTGGGGGAGTTTTCAGGCACGATCATCGAATCGCCAAAGCCCACCATGTAGTTGACTTCTGGACTGGTGGATGACACTTTTGGTGTCTTCATCATGGCGATATCGAAATCAAGTTCGCGTCCAACCGCGTTTTCAATTTCATATTTGCCCCAATGGCCATATGGGATCATGGCGGCCTGGCCGTTGGCAAACTGTGCCTGGGCGGTGGCTAATAAATTCCCGTAAGAATCGGGAGCTGAATAACTCGGCTTCATGGCGATGAGATCGTACCACATGTCATATGCGTCGATAAATTCCTTATAATAGGTGGCGGGATTAAACATTTCATAACCGTCGGAATAACTTCCGGTCGGCCCCTTGTATTCAATTACTTGGGCGACTTTTTCCAAGCCGGCCATTTGGGCCCACCACTCAAACACGAGATAATCCCAGTAATATTGCCGGTCGGAGCCACTCCAAGCGAACGGTGCGACGTTTTCACGCGAATCGGGAATGCTGATTTGAGCATTGACAATCGTTTGACTTAGACTCATTAATTCGGCATAGGTAGTCGGAACCGACCAACCGTGTTCGGCGAACATATCGATGTTATAAATGAGGCCGCCTGCGCCTTGGGTGTATGGGACTTTGAAATAGTGCTGAGCACCGTTTTCGTCCTCGCCCCGCGCTAGGGTGGCTCCACCTTCGACAACCCGGTCTACAAATGCGACACTTGTTCCTTCGACAGTGCGGGTGTATAACTCGTCGAGATTGGCCAGCAAGCCGCGGGCGGCGAAGTTGCGCCAATTGATGTCGTGGGACATATAAATGTCATAGTCGCTTTGGTTTTCAAGCTGGTCTTCAAGGCGGTCAAGAATCGATTGGTCGGCCTCAGCATATACTTTCACGCCCGTTTTGGCCTCGTAATCGGCTGCCATCTCTTCTATCCATTCGGTGCCGTAACCACCGTCATATACGCAAATATACAATTCTTGGTTTCCGTTGCCACCCGAATTGCTATTGTTGTCGGATCCTGAACTAGAGTTTCCACATCCGCTAAGTAGCAGCGTGCTTAAAAAAGCTATCGAGAAGGCGAGAGTCATTCCATGGTTCTTTTCCACAATATTGTTCCTCAATACAAATACAATGATTTAAGAAATCGATTTCCTAAATTGTTAATTCCATTATAAAACGGCAGTAAACAAGTGTCAAACAGTATTTGTAAGCGCATTCACGCAGGCATAATATATCTTGAAAAACGTCGCGCATCATGTTAATTTGATTTAAGGAAACCGATTTCTGACAATCGCCGGGAGATGCTATATGAGCAAGAATAACATAATTGTGATACTAGGGCTTTTATTTTTCATCTCCGGATGCGGAAGCAATACTGAAAGCCAAAATAGTTCGAGCTCAGAAACATCTTCATCGTCCGATTCGAGCCCAATTGGCGACGATTATTATCAAACGATTGAGGACCGCGTCGCCTATTCCTCTCGGGATGGCCTCGATTTCACCGACCGTTTTGATGACGGGCTCGATAACGACGTCTGGTATACGCTCGATGGAGCTTGGCACACAACAGTGGTCGGAGCACCGCATAATGGCGTCAATAAACGGAATATCTTCTACACAAACAACGGCGAAAACACACTTTTGGCTATCAAAGGACGCGGATTTTACAATACAAGCGATCCTAGCATAATCGGAAAGCCAGAAGGTGGCGTCATCGTCAGCCAAAACCATTTGACCCCCGGACGTTATGAAATTATCATGGCAGCTCTACCACGCGAAGGCGCGGTGACTGCGATGTGGACCTATTGCACGACGACTGGAAACGAAGTCACTAGCCAAAACGAAATCGATGTCGAAATCGGCGGTACGACTGGTTCGAGCCAATTTAGAAGTTTTTGGGCGACCTCGTGGACCAAGCGTGAGACGAAGCAGACGGAAACCGTCGATGTCTCAGACATGCTATTCCTTAACGATGGAGTGATGCATAAGTACACGTTCGATTGGTACACCGATTATTTAGGTTCCGGCACGCGCCGGGTTGATTGGTTCGTCGACGAGACGTATGTAGAGTCGCTGACCGGCAACGTCGTACCCGAATATGACATGCCACTGTGGGTTGGTGTGTGGTTTCCGCCTTTATGGGCGGGCAATCCCAGTTTTGTTGAAGACTATCTTCTAATCGAAGAAATATCGTTCAAGGCGTTCGAAAGCAGCCAATACCATGAGACTTGCCGCTCGCAACCCGGGTATGTCAAGACGCTTCCAAACGCAGCCAATATCCAAACTATTCCTTATTCCAACATAAGCAATTTGAATAAATTGAGCAATGCCGCTTTTGAAAGTTTAGACATATCAACTCGCGATAATAGTTATTTCGGGTGGAAAGTAGACACCGCTAGCAAGGGGACAGTAATACTGACCGACGATAAAACTGAAGGATCCAAAGCGTTCAAACTAACGGCCGGCCCAGAAACTGAAAGCAACTATGATGGACAATACTTAAAACAAACTATCTCCAATTCTTTCGAAGGCTATCATTATGAACTCAGCGTCGATGCCAAATTATTCGACAGCGCTTCCGAAGGCAATGTCGAGATTTATTATCGCGACTCCAGTGGCCGTTCAATTGAAAAAATCGTCCTTAATGTTGCTTCTACGAACTATGAGACGCTGACTTACGACATTGTGATGCCAGAAAATGGCCAAAATCTCGAAATCGACATTACCGCAGAAAAAGGAAGCGTCTTATACGATAACGCTTCCTTAAAGTTTATTCCGTCGATTTGACGGGACCGGTTGAATCGCCAAGGAGCAATTGCCCTTTTATTTCAATGCGTTCAACGACCGTCTTTTTGTTTTGCATATAAGAAATGAGTTTATCTGCCAGCACTTCTCCGATGACTTGTGCGTCTTGTCGCACTGTCGTCAAACGCGGTGTAATCATCTGGCCGATTTGAATTCCGTCAAAGCCGGTGACCGAGATATCGCGTGGAACGCGATAGCCTCCCCGCCGCAACAGGCGTATGCCTTCGATGGCACAATAGTCGTCAGGAAACATAATGGCTGTTGGGGGGAGGGGGCGTGCCAATATTTCCTCAATCGCGCGCTTAATACTAATTAAATCTGTATAGCGGGCACGATAAATCATGTCCGAGGTAAGCGCGATGTTGTGTTTGGTCAATGCGGCGCGATAGCCATTGATGCGAAGATCGGTTAAGACACTGGGCTCGCCGGTAATATATACGATGCGCTTATGGCCAAAAAAGATAAGATGCTCTGTCAGTTCGAATACTTTTTGCTCGTTGTCGATAGAGACGCCACTCATGACGTTGCCCATATAGTCAAATCCAATGCGGGCGATGTTGCTTTCGACGACTTCCTTCATCTCCGGAAATTCCATGTCGCCGAATAAAAGCAAACCGTCGACATTGCGCGACACACAATTCTTATAGAAACTCTCTTCTTTGCCATTGAGGGTGCGACCAATGAAAAGCAGGTCGTAGCCGTTTTTGTCGAGCGACTGTTGGAACGAATCAAGAATGTCGGTAAACAGCATGTGTTTGAAAGGTGAAATGTGCGTGCCAAAATAAGCTAGCACGCCGACGTTGTTAAGCGATCCTTTTGATAGAAATTTCGCGCTGCTGTTGGGTATGTAGTTTAAATTGCGCATCGCCCGGCGGATTTTTTCTTTTGTCGAAGCGGGAATGCTCGGATAATTGTTTATTACTTTAGAAACGGTCGAAGGTGAGACGTGACAATACTTGGCGATGTCATAAATGGTAATCATGCGTCTATATCCCCCCATCCTTGATAATCGTGCTAATCGAACGTTTTTCAATATAGCACATTACGCGATCATTAGCAAAAGCGATTGTCACCGCTCGTTTTTCGCCTAAATTAAGGATAATAATTGCTGTCGACTGGTCGGGATTGCGATAAGCCACGGTCAATAATTTTTCGTTTAAGACGCTCGATTCGATGCGGATGGCGCCAGGACGTACAAAGTGCGAAAAATGCTTAATGGCGTCATAACTAGATTTATAAATAATCCGTTTTTCCATCCGGTCATACATGATTGGGGCTTCGCAGTAATTACCAACATGGTTAGGTCCCCCCGCTTCATTAAGTAAGATATTCCAATCGATGAAGCCTTGGCTGCCACTGCGGGCGTCTAGAATGTAGTTTTTGGCATAGCGGAGTGCACTTTCAAACGGATCGCGCGAATTTAAATTCCCTTCGCGTAGCCATTCGACGCAACCTTCGGTAAATAAAATCTTCTTCTCTGGATGGGACTCGGTGACACAGCCTATCGATTCGTGGACTCCTTGGTCGTACCAGTGATATGCCATACCATCGAAAATTGTTTTCCCTTCCCCTTCGTAAAGCGCCGTAGCGCGTTCTACAAGCTTGTCACGATTATGATCCCAGCCGTAGATTTCGATAAAGCCCAAACCGCGTTCTTCAAGCTTACGCTTGATATTGACCGCCAACTTTTTTTCTTCAGAGGCCGTAAAAAGGCAGGACTCCCAAATTTGGGTGGCCAGTGGCTCGTTCTGAATCGTCATCATCGTCACAGGGATGCCTTCTTGCCTTGCGGATGCAATGAAGCGAACGATGTACTCGCTATAGTCATCATAGTGCTCAGTAAGCAAAAACCCGCCGCGGCACTTATCGCGGTTGTTTTTATAAAACGCAGGTGGCGACCAGCTTGAGGCCATAAGGCTAATATTTGTTATCTTGGAAACATCCGCAATAAGTGGAAATAGCTCCTTTTTCGCATGATTGAGTGAAAAATCCTGAAGTGTGGCTTCGCTGGCATAATCGTACACATAAGGCGAAAAGTCGCAAGAGCCGATGGTGATTCGCCCGAGATTGTAACCTAAACCCGAGGGGCTGTAACACGCTTCGACGAACTCGCGTTTTTGTTCGGGACTTAACAGTTGATAAACAGCAGCCGCGCTATCGGTGATGGCCCCACCGCATCCAAGATGGCGTTGAAAGCGTCTTGTGTCGTCAACAAAGATGTCGGGACGACCGTCGGTGCGCTCTATCATAACGCTCTTAAATGATTGTCCTCTCGATGAGCTATAACACCTAATCATCGCAATCCAGCCCTTTTCTATACAAGTCAGGAAACGCTCTTTTGTTGATGTATCGATCAAAAAGGGTGTAGCTATACGCGGTAAAGAATAGCGGAGCTAGGGCGAAATAACCAAATCCGGCAAATCCAAAAGACACCCATTCCGCTATGGGAGACGGCACCCAATCGAACACCATCAACGGAAAGAAACACAACATGGCCATCAATGCATTTTTCAATAATGAGCCAAATGTGAATCGCAGGGCGTTATTAATCAGTTGCCACACCGATGATTTATATAAAACAATCTGCGTTTGCATGAAACCGAAAGCAATCACAAAAAGATAAAAAACGAACCAGTTAATCGCCAGTAAAACACCTTGAATTTCAGGACTGACGCCCAAGCCAAAGTAGATAAGCGCTTCGTTCAAATGGACCAAAAGATATAGGACTCCGATTACGAAATAAATCAAAATAAACGGTCTCCAATGCCGTCTAATACCAGCGATAAAATCATTCCCGACGACAGCCCCTTTACCGTGCAGCAGTCGTTCGCTATAGTGAAACACTCCCGCCATGCCGACTCCTATTATCATAATCCCAATAACAAGAGGTCCGCGCACGAAAAGCACTGACAGAAAATGATTAGGAGGGAGAGCGGCATATCCAGTAAAAACCAGCCACAAGATTGCCGGTAAGGCGCATAAAGACACAAATAGACTGAGTGTCACAAAATCAAAAAACCGCGTGTGCAAAAATTCTTTGATTTGGGCGAATCTACTTTTCGGAAGTACCTCATAACTCATATCTCAATGATACCTTGAAAAAAAGAACTGCGCGGCTTTTACCGCTAAATCGCTTTGCGCATTTTCCACAAAAGAACCGAGATTAACGCTAGTTTTATTAAAAAGCAGGTAATAGTCGTTGTCGCCTGTTACATCGGTATTAAACTCGCAAAAGGAGGTAAAGCGATGGGTTTCGTTAAATGCACCGTCTCCGGCATCATACACTTTAAACGCATAATTGCTGGACTCATAATTAAACAATTCGTTTTCTCCGTAAGAGGTTGGCCACAATTCGCTCACCAGTGGGCTTGGCAGTGCCAAACAATTAATGTCTATAGCCTCTTGCATGTCGCGCAAATCTTGGCCTCGCAATATGAGCATGTCGCTAGTGGCGCCAAGCCGCTCATACAGACTGACTCTATCGGAATCCGTAGGGCTGACGGGATAAATATTAACTTCCAATAAACCTTCGTCGTTTAGCTCCTCTTTGAGGTCGTGTTCAAAAGATTCATCAACGATAGTGCTGCTCATGATGAAGAAATCAATTCGTTCGTCTTCATGCGGCGCCGTATATGCGCGCGCTATCCCATACCAAGACAAGAAGCTAACGGCCATCAATAAGAGCAAATATCCGACGTTATATTCAATAAAATGAACGAATTTTCTTTTACTAATCATGTGCCGGACCACCGATGTCGATGACATAATCATTTTTAAGAAAAAGAATGCGGCTTTCGCTTTCGAAAATGTATTTTCGGAATCGTGAGGGGGCGTAAACTGTCCGTGCTCCATCAGCGGTTTTCAGTAACAATTCATCAAACGCCATCCCAAAAAACAACATCTTGTCGTTGACAAGGTCACAAACAAGATATTCAATTATTCGAGATTCGCGTGACGATGTCAAAAGCTTGTTAAACTGCCGCATAGGCAATATGACCGCTCGCGTCAAATATAGAATCGCACATAGAAAAAACCCGCTGTATAATGCCCCTGGGATAAATATCCACGACCGGTTCTCGTATCGCGCCTGCAAAAAAATTAACAAAGAGCCAAACAATAGCAGCGTCAAAGCCACGGCAAGTGCAATTATCGCCGTGAGGATGGTCTTTTTGAGGTATGCCGCCAAATTTTGTCTCATATAAGGTTGTATGCTCCGATGTTATATTATTTAAACATTTCTTTCGTTATTTGTCATTTCTACAATCAATGTGCCTTGATAGTTGAAAAAGCGGAAAATAATCTGATTGCGCCAAGTCGATTCAACATTTCTTTTCAAAACAAAATGCCTGAGTTTTCAAGATTGTACTTTTTTATTAGAACAAAAACAATAGCAAAAAGAAATCACTTATTATCGCTGTTATCCACACATCAAAATATCGAGTAATTCAAAAAATTACATATGGCTCATAAAAAAGAAAAAACCTCGTATCCATCGAATGAAATAAGAGGTTTTAGGAGTTTCCTGGTGGAGATGCGGAGAATCGAACTCCGGTCCAAAGAAGGTCCCACAATAACGTCTACAGCTTAGACGATATTAATTTTTAACACTAGATGACAATACCATCAAAGTATCTAATGCGAGACTAATGGGTTTTCGAGTCTTTTAGCTAGTCAGCCTGGGACCTTATTCCCTTGTTATGACACTTGCCCGAAGCGTGAGGGACGAAACCTCCGGAAGCGCGCTGCTAGGTTAGAAACCTAATCCAGTATTTAGGAGCTTAATTAAGCAGCAGCGAATGAAAGATTTCT
>Ga0265294_10001878_pt1 | contig 27973 bp, 29 predicted proteins | sample MunlanPumphouse3_FD_192504 | JGI IMG/M metagenome (GOLD analysis project Ga0265294, IMG submission 192504) | Groundwater microbial communities from a municipal landfill in Southern Ontario, Canada - Pumphouse #3 | ecosystem: Environmental > Aquatic > Deep subsurface > Groundwater | place...
CGATCCGCAATGGCTTGCAAGCGCTTTGAAAGTACCATCGATCTATTCCAGATAGTCCCGCAGCCGCTTGCTGCGATTGGGGTGGCGCAGCTTGCGAAGCGCTTTGGCTTCGATTTGTCGAATTCGTTCACGGGTCACTTTGAATTGCTGGCCGACTTCTTCCAGCGTTCTGGCTCTTCCGTCGTCCAGACCGAATCTCAACCGAAGTACTTCCTGCTCTCTGTCCGTCAGTGTGGAAAGCACTTCCACCAATTGTTCCTTCAGCATGGAAAACGCCGCAGCGTCCGCCGGAGAGGGAACATCCTCATCGGGAATGAAATCCCCCAAATGACTGTCTTCTTCTTCGCCGATGGGCGTTTCCAGGGACACCGGCTCCTGGGCGATCTTGGAGATCTCACGTACTTTTTCCACGCTGATCTCCATTTCCGCAGCGATCTCTTCCGGAGTCGGGTCTCTCCCGAATTCCTGAAGAAGCTGTCTCGTAATGCGGATCTGCTTGTTGATGGTTTCGACCATGTGGACCGGGATCCGGATCGTCCGGGCCTGGTCTGCAATGGAACGGGTAATGGCCTGCCGAATCCACCAGGTCGCATACGTGCTGAACTTAAATCCCTTGCGCCAGTCGAATTTATCCACAGCTTTGATCAGCCCCAAATTGCCTTCCTGAATCAAATCCAGAAAGAGCATCCCCCGTCCCACATAGCGTTTTGCGATACTCACCACAAGACGCAGGTTGGCTTCACAGAGCTTCTGCTTGGCCTCTTCGTCGCCCTGTTCCATCCTCTGGGCCAGATCCATTTCTTCTTCAGCCGTCAACAGAGGCACTTTCCCGATTTCCTTCAGGTACATTCGTACCGGATCGTCCACGGCCACGCCCTTGGGAACCGATTCCACATCGTCTTCGGATGCTTCCGCCACGATTTCTTCCAGGTCCGCTTCTTCGGAAGGTTCCAACACAACCATTTCAAAATCATCGGGGTTGGCCTCTGTCGTCACATCCACGCTCTGGGATTCCAGATGATCGTAAATCTGATCCTTTTGTGCCGCGGTGAATTCCAATTCAGTCAGCAATTCCTCCACTTCGCGGAACGTAACGGAACCGTTCTTTTTTGATTTTTCGATGAATTCCGTCAGTTGTTCGACTTTTTTTTCGTCCTGCATATCGATATCATAAGACACTGCCATCACCCTACCTTTTTTGCATATGTTGTATCATCATGTATTCTTTCATCAAATCGTCCAACTGAGACTGACTGCCGGTTTCTTCGGCCAATGACAGCAGATCGATGATTTCTTTCTTCCTTTTCTCCAAGCGCTGTTCCTGTAATTTGGCGATGCAGTCCGCATAGGCGTCCTCGTCTTTTTCGCCCACCTGGACTTCCCGCAGGATGGTTTCGAGATACGCCAGTTCGTCTTCCTCCAATGCATCCCGCACAGCCTCCAGCTCCAAGTCGCTGTCCTCCGTGAACAACTCCTGGAACACGGATATAAGGCGTCTTCCCGGCGGTGTAACGATTGCTTCCGGGTATTCTCTGATTCCTTCCAGATACTCGCTTTTCAGAAGAATCAAGCGAAGGATCATCCGTTCGAGAGAAAGTGTGCTCTCGCTTACCGCAGCGACAGGATCAGTTTTTCCCCGGCTCTCGTCTTTCGTCTGCGGAGACGAGGTAACATTGCGGTCTTGGCGCTGGACTTCTCGGCGCAGAGCACCTTCCGATATCCTGTACTCCGCCGATACTTTTCCAATATATAAATCCGCTTCCACCGGGGTGAGTGTGCGTAAAATATCGGAGATTTTTTGCAGAAATTTAATACTCTGCGTCGTGTCGTTTAAATCGTATTGACTCTTCAGCAGTGCGATTTTGTATTCCACATCGGGCAACGCTTTCTTGTGGATCAAGTTCAAGAATGCTTCCCGGCCTCTTTTTCTGATGTATTCGTCCGGGTCCTTCTCTTGAGGCACATTCAGAATCCGCACCTCCAAGCCTTCTCTGCGAAGGACGTCGGCACCCCGGAGCGCCGCATCGATACCGGCTTGATCCGAATCGTAGCACAGGATCACTTTCTCCGTATAGCGCTTCAGAAGCCGTGCCTGCTGCTGTGTCAGGGCAGTACCCAAAGAAGCAGCCACATTCCGGATGCCGTGCTGATACAGGCCGATCACATCCATATAGCCTTCGACCAGTACGGCATATCCTTCCTTTTGGATCTCCGACCGAGTCAGATTCAGTCCAAACAGGTTATACTTCTTCTGGAAAACGATGGATTCCTGTGAATTCAGGTACTTCGGCTCCCCTTCCCCGATCATTCTTCCGCCGAATCCGATCACTTTTCCTCTGGTATTGATGATGGGAAAAATGACGCGCGACCTGAATTTATCATACAGGTGTCCGTTCTTTTGCGAGATCAGACCCAATTCCAGCAACATTCCCTGATCAAATCCCTGACCGGTCAATGCTTTCGTGAGACTGTCCCAGGAATCATCCGCATACCCGATACCGAACGCTTTTAAAACCGGCGGTTCGATCCCTCGTTGAATCATGTAGGTTAATCCCGGATTCTTCTTTCCGGCGAAAACAGAAAAATAAAATCGGGCTGCCTGTCGATTGATCTCGTAATACCCTTCTTTCTTCTTTCCCAGTTCGCCGTGGGATTCCGGAATGGATATCCCGCACTGGAGCGCCAGACGCTCCACGGCTTCGGGAAAAGTGAGATTGTAATAGCGCTTGACGAATTCGATCACATCGCCGGATGCGCCGCAACCGAAACAGGTAAAGATCTGTTTCGCATCCGACACAACAAAAGAAGGTGTCTTTTCATTGTGGAACGGACAGATCCCCTTTTGATTGGTGCCTGCTCTCTTGAGTGGGACCAGAGGAGAAATGATGTCAACAATGTTGCACCTGCTTTTGATTTCATCGATGACCGACTGGTAATTCTGCTGCGCCACGCCTGTCCTCCGATTCTCCCGTACAGTGGGTTATTCTACACAAGCAGGCCATTTCCTTTATTTCGTTTATTATTTTTTCCAGCCGGCAGGAACAAAATTTGATGTATATGCATTGATCGCATAGCGATCCGTCATATTCGCGATATGGTCTTTCACCACTTCTTCCGTCCCGTCCTGCGCTATCATGCTCTGCTGTTCTGCGGGAAGCTTGTCCGGATTGTCCAAATAATAGTCGTACAGTGAAAAGATCAAATGCCGAATTTTATCCAGTTCCGAATCCTTTTTTACCACAGGGCTGTGATAGACCCGATCAAACATGAATGCTCTCAATTCGTTCATATAATGACGCGCTTCCGCAGACTGTTGTATCCGATCCATTCCGTCGCTGTTGCGCACAAGATCGCGTACCAGCGTGTCGATCCGTGTCCTGTGATCCTGACCCAGATATTCGATGCATTCCCGGGGCAATTCATCGCCGGAAATGATGTTTCCGCGGATCGCATCGTCGATATCGTGGTTGATGTAAGCAATTCGATCAGAGATCTTGACGATCTGGCCTTCCAATGTGAACGGGCTTCCGCTGCCTGTATGATTCAGAATACCGTCCCGCACTTCCCGCGTAAGGTTCATGGTGCGCCCCATGGGGTTGAGGTCGAGCACATCGACGACACGCAGACTCTGCACATTGTGGGCAAATCCGCCCGGGTGCCTTTCGTTAAGAAACGTTTCTCCGCTGTGCCCAAAGGGTGTATGCCCCAAATCATGACCCATGGCGATGGCTTCTGTCAGATCTTCATTCAGAGACAATGCGCGGGCACACGTACGGGCGATCTGTGACACTTCCAGCGTATGGGTGAGGCGCGTGCGGAAATGATCTCCTTCCGGAGCGAGGAACACCTGGGTTTTATGCATGAGCCTGCGAAGAGATTTGGAATGGATGATCCGATCTCGATCACGCTGGTAGTCTGTCCGTAACGTGCAAGGTTCTTCGGGAAGAATTCTTCCTTTCGATTCGGCGGATTTGGCCGCATAAGAAGAAAGGCGTTCATACTCGAGTTGCTCCAGTTGTTCTCTCCGCAGCATGGCTATACTCCCGTAGATCCGAACCCTCCGGACCTCTCTCCCCTGGCGGCATCCCCATAAGTGATACCGAATGCAACGAATACGCCCTGCGCAAAGGCTTTCCCGGCATCCAGCGACAGAGTTTTTCCCGATTTGCTGTCATTGGTGATTCGGATGATGATATGGCCTTCGTTTTCCGCTTCATAGTAATCCGAATCCACGATGCCGACTGTATTATCCAACTGGAGTCGATATCGGAATCCCAGTCCCGATTTCGGATAGATCATCAATACCCACCCGGTTTGGATCCGCACCCGAACGCCCGTTGGAACCGAACAAGATTCTCCCGGCGCTACAGTCAGCGGAAACGGAAGAAAGAAATCATAACCGGCCGAACCTTGTGTGGCACGCACGGGAAGCTTGATCTGTTCAAAAGCCTTTGCTGTGTCGAGAAAATCCCCACAAACGGTCAAATCCGCACAGGCTCCGGAAAAGGTGGTAATCGACACTCGTTCAAACTCGGCGATCCTCTTCATATGTCCCTCTTTCTTCCGTGTAACAGTCGGGATGACTGTCCTTATATTGACATAAGCTTTTTTATGTCTACTTTTTCCCTGCTGATGGAAACGCCGCTGTACGCGGAAAAATCTCCTATCTGCCGACAAACCTCCAGGATCTCATCCTGTGTGACGGCATCGATTTCCCCCATGACTTCTTCCGGCGTAAAATACCTTCCCAGCAGCAGCATATTTTTCCCCAAGCGATACATACGGCTGTTCATGCTTTCCAAACTGAAAATGTACCCGCTTTTGAGTCTTTGCTTGACGACCGCCGTTTCCGCCGGATCAAGTCCCTTCTCCTTCAGCATTTTCAGTTCATTTGAAATCGCTTCCATTGTTTCGGATTCTTTTCCGAGACCGACCCCTGCATAAATGAAGAACAATCCGGTTCGCAGATAACTGGAACCGGCACTGTATACCGTATACGCCAATCCTCGCTCCTCCCGTATGTTCTGAAACAGTCTGGAACTCATGCTGCCGCCGAGTACGTCGTTGACGATGGCCTGGGCATAATATAGTTTGCTGTCCAGCGAAACGCCGGTACGTCCGATGGCCAGATGAGTCTGCCCCACATCTTTGCGCTTGGCCAGGAACCGATGCCCTTCCGGTATCCGTGCCTCAGGACTGTCCCGAAGTGCCGCGGGCAAGGAAGACAGCGCTTCCTCCAGCTGATCGAACAGACGACTGCGCTCAAAATTTCCTACAACGGAGATGACGATATTGTCTCTCGTGTAATAATGCCCGATATATTCCAGGATTTGATCTCTGCCGATCTTTTGCAGCGAAGTCTTTGTTCCGATAATGGATGATGCCAGATTGGTGTCCTTGAGAACCGTCCCTGTAAGCAGATCGATGATATGATCATCCGGCGTGTCTTGGATCATCTGCATTTCTTCCAGTATCACGCCCCGCTCCTTGCGAATCTCTTTTGGGTCAAAAACGGAATGGCAAAGCATATCCAAAAGGATCTCCACAGCTTCGGGAAATTTTTCCGTCAGTGCCTTCATGTGGTAGCACGTAGCTTCTTTTCCGGTAAATGCATTGACACTGGCACCGATATGATCCGTATCTCCGGCGATTTCTTTCGCGGAGCGTTTTTCCGTTCCTTTGAACAGCATGTGCTCGATCAAGTGGGAAATACCGGCTTGATCCGGAGTTTCCCGAGAAGAGCCGGCGCCGATCCAAATACCGATACAGGCAGCCTGAGCGTCCCTTATTTCTTCACAAACAACTTGTATGCCGCAAGGCAGCCGATCTGATGTGATCATTGTGTTCCTTTCTTCTGGTGCATTATATCACAGGGTTTTTTCAATTGAAAGAGCGGGCCTGAAGGCAAATGCCGCCCCAGGTCCGCTCGCAGCATGTCGATGTTATGCCTTGATGATCTCTACGTCTTCGAGACCTTTTCTCGAAAGATTGATCCGTCCTTGTCCGTCGATCTCTTCGACTTTGACTTTCACGATGTCGCCGATATTGAGCACATCTTCCACTTTATCGATCCGTTTTTTATCGATTTTGGAAATGTGCAGCAATCCGTCTTTGCCGGGCAAAAGCTCGATAAAGGCACCGAAGGTCATGATCCGCACTACTTTTCCTGTATAGACTTCGCCGACTTCCACTTCCTTGACCAGCAATTCGATCTGCTTCATGGCAGCATTGGCTGCTTCCAGGTCCGGCGCTGCGATGTAAATGAGACCCTCGTCGTTGATGTCGATCTTTGCGCCCGTCTCGGCGATGATTCTGTTGATGGTCTTTCCGCCCGGCCCGATGACCACACGGATCTTCTCCACATCCACGTTCATCGAGATGATTCTGGGTGCATAGGGAGACAGTTCAGCTCTTGGTTGGGAAATCTCATCCATCATCTGAGCCATGATATGCATACGCCCTGCGTATGCTTGCTTCAGAGCATCCTGAAGCACTTGTCTGGAAAGACCGTGCACTTTGATGTCCATCTGGATGGCCGTAACACCCTTTTCTGTTCCGGCAACCTTAAAGTCCATGTCGCCCAGGAAGTCTTCCATGCCTTGGATGTCCGAGAGAATCGCCATTTTGCTGCTCCCGTCTTCTTCAACGCGTTCGATCAGTCCCATGGCGATACCGGCCACCGGCGCCTTGATCGGTACTCCTGCATCCATCAATGCCAGGCAGCTTCCGCAGACGGACGCCTGGGACGTGGATCCGTTGGAGGAAAGGATCTCCGATACGACACGAATCGCATAGGGGAATTCTTCTTCTGCAGGCAACACCGGCAGCAATGCCTTTTCCGCCAGTACGCCATGACCGATTTCACGTCTGCCGGGACCTCTGAGCGGTCTGGTTTCCCCCACGCTGTATGGCGGGAAATTATAATTGTGCATGTAACGTTTTTCGGTATCTTCGCTGATGCCGTCCAATGTCTGGGAGTCGCCCATGGCGCCCAGTGTAACGATCGAAAGGGCCTGAGTCTGCCCTCTGGTGAACAATCCGGAACCGTGGGTTCTGGGCAACAGGCCTGTTTCACACCAGATCGGCCGGATCTCATCGGCCTTCCGGTTGTCGGGACGGATTCCCTCGTCCAGGATCATGGAGCGGACTTGTTCTTTCGTGATGTTGTAGAGGATCGCATCGATATCCTTGGCGTTGTCCGGATAGATCTCTGCGAAGTATTCCTTTGTTTCGACTTCGACTGCGTCCATATTATCGAGACGTTCCTGTTTATCGTAGGTCTTGATCGCCCGATTCATCTTCTCCACAGCAAATGCGCGGACAGCCGCATCGATGTCTTCGGGCACGACCTTCAGCGCAACTTCCATCTTGGGCTTTCCGACTTCCGCCACGATCTCCTCGATGAAGGCCACGACCTTTTTGATTTCTTCATGGCCGAACATGATCGCATCCAGGACTTCTTCTTCCGGTACTTCCAGTGCGCTGGCCTCCACCATCATGACGGCTTCCTTCGTTCCCGATACCGTCACGTGCATATCTGAGGCCTCCCGCTCTGCGAGAGTAGGATTGATGATGAAACGACCGTCCACACGCCCGACGTTCACGGCCGCCGTAGGGCCATCCCAAGGAATGTCCGAGATCGACAGCGCAACGGAGGAACCGATCAAAGCAGCAATCTCCGGACTGCAGTCCAAATCAACACTCATGACCAACGCTACGACCTGCACATCGTTCTGAAACCCTTTGGGGAACAGCGGCCGCATGGGGCGATCCATCAACCTGGATGTCAGGACAGCCTTCTCCGAAGGACGTCCTTCTCTTTTGATAAATCCGCCGGGGATCTTGCCCGCAGCATACATTTTTTCTTCATAATCGCAGGTCAAGGGGAAAAAGTCGATGTCGGGGCGGGGTGTCTTTGCACAGACTGCCGTCACGTTGACGACGGTATCGCCGTAGCGTACCATCACCTGGCCGTTGGCCATTTCACAGACTTTTCCGATCTCCATCTGCAGGAGTTTGCCGCCCAGGGCGGTCTTGAACGTTCTGTAATCTTCGAACCTCATAATTACCTTACCTTTCTGTCTCGGGTCCGGCTTGACAAGTTAACCTATTGTCCTTTGAGAGACAATAAATTAAGTTCTCAAGCCTGACCCGTACCCGATTCAAAAATAGCGGGCGGGGTTGTCCCCCGCCCTTTGCTTTTTCCCTACTTTCTCAATCCCAGACGAGAAATCAGCGACCTGTAGCGGTCGATGTCCTTCTCTCTGAGATAATTCAGCAAGTTTCTTCTCTGGCCAACCATTTTGAGGAGCCCTCTTCTGGAATGGAAGTCCTTTTTGTGGATCTTCAGATGTTCATTCAGGTCATTGATCCTATAGGTGAGGACTGCAACCTGTACTTCCGGAGATCCGGTGTCGCCATCGTGAGTCTTATACTCATCGATAATGCTTTGCTTTACGTCTTTTGTGATCATGCTTTTCTCCTTTTTTGATTCGCCTTCAGCCGCGAAGGGCGTCGGAGTTTCGCCGGTCTCAGCAGAAGGTATTTCACATCAATAGATGATAACACAGAGCAACATCTTTGTAAACCCTTGTTTCTGTTGTCCAGTCGGTCTCTGCGTCAGGACAGGGTGTCCGAGCCCACTTCCTTGACATCCACTTTTCGTTTGGCCGCCCGATCGGAATCTACTTTTTGATAGACTTTGGCGAGGGCAACGACCAGTTGTCGGGCACATTGTTCTGACATGACGACTGTTTCCATCTCTTCTGTGGTCTTGGCCTGTCCCTGGGGCCTGGTCTGGAGATAGGTGATGAAACATTCCGAACCGGTGGCGTTGATGGTAAAGCCGTTAACATATTTCATGGGTGTTCCTCCTTCGTTCCCTGTGAAGCTTTCGGGCTGAACGACAGTCCTCTCCAATCTGTTCCGTCAATTGATCGATGCTCGAAAAAGTACGCTCTTCCCGCATCAGTTCTATGAATTCCACACGTACATCCATCCCGTAGATATCCCGGTCAAACTGAAAAATGTGGGTCTCCGCATTTTTTGCAAACACGCCGACTGTAGGCTTTTGTCCCACATTTGTGATGGATTCGTACCGCACGCCCTCTATCCAGGTTCCCGTCAAATAGACGCCGTTCAGCGGAAGCGCCATCGTGAGATCCAGGGCAAGATTGATTGTCGGAAAGCCGAGCGTTCTGCCGAAGCGACGCCCTTCGATCACATGTCCGTACAGCGTATAACAACGACCGGTAAACTGTCTGTAGCGCTCCATCTTCCCTTCGTCCACCGCTTTGCGGATCAGGGTGCTTGAAACGATCTCTCCGTCGATTTCCACCGGCGGCAAGATCGTAACGCCGTACCCAAGCGTATCACCGATCTGTTTCAGAATTTTCGGGTTCCCCTGCGCTTTGTAACCGAAATGATAGTTGAAGCCGCAAAATGCTTCTTTCATCCGCAATGTTTCGAAGAGCAGTTCACGGCAAAAGCTGTCCGGCGTACTGATGCGCATCGCTTGATCGAATTCAAAGGAAAACAGATATTCAATCCCCATCGTTTCGAGAATATGTGCTTTTTCATCGAACGTGATGATGTTTTTGATCACGTTCTTTCCGGCAATGACGTTATTGGGGTGATTCGAAAACGTGAAAACCGCCGGTACAAGGTCTCGATCGTTCGCCTTTCCGGTACAAGCATCGATCAGCGCCTGATGCCCTTTATGCACTCCGTCAAAATTACCCAGGGCAATGGCTGCAGGGTTCAAGTCTTTCAGCTCGCTGCGATTTCTGTATATTTTCATTACAACACCTTGCGTATTTTATAGCCTGATTCGGAGGAATATTCGGCCATGCCCAAAAAGCGCTCCCGGAAGAATACTGCATATTTTTCAGATGCGACGAGTGCCATGAGCTCCGGCGCCTTTAGACCATCGGCGAAATTCGGATTGCCGTTCTCGAAGAATCCGGCTTGCTTGGTGTTCAGCAGGAGTTTCTTATATCCGCGAACACCTGTTTCGAGGGGCAGAAGCGACATTTCGAAACTGTTCGGATCCAAGGCCGACAGTTCCTCCAACGTTCGGGCATTCGCCAAATCCATCCCGGAGGTCCGTGTACGAAGCAAAAAGCTCATACACGCCCCGACGCCCAGCAATTGTCCCAGATCGTTGCAGATCGTTCTCACGTAGGTTCCTTTTGAACAACTGATGTCGAAAAGGATCCTGCCGGAGGATGAATCGTACCTCAGAAGGCGGATGGAATGGACCGTGACGTCTCTGCTCGTGATGTCGACATCGATGCCGGCCCGGGCATATCGGTAAAGCCTCTTTCCATTCACTTTCACCGCGGAATAGGCCGGAGGTTTCTGAGATATTTTTCCTTGAAAACGCAGGAGTGCTTCCCGAACAGCGTCTTCTCCGATCGTCTTCGCTTCGCCTCTCCGGCTTTCCAAAACCGTTCCCCAAATATCCTGTGTATTTGTTTGGATCCCGAGCAACGCCTCACATCGATAGCATTTTTCGTGTTGTTCCATAAATTCGATCAATCGTGTGGCGCTCCCCAAACACATCGGGAGGACTCCACAGGCATTGGGATCCAGCGTACCGGTATGCCCCACCTTTCGCTGTCCGGCGATTCGCCGGATGATTGCAATGCAATCGTGGGAAGTCATGCCGGCCGGCTTCAAGAGATTGAGAATGCCGTTCATCGATTCAATTCCTCTTGCACCGCATCCTTCAGGATACAAAGGGCATTCTCCAGAGGTCCTTCCACGGTGCATCCGGAAGCCTTTTGATGTCCGCCTCCCCCCAGTCGATATGCCAGCGACCCCACGTCAGCGTAGGATTTGGCCCGGAAACTGACCTTGTAGTTTCCATCCGGTTTTTCTTTCAGAAATATAGCGACCTCGACATCTTTGATGCTGCGAAGCCGATCGATCATGTTTTCCGACTGATCCGGCGTGGCGTTCGCACCTTTGATCATTTCCAACGTGGCATAGGATATGCAGGCTTTGTTGCCGGCAAAGATCTCCAGGTTCTCCAGCGCTTTTGCCTCCAGCTTGATCTGGGAGAGCGGAATGTTGTCATAGATCGCATTGCACAGAGGTACGTGCGTCAACCCGCATTCGTACAGCTCTGCAATGATCAGGTGGACCTGCCTGTCGGTATTCGCATAGCGAAATGAACCGGTGTCCGTCATGATGGCCACGTACAGCGCATCGGCAATCTCCGGAGTACACTCAACGCTAAGTTCCTTTAAAAGTTTGAAAACCAGCACACCTGTGGCCGCAGCTTCCGGATCCACAAAGCAGTCTTGAGCGAAGTCCGCATGCAGCAAATGATGATCGATGCATGCGGTGTTTGAAGCTGCATAAAAAACTTCCCGCCGATTCTCGATCCTGGAAACGTCTCCGCAATCCACCGCCAAACTGATATCGGGAATATGATCCGCATGTGCGATACAATATCCCTTATCCATAAATTTCAGATAGTCCGGGATGTCGTCTTCGATCAGAATACTGCAGGTCTTTCCCATTTGGCGCAAGGCAAGGCACAAGGCTACGGAAGATCCCAACGCATCGCCGTCCATGTTGATGTGAGGAAACAGCAGGATACTTTCCGCCGCTTTTAATTTCTGTACGATTCCATTCATTTGTTCCATCGTCCGCATTCGTTGCCTAAGAAGAACTTATTCTTCCTTTTCTTCCCCGGGGATTTCAAGATCCGTAAGAATTTTGTCCATTTTCATCCCGTATTCCATCGACGTGTCAAATCGAAAGAGCAGTTCCGGCGTATGACGGATTTGAATCGATCTTGCCAGTTCTGTGCGGATAAAGCCCCGGCTCCGGCGAAAGGCGGCCAGAATGTTGTTTTTGGCTTCTTCCGCAAGCGGTTGATCGGGTCGGCGTCCCAGGGCAGTGACATATACGGTGGCATAGCTTCCGTCTCTGGTGACATCCACGGAGCTGACACCGATCAATCCTCGAAACCCGGGATCTTTTAATTCTCCCCGGACCAGCATATCGCTGATGATCTTTCGAATTTCTTCTCCCAATCGCTGGGGTCTGTATCCTCTGCTCATTTTACTTTCTTTCCACTTCCACCATGGCAAAGGCTTCGATGATGTCCCCTTCCTTGATATCGTTGAACTTATCCAGACCGATGCCGCATTCGTAACCGGTGGCAACTTCCCGGACATCGTCTTTGAATCTGCGAAGCGAAGAAATCGATCCTTCGTGGATGACGATACCGTCACGCACCAGTCGGACCTTTGCGTTTCGGGCGATTTTTCCTTCCGTAACGTAGGCGCCTGCCACGATCCCCGCACCGGGGACCTTGAATGTTTCGCGAACTTCGATTTTACCCATGACCACTTCTTTGAAGACCGGATCGAGCATGCCTTTGATCGCAGCTTCGATATCATCGATAATCTCATAGATGATCCGGTAGGTGCGAATTTCGACACCTTCCTGTTCCGCCATAGAACTCACTGCCGTGCTTGGCCGTACGTTGAATCCGATAATGACCGCATTTGAAGTACTGGCCAGCATCACATCCGATTCTGTTACCGTGCCCACGCCGCTGTGCAGGATCTTTACTTTTACATTTTCGTTTTGCAATTTTTCCAGCGACTGTTCCAAGGCTCCCACGGATCCTTGTACGTCCGCTTTGAGGATCAGATTCAATTCCTTGACTTCACCTTCTTCGATTTGGCTGAAAAGTTGTTCCAGTGTAATGGAAGCGTTTCTCGCCAGTACTTCCTGACGTTGTTTGAGCTTCCGATTTTCTGCGATCTCCCGGGCGACTTTATCTTCTTTGACAGCATTGAATTCGTCGCCTGCCTGCGGAACATCTGTTAATCCGGTAATCTCCACTGCCCGGGCAGGTCCGGCTTTTCGAATGTTGTCGCCTTTCGCGTTGGTCATTGCGCGGATTCGTCCGCTGCAGGTGCCGGCCACGATGGACATGCCGGCATGCAACGTTCCGTTCGTCACCAGCAGCGTGGCAACGGGTCCTTTGGCCTTATCCAATCTTGCTTCGATGACAGTACCCATGGCAAGGCGGTCCGGGTTTGCTTTCAACTCCAGCACTTCTGCTTGAAGCAGGATCATTTCCAGCAGTTGAATGATACCTTCTCCGCTCTTTGCGGAAACCTGTACGCTGATTACGTCTCCCCCCCAGTCTTCCACAAGGATCCCTTGCTCGCTCAAATCTTTTTTCACTCTGTCGGGGTCTGCGCCGGGTTTATCCATTTTGTTGATCGCCACGATAATGGGCACGCCGGCGGCTCTTGCATGGCTGATGGATTCGATGGTTTGCGGTTTTACACTGTCGTCGGCCGCGACCACCAAAACCGCGATGTCTGTGACATGTGCGCCTCTGGCACGCATGGCTGTGAACGCCTCGTGTCCCGGTGTATCCAAAAACACGATACGTTGACCTTTGAGCTCGACTTCGGATGCTCCGATGTGCTGCGTAATGCCCCCTGCTTCCTGGTCTGTCACGTTCGTCGTACGGATTGCATCCAGAAGCGAAGTTTTACCGTGATCTACGTGACCCATCACTGCGATGATCGGTGCTCTCGGCACGAGTTCGGATGCTTTGTCTTCGCTGAGATCCAATCCTTCTTCCACGACTTCTTCGTTGATATTGCTCACTACGATGTTCACACCGAGTTCGATACCCAGAAGGATCGCGGTTTCTTCGTCAAGATTTTGGTTGATATTGGCCATGATGCCCATTTTCATGAGCGCCATGATCGCATCCGAGGAACTTCGTTCGATCTGCTCGCAAAATCCTGCAACGGTGATGGGAACCGTAATCATCACAGTTCCTTCAGGAAGGATTTCCGCTGTAGTGAGCGTTTCTTCCACGATATCGCTTTTCTCTTTATACCTGCGTCTTTTCTTCGGTGCAGCTTTTGTCAGATCCAGCGGCTTCGAATCAAATTTATCCCTTTTGCTCTTCCCTTTTCCTTTTCGTGGCTTTTTATCTCCGCCTGATGCAGGCGCAGTATAGACAAGCACACGTTCTTTTCCGGTACCTTTTGCTGCCGGTGTTTCTTTTTTTCTTCTGGGAGACTTCTCGTCCTTGGTCGTTCCGGCATCTTTGCGGGGCACGTACTCTTTGGGTTTTCGATCTTTATCCGGAACAGATTTCTTCGGCGCCGGTTTTCTGGGTGGAGGGGCAGGTTCATCTTCCGCACGGCGGATGATCTTAACACCGATTCCCGGTGTATAGTCGATCGTTTCAGAATCGGCCTCCCGCGCCTTGACCTCTTTTTTCGGTTTTGCCGTCTTTGCAGGTTTGCGCCCCTTGGATTCTTTTTCTTTGACCGGCATCCGGGTGCCCTGCGGTTCTTTCTGTTCTGAAATCTCTGCATCGACCGGCATTGGCGCTTCCTTCGATGTGTCCCGAACAGGTTCCTCCTCCGGCGCGGGCAACGACGGTTCCGCTTCGGTTTTCATTTGTGTATCGGGCACGATAACATCCCGAACAGATTCTTTTTCTTCGGGCAGTTCCCGAGGTTCTTCGATCTGTTCGATTGCTTTTCCCGTCTCCTGAGGTACATCGCTTTTTTTGAGCGGCACGGCATTTTTCGGCATGGGCCGCCCGATGGGGACAGGTCTTGCCGCAGGAGCGTTTTCGCTTCTCGGAACAGGTTTTCCTGCAGGAGGCGCCTGTGTCGGGCGCTGAAGAGGAGCATTTTCCCCTGTAACGGTTGCCTTCTGAGAGCGTCGGGCCTGGGCTTCGATGATGGCTCTGTCGACTGCTTTGATCTGAACTTTCACTTCGCCGGCATCTTTTGTGGATTCTTTCTTGACGGACGACTTGACGATTTTGGTCTCCGCCTTCTTGCGACTGTTCACAATGGAATTCTTCACAACAATCGCATCGATATCCTCCATCACGCTTTTGCTCGTCTTGTTTTCATATCCAAGCTCGTGAAGCTTTTCGATCAGATCATTATCTGTAAGTCCCAATTCTTTTGCTAATTCCTGGACTTTCTTTGGCATTCGAACACCTCCTACTCCCGGTTCGTTCGTTGATCGTTCGTATGGATCATTGCGCCGATCTCTCTTACGATCCGCTGCAAATCCTCTTCGCTGACATTTATATGTAAACTTCTTGCGAATGCATTCTTCTTCCCGGCCTTCGCCGCACATTCGGGATCAGGGCACAAATAGGCTCCTCTTCCGTTTGCTTTTCCGGTGAGGTCCAACAGCACTTCACCGTCGGGGCTTGCCACGATGCGAATCAATTCTCGTTTCGGTTTGGATTCCATACACCCGACGCAACGCCGCATGGGCACTTTATTTTTCTTCATTCTCTGATTCCTCTTCCGGCACATCCATCACAGCAGAGGCGTCTTCTCCCTGTGTCGTTTCCGGTTCTTCCTCAATCGTTTCCGGTGGATAATACTGGGAGTGGCTCTTGATGTCGATCTTCCAGCCGCACAATTTGGCCGCCAGACGCACGTTTTGTCCCTCTTTGCCGATGGCAAGCGACAATTGGAAATCAGGTACCACGACAGTCGCCGCTTTTTCGTCCTCATCGATCAGCACCATTTCCACTTTCGCGGGAGACAACGCGCTGCTGATCAGCTTTCCGGGTTCTTCACTCCACGTGATGATATCGATTTTTTCACCGGACAATTCTTCCACGACAGCCTGTACCCGATTCCCGCGCGTTCCCACACAAGCGCCCACGGGATCTACATTTTCATCGTATGTACAAACTGCGATTTTTGTGCGGGAACCCGCTTCCCTGGAAATGCTTTTGATTTCCACAATCCCGTCCTGGATCTCGGGTACTTCCAGCTCGAACAATCGTTTCACGAGTCCCGGATGTGTGCGAGACAAGAACACCTGCGGTCCTTTTGTGGTCTTTTTGACATCCATCACATAGACTTTCAACCGCTGGTTGACTCGGTATTTTTCGCCGGGAATCTGCTCGTTCCCATTGAGAATGCCCTCGGCACGCCCCATGTTGACGAATACTTTATCGTTGCTGATGCGTTGAACCACGCCGGTCACCACTTCGGTCTGCCGGTTGATATAATCGTCGTAGATCATGCCCCGCTCCGTCTCGCGGATACGCTGCACAACCACCTGTTTTGCGGTTTGCGCTGCGATCCGTCCGAAATCCATGGGTGTAACCTGGTATTCGATGATATCGCCGATCTCATACTCCGGATCGATCTCTTTGGCTTCTTCCACATTCACTTCCACAAAAGGATCCAACACCTCTTCCACGATATCTTTTCTCATAAAGACATCGATATCTCCGTTTTCCCGATCGATGTTGACACGAACGTTTTGATATGTGCCGTAGTTTTTCTTGTATGCGGAGACCAATGCGGATTCGATGGCTTCGATCAGGAGATCCTTCGAAATCGATTTTTCTCTTTCGAGATCTTCCACCGCCTGTATAAACTCTTTATTCATCTTCTTTATTTTCCTCCCTTAGAAAATAATCGCCAGCCGGACCGTGCTGATCTGCTCGACCGGTATGGCTGTTTCGGCTCCCTTATCGTTGACGACGGTCAATATGCCATCGTGTTTTTCTTTCAATATTCCTTGCAGGGATTTTTCCCCGTCCAGCGGGTGATAAAGACCTACGTCAACGACTTGTCCTTTGAAACGCAGAAAATCTTTCTCGCTGACCAACAGGCGGTCCAGTCCCGGTGAGGATACTTCCAAATAATAGTTTTGCTTAACAGGGTCTGCCTCGTCCAGTTTTTGACTGAGATAACGACTGACAACCTCGCAGTCATCTGTACTCATGCTCTCGTAAGTGTCTGCGGTTCGTTTGTCCACAAACACCCGCAGATACCAGCTATCCGCTTCTTTCACGAACTCGCAACGAGAGAGTTCATAGCCGTTCTCTCTGCCGAAGGATTCCATCCATTCCGCAATGAGTTCCGTGATCTTTCTTTTGGCCACAGCCCGCTGCCTCCCACAAAACGAAAGAGTGGGCCCGCCCACTCTCTAGAAATAACTTCATACCGGATGAATGATATCATAACCGCTATGATTTTGCAATAGTTATTTTATGTATCAAGCGGATCAGTTCATCGGCGATTTCGCTTTGAGGAACGGTTTTTACAGGCTTTCCCTTTTCAAGGATCAGTCCCACACCCTTTCCGCATGCCACACCGACATCGGCGTTGGCGGCCTCGCCGGGGCCGTTGACTTCGCATCCCATCACGGCAACACGCAAGAACTCTCCGCGCCGGGAAAGCTGCTTTGACAGCGGATCCAGCGCCTCTTGGATCTGTGCGGCAATCACGGGAAGGTCCACACGCGTTCGGCCACAGGTGGGACAGGACACAAAATCGATTCCGGTCCTCCGGATCCCCGTAGCCTCCAGGATTTCCCTGGCCAATATCACTTCCTGTATCGGATCCCCGGTCAGGGAGACGCGCATGGTGTCTCCGATCCCCTCCAGCAGCAGCGCACCCAACGCAACGGCTGACTTGATCCGTGCCGGATGCCCCACACCGGCCTCGGTCAATCCGATGTGCAACGGCACCGGACAACGGGCCGCGAACAGGCGGTGTGCTTCGTGATTCATGGGCACATCGGCAGACTTCAAAGAGACGATCAGTTCCGTGAATCCGAGTCGTTCTGCGAACGCCACGGCATGACAGGCGCTTTCGCAAAGCGCTTCGGCACAGACGCCTCCGTACTTTTGAATGAGTTCTTTTTCCAGAGAACCCGAATTGACGCCGATCCGAACAGGGATCTTATAGGCGGCTGCCTTTGCGTAAATCGCTTCCAGCCGATCTTCCGTTCCGATGTTTCCCGGATTGATCCGAATTTTATCCGCTCCGTTTTCGATGGAGGCCAAGGCCAGCCGATAATCAAAATGGATGTCCGCAACGATGGGCACGGAAACAGCTTTCTTGATCTTGTTCAACGCAAGGGCTGCATCTCTGTCCGGAATCGCGACGCGCACAATCTGGCACCCTGCGGCGACCAAGGCCCGGATCTGTTCTATCGTGGAATCCGTATCACTGGTATTCGTATTGGTCATGGATTGGATCGAAACGGGATGATCTCCTCCGATCATCACAGTACCGCATCGCACAGCCCGGGTCGCTCTTCTCATCTCAAGCCTCACAAGATAAACTGAAACGTATCTTTAAATACCAAAAACACCATCAGGCCCATCAGAAGGATCATGCCGATCATGTGCACACGGGCTTCCGCATCGTCGCTGATGCGGCCCCCCGTCACTGCGCGGATCAGCACAAACAGGAGCCTTCCGCCATCCAGCGCAGGGAGCGGGAGCAGATTCACGATGCCCAGATTCAGACTGATCATCGCCATCAAATAAACCACGTTGATCAAACCGTACTGCGCCTGCTGTCCGATGATGGTGACGATCCCGATAGGCCCCACTACATCCGACGAAGATGCTTGCCCTGTGATGAGTTGACCGAGGAATGTGCCCATCGTTGCCATCATGGCGGCCGTGGTACGCAAGGCTTCCTTGGTCCCCAGAAGCACGGAATGAGAAAGTACCGGCGTGATCCCGATCACTTTTCTCCCTTCTTCATTTTCTTCCGTGAAGCTGACGAAAGTCTGCTCGTTGCCTTCCCGAAGGATCGTCACCGAAACGGAGCCGCCTCGACTTTCCGCAATGGCCGACACCACGGATGTCCAGTCGTCGCAGCGCTGGCCATCGACAGCAATGATCTCGTCTCCCGGCAGAAGTCCCGCTTCTCTTGCAGGATACCCCTCCGGGACCTGATCCAGCGTCGTCGTTAAGGAACCGGCATACGTGAGGACCACGGCAAGGACCAAAATCGTTGCAAGAATGTTCATAAAGGATCCGGCGACGATCACCAGGATCTTCGCCCAGGCAGGCTGCCGATTGAACGCTCTGTCGTCGCTGCTGTCCTCGTCTTCCCCTTCCATCTTGCAGTATCCGCCGATGGGAAACGCACGGAGGGAATATTCCGTCTCCCCGGTTTTTCGCTGAAAGATCAGCGGTCCCATGCCGACGGAAAATTCATTTACTTTGATGCCGACTGCCTTGGCTGCGGCAAAGTGTCCGAATTCGTGAACGAACACCAGTACGCAGAACATCAGTACGGCGATGAATATTGTCATTTTCTTTCCTGTGCTTTCTTTGATAGGATCGATCTTATCATTCTTCTTGTCTCGGATTCCAGTGCCAAGATCTCTTCCACGGAGCGGATCGTTGTGCTCTTGTGTCCCTGCAACACCGTTTCCACCAATTCCGCAATCTCCGCAAAACAGATCTCATCTCGCAAAAATGCCGTCACCGCTTCCTCGTTGGCTGCATTCAACACCGCAGGATAGGACCCTCCCGCCGCAACAGCCTCTAAAGCAAGCCCCAGACAGCGAAACGTTCGGGGGTCCGGTTTTTCGAAATGCAAGCAACCCGGTTCAGTCAGCTCCAAATGTTCTTCGGAATTTTCCAGGCGCTCCGGATACGACAACGCATAGGCGATCGGGATCTTCATATCCGGTTTTCCCATCTGGCCGATCACGGAACCGTCCCGAAACACGACCGCGGAATGTAAAATGCTCTCGGGGTGGATCACCACGTCGATCCTGTCCGGTTCCATGTCGAACAACCATCTGGCTTCGATGACTTCGAGTCCTTTGTTCATCATGGTCGCAGAATCCACGGTTATTTTGGCGCCCATGGTCCAGTTGGGGTGCTTCAGTGCCTGTGCTCTGGTCACGGTTCGCAGCTGTTGGCACGAATATCCTCTGAAAGGACCCCCGGAAGCCGTCAGGATCAGCCGTCGGGGCGGAGCTTGATTCTGAAGACACTGGAAAATTGCCGAATGTTCACTGTCAACAGGAAGAAATTCGACACCGGCACGCCGGACGGCGTCCATGACGATTTCTCCGCCGGTCACCAAGGTTTCCTTGTTGGCCAGGGCAACGTCTTTTCCTGCATTTACGGCCGCCATCGTCGGCTGCAGGCCGATCATGCCCATCAAACCGTTGACAGTCATCCGGACATCCCCGAGGGAAGCCGCAGCGCACAATCCTTCCATCCCCCATGAAAATTGGACCCGGGGAAATCGTTTTTGCAATATTCGCGCATCGTTTTCCGTCGCCACCGAAGCATACATGGGTTTGAAAGTCTGTATTTGGCGGGAAAACAGTTCCGTATTCCAACCGGCAGTCATCGAACAAACCCGAAATCGATCCGGATTTGCCCGCACAACTTCCAGCACCTGAGTTCCGATCGATCCTGTAGCCCCGAGCAGCGCAATATTTTTCATGCTGATTGTGACAGTCCTTTCAGTTGTATATGATAAAAATCGTGTAGTAGTAAACGATCGGCAGCGTAAACAGTATGCTGTCGAACCGATCCAGAATGCCACCGTGTCCCGGAATCAGAGTCCCGTAGTCCTTGATGCCCATCGTACGTTTAAATGCAGAAGCAACCAAGTCTCCGATTTGCGCAAAGAGAGATCCGAGACACCCGATCACAGCACAGTGCAATACCATATCCGGGATCAGGAACAACCCGAAGAGCGTGCACAGAAGGATGCTTCCGACCACGCCGCCCGCTGCTCCTTCCACGGTTTTTTTCGGACTCAATGCAGGACAGAGTTTCCGTTTTCCAAATCGCATGCCGGCAAGATAAGCAAAGGTATCGGTTCCGAATGCGGTAAAAAGTGCCAGCCAGATCAAGATCGACCCGTGTTCAAGGTGGTCGATCAACACTGCGTGTGAACTGAAAAATCCGATGTAAAAAACCGAAATCATGGTGACGGTACCGTCGGAAACATTGTGTTCTTTTCGGAACAATATCATCATGAGACTCATGGCTACTACGAAAAAAAACCAGAGCATTACGTAGTGCGCATAGGACGCCACAGATGCATCGGTCTCGATCATATGTCCGTAAATCCCGTAGAGGAGCAGCAGGCAGAACCAGGCTGTAGGCCTGGAGGGTCGTATGCCGATCGTCCGAAAGCCTTCCGAAAATTCGGATATGGCGATCGCTCCAATGACAAATGCAATCAGCAGAAGAGGCATTCCACCCAGATAAATAAACAGGGTCAGGGGGATCAGCAGAAATGCGGATACGATGCGCGTCTTCATGTGAGTCCTCCGAATCTCCGATTTCTCGATTGATACACGTGAAGCGCTTTTTCGAATTCGTCCGGACTGAAATCCGGCCAAAGAACTTCAGTTACCACCAGCTCGCTGTACGCAGCCTGCCAGATCAAGAAATTTGAAAGACGGTATTCCCCTCCGGTTCGAATGATGAGGTCCGGATCCGGCGTATTTTCGCTGTACATTCTTGCGCTGAGAGAAGTCTCGTCGATCGCCTCCGGTGAAAGTCTCCCCTCTTGAATTTCTTTGCACAGCGCGTGCACAGCCCGGAGTATTTCGGCTCTTCCGCCGTAGTTCAAAGCGATGTTGAAATGCAAACCGTTATTGTTTTTCGTAGTTTCCATCGCTTTTCGGACGGCATGTTGCGCATCCGAAGGAAGCAGTGACCAGTCCCCCCATATGTTTACCCTGACATTATTGTCGTTCAGTTCTCGAATTTCCTTTTGGACATAAAGAACCAGCAGTTTGAATATGCCGAACACTTCCTCTTCGGGTCGTTTCCAGTTTTCTGTGGAAAAAGCGTAGACTGTCAGATGAGAAATACCCAGCACAGAAGATCGCTTGACGATTTCCTTCAGGGCCATCATGCCGGCATTGTGCCCCCGGAGTCTCGGAAGTCCTCTTTTTTTCGCCCATCTTCCGTTGCCGTCCATTACGATGGCTACGTGTTGAGGGATCCTGGCCGGATCCAGTTGTTGCTGTGTCATTGGTCTTCCCCGGCGAAGGCGACCCTCCGCTTTTACGAAGGAAGCCGGGACTGGCCCGACTTCCGCACAATTATCGAAACGCGTCCGGCACGGTGCACACTGTGAGTGTCCACCGTTCGCCGCAGACGGAAACTTTAACGACTCGTTGGTTTTCTTCCTGCTCGGCCGGTCCGCTCGAACCGGTCGAATGAACTGCGGGTACGATGCTCTCCTCACGGAGCAGCTGCATCGCCTCCTTTAAAGGCAAGCCCAGTACGTCCACCGCGCTCATTTAGATCTCCATCAGTTCTTTTTCTTTGGCAGATACGATTTCGTCTATTTCCGTCATGCATTTATCCGTGCGTTTTTGAACGTCATCCAGGTCGTTCTTCAGATCATCCTCGGTGAGCTCTCCTTTCTTTTCCAGCTTTTTCAGTTCATCGTTGGCATCTCTGCGACAATTGCGCACTGCCACTTTTGCCTCTTCCCCCATCCGTTTGATGATTTTGGTGAGGTCTTTTCGTCTTTCTTCTGTCAGCTGCGGGATCGCCAACCGGACGCTTTTGCCGTCATTGCTGGGATTGATGCCCAAATTGGATGTCATGATCGCTTTTTCGATGTCTCCGACACTCTTGGGGTCGAAGGGTGTGATCAGAAGCGTGCGCGGGTCGGGCACCGAAATATTGGATAGATTTTTCAAGGGCGTGGGCGTTCCGTAATAGTCGACCTGAATCTGATCCAACAGCGCTGCATTGGCGCGTCCTGCACGGACCGTATTCAGCTCTGTCTTCAAAACATGAAGCGTTTTCCTCATTTTTTCCTGATACACTTCTTGCGCGTTACTCATAAATGCCTCCTTTGCTCAAAGTCACTCTACGCCTGCCCGAACCTGTTTATCGGATAATGGTTCCGATATTTTCCCCCAGACAAGCTTTCATGATGCCGTTTTCTTCGGCCAGGCCGAAAACGTGCACCCGTATTTTATTGTCTCTGCACAGGGATGCAGCTGTTGAATCCATGACTTTCAGGTCTTTTTCCAGCACATCCATATGCGTCAGCTCCGTAAATTTCTTTGCATTCGGATTTTCGGAAGGATCCGAATCGTACACCGCGTCCACTTTTTTTGCAAGAAAAATCACATCCGCTTCCATTTCGGCTGCCCGCAGAGCTGCCGTAGTATCGGTACTGAAAAACGGATTGCCCGTCCCCGCCGCAAAAATTACGACGATCCCCCGATCCAGGTGCGCAAGCGCCCGCCTGCGGATATAGGGCTCTGCCACCTCTCTCATTTCGATGGCCGTCTGCACTCTCGTAGGGATGCCGTTGGCTTCGAAGGCATCCTGCAGCGCCAGAGCATTGATCACGGTGGCAAGCATCCCCATGTAATCCGCGGTTGCCCGGTCCATGCTCTTGCTTGTCCGCCCTCTCCAGAAGTTGCCTCCGCCCACCACGATGGCCACTTGGACATCCAGCCGGACCAGCGCTTTCACGTCGTTGGCGACTTTGTTGAGCATCGATTCATCCAGGCCGACTTTACTTTCACCGGCCAGAGCTTCGCCGCTGATCTTCAAAATGATTCTCTTGTATTTCGGTTTCATTCATCCCTCCGTGTCGTGATCCTGATTCCGGCCTTCCGATAAACATCCGAGTAATTATACCACACCGGTCTGTCGTTTTCCATTCTCTTTTGCAAAAAGAGAGACGGTTCGCGTCTCTCCGGGCTGTGGTTTTATTCCTTCTTTTTTTGTTTGAGGTCGCTGCCGTATTTGGAAGAAAAAAAGGTATTGTTGTACTTTTCGATCTTCCAATCCGGAACATTGCATCGGGGACAAGGCGCAATGATCAGTTTGTTTCGCAGCCATCTGGCTGCTCTGGAATTTCGGGAATTTCGCGCGTGGATCGTTTCCCCGCAATGCGTCGTGATGACAACGTAATCTCCTTGCACTTCCAGGGAGCGTATGCCGTGAAGATATCCGTTCCTGGACGGCCAAAGTTTGATCCGGTCGATCAGCAGGAACAGATCCACATTTTTCCTGTAGTATCTCGTTGCATCCGCCATTATACTCCCTCGCGGCAAAGGGAGGGAAGAGAGATCTCTCCCCTCCTGCTGGCGAGACGCACGGGTGCTTCCCCCGTCTGTAGGGATTTAGAGTCCCCATGATCCATGCGATCCGCGCCCCAGAACCAATTTTATATATTCAACGGTGACCCGTCGATATACGTGATGCTCTTTCCGGCTCTTCGGATATTTTTAAAACCGCTTCTCACTGCGGCCAGCCGTTCCAAACCGAAACCGATACCGACCCAGACATCGAACACGCCCCAGCGCCCGTCCAGGTACATCGGTCCGTAGGCGCCGGAAGCAACTTCCAGACCGTCTACGATTACATCTATGGTTTCTTTATACACCACGGATTCTTCTCTGACAAGTTCATATTTTTCGATGCCCAGTATTTTCATGGCTGACCGAGCGTACGCTTCAAGCACCTCTGCCTGACGCCCGTCTTCCGTGGCGGCCAACTCCACCATGTTGAGCATCGTAAATTCATTCAAGTGTTGGGAACCCTGGGATTCCTTCCGAAAACAAGAGCCGCATTCGAAGATCTTGACAGGCTGCCCGCTGATTCGTTTCAGCTCCCGCATCATGATGTACAGGTTCGGCGCCAGCATGGGCCGCAGGCACTTGTTTCTTCCAAGCCAGAATACTTGCCTGGACAGGTCGCTGTCTTCGCCGATGTTCATGCGGCTGAGCATGTCTCCCGTAATGATGCTGGGTGTGGCTACCTGGGTATACCCTTCCTCTTGCTTCAGCCAGTCTTCCATCAATCTGATCGTGCTCAGCAATATGGGCTCCCTGCGCTCGTTCAGCAATGTATCGATGCGGTCTCTGTTGATTCGAACCCATTCGTTTTCCTTCTCTTGAAATACCCGGTTGCGCTCCGATTCCGAAGAAAATGTATCGGTCGGAATCGATTCGTCCGCACCCAGTTCTGCCAGCCTCTCGCGCTGTGTCGTCGTAAATTCTATCATTTGATCACCTCGGCAACATTTGCCTTTCGCATTCCGTTCCGGCAGTATGCACATCCTTTCGGATTCCCCACACATGCTTCGCAGGATTCCGGCGGCATCGCCGATAGGTCCGACATGGCCAGATAAAGGCCCGAGCAACTCTTCAGCGGCAGCATCAAACCGTTATCTTTTGTCGTGACGCCGATGGATTCCGCGTGCAGCCAGGCACAAAGTCTTTGATTTTCCGTCATGGGCATTCCGTAAAATCCGGGGCCGAAATAGGAAGACAACTGTATGTCGCTTTTTGAAAGCGATCGCCGGGCGTCGGCGCAGAAGGCTTTCGCCAAAGCGATCCTGGCCACATCCACATACGCGGTTCCCCAGGTATGCGCAAACAGTTGCATCGTGATCGGATCCCCCTCTGTGGAGACGCATTCACCTGCCGTGACGACAAAGGCATAAATAAATTGAACGGCGCCGTCGGGTATCTGAGAAAAGGCATTGCACGCCAGTGTTTCTCCGTCTCGTGCGAGGGCGCCGCCCGAAATACAGCTTCCGTCCCAACGGGAAACGACAGCACGTACGTCGATGCCGCTCAATCCTGCTTCTCTGGCCTGATACGCTGCATCCATCATCCGGCGGTGCTTTCCCTTTGTCAAGTCCAACCCGCTGTAGCGGATAAAGTACCCCAGTGCCTCTTCGTACAGGTCTTGTTCGTTCAATGTAATTTTTTGAATCGCATCTTTCATTGTGGGAAGTACATGGCGTGCGCATAGCACATTTCAAAGCCGGGGTGCGCGGATAAACTGACATGCCGGGTTTCTTCGGCGGCTTCTTCGGCTTTCGAAAAAGCATCCTTCGACAACAGTGCCATCGAAGCGCCTGCCCCCGCGGCGTTGCCTGCATGAACGACGCGGACCTCTTCAACAGTCGGAAAGAGGCCGATCCGCAACGCACTCCCCCTGTCGATGTAATTGCCGAAAGCTCCTGCAATCAGGATTCGATCCAAATCGTCAGCCGTTTTCCCGGCGTTGCGCAATAAAATCTCGCACCCTGCCAGGATCGCCCCTTTGGCCAATTGCACCTCCCGGATATCCTGCTGGTAGATCCGTATGGTATCCGTCAGCTGAAATGCCGGTCCGTTCTCCGTGATCGATAATCGACTTTGCAGAAAGGAAGAAAGCTCCGGAATCTCTCCGGGTTTTTTCATTCTCCCTTTATGGTCCACGATCCCCCATTTCAGAAGCTGCGCCACTGCATCGATCAGACCGGAGCCGCAGATCCCGCAGGATTCGTCTCCGGAGATCGTGTCGCAGTCCACACTTTCGGCTGTCAGGACAACGCGCTCCACAGCCCCTCGGGTCGCCCGGGTGCCGCAGCGAATCGAAGCGCCTTCAAATGCGGGTCCGGCAGCTGCAGAGCAGGCAGACAGCTCTCCGTCTGAAACCAGGACGATCTCCCCGTTGGTTCCCACATCGATATATAGGACGGTTCCCGTCATTTGCGGCAATCCGGAAGCCACCATGCCGGCCGTGATATCCGACCCAACGTGACCGGCAATGCCCGGAAGCACCGACAGCTTCGTTTCATCGTCCCCCCGGATACCGATGCTCCGTGCCGGGATTTCCACCGAACCCCGATAACCGGGCGCGTAGGGTGCCCGGGCCAAAGAGGACGGATCCCGGTCCAGCAACAGATGGCACATGGTCGTATTCCCCACTGCCGTGATCCTCGCCAAGGGTCTGGATGGAATATCCTCCAGCAGCTGATCCAAAAGACCGTTGATGCATTCGACCACCATCCGGTGCAGCGTTGAAAGACCCTCTGCCTCCTCCATACAGTAGTTGATGCGGGAGATCACATCCTGCCCGTATTTCGACTGCGGATTCGTTGCCGATACGATCTTGAGCAATCGATTTTCTGCCAGATCCCACAACATGCCCACGATCGTGGTCGTTCCGATGTCAAAAGCGGCTCCGTACATCCGTTCGTGTCCGACAGGAAGCCGCTCCAAAAATTCCCCGGGAAGGATCGTCAGACGTTCTTTTCTCGGATCCAGCCCCAGCATCTGACATCGTCCGCACTGGTGGCATCGTCCGCCGAATATACAGACTTTGTTCGTTTCCATGATCCCTCCATTTTGAAAAGGGCGGCATTCTGCAACACCGCCCTTTCTGTTTTTCTCGTTTCAGAGTTCAAGTGCTTCAGGGAAATAAACCGACTCCTTGCCGATTTACTTGATTCCTGCATGCCGCTTGAATCGTTCGACCGAGTTGATGCGAATATCCAAAGCTTCGGCGATCCTGAACTTTGCTTCCATTCCCATGGTAGACTCTGTGCAGGGCTCCTGATGTCCCAAGCCGAATCCCCGCTCCTCGCGGATCTCGGACATGGTCACCACGTCGCAAATCTCCTCCAGCGTCAGACCGAGCTTGTCGGCCACATAACGCTTCGCTTCGTCGATGCGCATCTTCTTGCTGAGCTGCAGGCGCATGACCATGTCGCCTGTGGTGCGTACACCACCCATACTGGAAGCTACCGAGTGGGCTGCTTCCATGCCCAGCGGATCACCGACGCCTATCTACAATCCGTCCAGGCGGCAAATCTCTATAAGACATTTGTCTGCCCGGGTGACCACATCGGCCGGGACGTTTTCGCACATGGGAATGCCGCACACGCCCATGCCCACGTCGGCATGGATGGGAATATTGGACGCTTCCACCGTAGCTTTGATAAAGGTGCATACTCTGGCAATGTTCCAGGGAAAACTCTTACTGCAGTTTGTGTTCACGACAGGTCCGAAAATCGATGCACCTGCTTTTTCCGCCAGTTTGACCTGCTTGTGAGGATAAAGCCCCGCAAGCCGCTGACCGTCGTACTCCAGTCTACCGTGCATTCCCAGGATAAATTCGCCGGACATCCCGATGATTACCGGCATATCCGGATAAGTCTTCGTGATCTTTTCGCAGGCCTGCAACGTAGCCAGAAAATCTGCATCTCCCGCCGCACCGCTGGTATCCAGCTCAATGGCATCGGCACCGACTTCGTACGTCTGCTTGGCCACAAACAGAATATCGTTGACGGAATGCTTCACCGCCTCTTCCTGTGCGGCCAGTGCTTCTTTGATCTTTCCTTGAGGCAGCAGTTCCGCCCAGTTGTCTACCGGC
>Ga0265294_10001879_pt1 | contig 27968 bp, 26 predicted proteins | sample MunlanPumphouse3_FD_192504 | JGI IMG/M metagenome (GOLD analysis project Ga0265294, IMG submission 192504) | Groundwater microbial communities from a municipal landfill in Southern Ontario, Canada - Pumphouse #3 | ecosystem: Environmental > Aquatic > Deep subsurface > Groundwater | place...
ACATATGCCAAGAGCCAAAGGGAAAAGAATAACGTGAGTATCCATAAGACCATTTTTTTATAAAAATATGATCGCCAACTTGCAGTGTTGGAATCATACTGCCAGATGGTATGTTAAATGGTTCCAATAAAAAGCTGCGGAAAATTATCGCTATAAGACCCGCCCAAAATAAAGTATTTATCCATTCACGTGTTGTACTGGTATGTTTTTTTGCCATAATTTCCTCTTTTTTATTTGTTGGCATTTTATACCTTGAATTAAATACGTGCAAGTTTTATTATTTGATACATGATTTCATTGAGTTCTTTAATTTTTAATGGATTAGATGCAACGCGGATCGAGGTTCAAATTCAAATGACCGCGGGTATGTCCGAACAAAATTTTTTTCTGATTGGATTGCCAGATCGTGCGGTCAAAGAATCACAGATGCGTGTAAAGAATGCTTTGGCATCTTTAAATATTTCATTGCCTAATAAAAAGCTGACTATAAATTTGGCCCCCAGTGATATTGAAAAATCTGGTTCTCATTTTGATTTGCCTATATTATGCGGAATTTTGTGCGCTATGGGGATTTTGCCAGAAGTCGAGTTATCAAAATACGTAATAATGGGCGAAGTTAGTTTGGATGGCGCAATTCAAAAAACAAATGGAATTTTACCCGCCAGTGTTTGGGCAAACAAAAATGGAATGGGAATAATTTGCCCGTTTGAAAATGGGGGCGAAGCCAGATGGGCAGGGCACTCGGAAATTTTGGCGCCGACGCATATTTTAGATTTAATAAATCATTTTCGTGGGACACAAATCTTGCCAGTTCCAGAAATAATTACACCCAAACATAACACGGCATCTGTTGGGGATTTGTCCGAAGTGCACGGGCAAACAGCCGCAAAACGGGCATTAGAAATCGCGGCGGCTGGTGGGCACGCAATGCTTATGGTTGGGCCGCCTGGATCTGGAAAAACTATGTTAGCCTCTCGCTTGGCAGGGATTTTGCCAGAAATGACACCAGATGAAATTTTAGAATCATCAATGATTCATTCTGTTGCGGGACAATTAAATGCACAGAGTTTGATATCAAATCGCCCATTTCGTTCGGTTCATCATACAGCCAGTGCGGTTGCATTAGCGGGCGGTGGAACGGATGCTAAGCCCGGGGAAATATCGTTGGCACATGCTGGTGTTTTATTTTTAGATGAATTGCCAGAATTCCAAAGGGCGACATTGGAAATTTTACGTCAGCCGATGGAGACGGGGAAAATTATGATTTCGCGGGCCAAGAAAACAACGACTTATCCCGCTCGTTTTCAATTGATTGCGGCGATGAATCCGTGTCCTTGTGGACACTTGGGGAATCATGCATTGGAATGTTCCAAGGCACCGCGCTGCGCCGAAGCATATCAAAATAAAATCAGTGGACCATTATTGGATCGTATAGATTTGCATGTTGATGTTGATGCTGTAAATCCATGGGAAATGAAAATTGATGAGAATGAAACAGAAACCAGTGCGGTTGTTCGTGCCCGGGTTGCCCGTGCACGTGAAAAACAAATTGCGCGCCAGGGTAAAATGAATGCTCGTTTGGATGGTAAAGAACTAGATTTAGTGGTTGCATTGAATACAGAACTGACAGAATTTCTAAATAACGCCGCGGAAAAAATGGGAATGTCTGCACGTGGCTATCAGCGGATTAAACGTATTGCGCGGACAATTGCGGATTTGCGTGGCAGTGATGCGGTTGAATTGGTTGATTTAACTGAGGCTATATCGTATCGTCCAATCAAGCGTGGAAAATATGGGGCATAAAATGCGAAAATTAAATTATAAATTTAAGAATGAAAAATTATTTGAATTGGCAATGACACAAAGTGGTGCAGATTCTGTAAATAATAATGAACGTTTGGAATTTCTTGGCGATCGTGTTTTGGGCCTGTCGGTTGCAATTTTACTTTATAATATGTTTCCAAATGAGTCCGAGGGGGATATGGCACGTCGTCATGCGGTATTGGTTTCCACAGATACTTTGGCGAATGTTGCAAAAGAATTTGGACTGGATAAAAAAATCAAACATGGGCATATGACCGCTGGCAAAATGAATCATATTGCGGCAAATGCTATGGAATCGGTTTTTGGGGCAATTTTCTTAGATGGGGGATTTGAAGCGGCGCGTGCACAAATAGAAGAAATATGGCAACCACTTGCTGCAAAAGATATTGTTCCGCCAAAAGATCCAAAAACAGCATTGCAAGAATTTGTTCAAAAAAATGATGATGGCGCATTGCCCGAGTATGAATTTTTGAATCAAAGTGAAAAATCACATGCCCCATTATTCAATGTCTGTGTATCAGCATTGGGACACAGCGCGATTGGTATTGGCGAATCAAAGAAAGAAGCATCTGCGAATGCAGCTGAAAAATTATTAAAAATTTTGTCTTGAAATAAATTGACTTGGGCAAACAGCCTTTCCATTAATGCGAACCGAATAATGTAAATGCGGACCAGTTGACCGTCCAGTATTGCCCGTTCTTGCAAAAATACAACCAGCATCTATTTTTTGTCCTACTGTTACCATAGAAGTATTAGAAAGATGACAATATAAAGTTGAAAAACCACCAGCATGTTGAAGGAATATCCCATCTCCACAAGTATTATCGTGCAAAATCTTTGTTACTGTACCATTCGCTGGTGCAAATACCGGTGTTCCAACAATTGCTGAAAAATCTAAAGCAATATGGGAATGAGGTTTGTCGGACAACTCTGGTATATATCTTGTTAATGCACAAGGCGAAGAAATTCTGGGCAAGCCCATTAATGGTTCGCCGCGAGGTATTGTTTGCCCAACTGGTATTTTGGGATTTGATATTAAACAAGCTCGCTCAACAGATGGTGTACTTTCTGTGGGTTCGATTTTTGGTGGGTTACAAATATCAGGATTTTCTGCGCAATAAGCATCTATTTTTTGTTGAACAATTTCAGCGTCGTGTTCCAGTCTTTTTCGTTCTGTTTCAACGGTCATTCCAGAATATGCACATCCAGATACGCAATTACCATTTTTATCCCAAACGGTTTCAAATGGGGCGTAACCTTCGGTCAATGAATCGACCCGTTCGGTAAAAGAAGTATCAAATTTTGTTTCTGGGAAACTGGACGCAGACAATTTCATAACATTTGATGTTTGTGATTCATTGCCCGGGAAGTCAGCAGCATAGCTAGAAAAAGATAATAATATACAAAAAGATAAAGCAAAAAATCTCATGAACAAATTATAGCATAAAAAAAATATTTTATAACTTAATAGCAAACTTTATATCTTCGATTGCCAGTGGCATATTTCGCATGCCTTGGCCCACGGGATAATAAACAGGATATACGCAATAATCTGTGCCGTTGATGTTTTTTATAACGCATGTTTTACGATTTTCAGATACTTTGATCGGACACTTTAAAAATATAGAACTGACCTGATTTCCAAAACAAATTATGCGTTTTGGATTTATCTCTGAAATTTCTTGTTCTAATAAATCCAGATATTCTTTGAATACACTGTCATTTATGTGCACAGCGTCATCTTTGGTGCATTTGCCCAGATTTGTTACAAAAATTTTATTTTCAGAAAGTTCTTTATAAACCAAGTTCGAAAAATTATAATCCCAATCAACCGGCTTCATAGATTTAATTTTGTCGGCAGTTTTTTGACTGATAATTCCGATTTTTCGAAATAATGCCCAAGTGTTTTTTGTGCCGATCCATGGTGCTTTTAATCCCGTCCAATTTTTTTTGCTGGATGGATTTTTTCCCGTCGGATTCATAAAAATAAAACATACATCAGGATTTTTTACACAGCCACAACCGTAAACGCTGTCCAGTTTAGGCGAACCATGTTTTTTCTGTAATTTATCAAATTTTGGATGTAAGTGTTTTAATTGCATTGTTTTAGATTTTATTTAGATTAAACAATGGTGCCGGATGTCGGATTCGAACCAACGACCCTCTGATTACAAATCAGATGCTCTACCAGCTGAGCTAATCCGGCGCAGCCCCCACTTTAACCTTTTTGTTTTTAAATTTCAAGCGTATTTTATAAAATATATGTTGCGAATGTATAAATATAGGTTAAAAATAGAAAACATGATTAAAAAACCAGAACTTTTGGCGCCAGCCGGGACGCTTGATGGATTAAAAACCGCTCTGTTATACGGCGCAGACGCTGTTTATGCGGGGATCCCGGGATTTTCGATGCGGGCGCGGGCGAAAATTACCACCGAAGAAATGAAACAGGGAATTGAATTTGCACATTCAATGGGTAAAAAAGTATATCTGGCATTTAATTTGTTTGCGCATGACAATGATTATAATTTGTTGCCACGGGTCAAAGAAACCATAGAATATTTGGGGCCTGATGCGTTGATAATATCTGATCCCGGGGTTTTAATGTGGGCAAAAGAAATATTTCCAGATATGACGATTCATATTTCAACCCAGGCGAACATTTGTTCGGCAAATACCGTTAAATTTTGGCAAAAAGCGGGCGCAAAACTATGCGTTCTTGCGCGCGAAGTAACGCATAATGAATTTAAAGAAATTCGCAAAAAATGTCCCGATATAGGACTTGAAATATTTATTCATGGCGCAATGTGTATGAGCTATTCTGGGCGTTGTTTATTATCAAACTTTATTACGTGTCGTCCGGCAAATCGCGGCGCGTGTGCGCAACTTTGTCGCTGGAAATATGATGTTATATTGCGCGAAAAAGAAAGTGGCTTGGAAATGGGTTTGGATGAAGATGATCGTGGTGCATATATTTTAAATTCCAAAGATTTATGTTTAATGCCACGTTTAAAGCAAGTTTTGGGAAGTGGTGCAGATTCATTAAAGATAGAGGGTCGCAACCGCAGTGAATATTATGTCGGCAGTGTTGTTCGCGCATATAGAAATGCGATTGATTCTTATTTTGAAAGTCCAGAAAAATTTGATCCGGCGCCATTTATGGATGATTTGAATGTTTTGGAAACGCGGGGTTATACAGATGCTTTCTTTGATGGAAAATTGGGGGCAGATGCGCATAACTATGAAACGACTCGGTCAGATTCTGATTACCAAGCAATTGGAGTAATAACGGGCGCGACAGACGACGAAATAATTATGGAATTGCGTAATGAAATAAAGCAGGGCGATGAAATTAAATTTATTTTACCAAACGTGCTGGCAAAAGTTCCCGTGGTTTTAGACAAGATTATAAACGCTAAAACGGGCGAAGAATTGCCCAAAATGTCTGCTGGTCAAAAAAACAGCATTAAAATATCAAAGGCATGGGTTGATAAAAAGTATTTGGATAAACTAGGGCCATTGGTTTTGGCATATAAGAATAAAGCCCAGGCATAATTTCCTGAATTTACATTTTTCTTGCTTTGTGGGATTTTATGTTGCACAATTTAAAACGATGTGGTTTCGCCGCGTCGAACAAGCATAAACGAAAGGTTAAATTATGCGTCAAGGAAAAGTAAAATGGTATAATGGTAAAAAGTGTTTCGGGTTTATTACCCCAGACACCGCAAATGAAGCTGGCAACAAAGAAGATGTATTTGTTCATTCTTCCGCATTAAAAGCAGCAGACATTCGATTTTTGAATGAAAATGATATTGTGGAATTTGACGAAGAAGTCAGAAACGGTAAATTATCAGTAACAACATTAAAACTGATACAACGTGATGAAGAATCGGCAAAAAGGTTCCAAGAACGCCGCGCATCATTCCGTGGTGGTGATCGTGGTGGAAATCGCGGTCCACGTCGTGAAGATGGCGATAAAAAACCAGGATGGAAATTCTGGGGTGGCAAATAAAAATAAATCCCGCAACCGCGGGATTTTAATTTATAAAAATTATTAAATTAAAAAATCCGCCAATTGGCGGATTTTTATCAATGTGTAAATTTTATCTGCGCATCATTGGTTTGCCACGCATATCTGGATTTGCGCGCATTTCATCGCGATGTGCATCCAATTCTTCCATAGTGATACAACCGTCGCCGTCTTTGTCAGCGGTGTCGATTCTTTGTGGCATTCTATCATTTTGCAATTTGGCAGTATCCAAGCAGCCATCTACAAACATATCTGCTGGGATTGCACGCATACCACCACGAAAATCAGGTCGTGCACGCATATAGTGGCATGTTAAATACCCTGCGGCAAATATCAGGCCAAATACAATCAATCTTGTTAAGAAACTGCAACGGCAGCTTACAGGACATGCAATAGTTGTTTTTGCGGCTGGTGCAGGTTTTGCTGCAACCGGTGCGCGTTTAATTGGTTTTTTTGTTGCCATTTTCCTTCCTTTTGGTTTGACTCTCTAAGTATAGGGTAAAATAAAATCCCGCGCAAGCGGGATTTTATCCAATAGTAATACCACAACTATTAATTCAAAGCTTCTTTCAAAGCTTTACCAGCTTTAAATTTAGGCTGTGTAGATGCTGGGATTTTAATAGCAGCACCAGTTTGTGGGTTACGGCCAGTTGTTGCTTTGCGTTTTGCGGATGTAAATGTACCGAATCCGACCAAGCGAACTTCGCCTTTCTTTTTCAAAACTTTTGTTACTGTGTTGATAAATGCATCCAAAAATTCACCAGTCATTGCTTTTGTTGCGCCGGTTTCATTTGCGATTGCTTCAATCAATTCTGCTTTATTCATAATGTTTCTCCTTTATTAGAGTTTTGGTTAAGGCAGATATTTCCTTCCTGCTTGTTCGAATCGTAGGAAATCTGCCCGTTCAGGTCAAGAGCTTTTTTTAATGGGCTGGATGGACGGCCGAGCTGAGTACTGGACGACTGGCTGGATTATTAGATTCACACAGTATAAAATTCCCGCTGGCCCCGTCCAAAGTAACGCGGCGATAATGGTTTGGTGTATGTATTAAAATAGTAATTATTAATACGACCCAAAATAGAGTTTTTCCCAGAAACTTAATGCTTTCCCAGCTTTTTTCTTCGAATTTATCTTTTAATAAATTTTGATACAACGACCATCCAATCATTGCGACCCAAAACATAAATATAAAAAAGAAAACGACGTTTAAAGAATTGCGTAAATAAGAAAGTTGCTTTGCTATTTCATTAAATATTGATTGTGCCGCAGGACAAACGAATAAAGCATTTTCTGCGACCGAATCGGGCAAAACATGAATCGGTGCCGTGGGAAAAAGATGTATCCCGAAAGAAGATGCGGCAATAATTGCAATAATGGCAAGTACAGAAAATAAAAATCCTGGATTCATAATAATGATTATATCAAAATAAGCGACCGCTTGCAATTGATTGCGTCATATTCTATAATTTCGCCCACAGTGGGGAATTTATAATGAACTATAACGAAATTCGCAAATTATTTCTGGGTTATATGGAAAGAAATGGACACAAGATTGTTCCATCATCATCTTTGATACCAGATGATCCAACTTTACTTTTTACAGTTGCGGGTATGGTTCCGTTCAAAGAAATCTTTTTGGGGCGTCAACATGCACCAGCAAAACGAGTCGCAGATTCCCAAAAATGTCTGCGTGCCGGCGGAAAACATAATGATCTGGAAGATGTCGGTTATGATGGTTGGCATCATACTTTTTTTGAAATGCTTGGGAATTGGTCTTTTGGTGATTATTTTAAAGATGGCGCCATTGAAATGTCTTGGGAACTTTTAACCAAAGATTTGGGGCTGGATCCATCACGACTGGTTGTAACGACTCATATTACCGATGATGAAGCAACTAAAATATGGAAACAGGTTACTGGCAAAGATGCAATAAGATTGGACAAGCCCAATTGGTGGTCTGCTGGGGATACTGGACCATGTGGGCCCTGTACAGAAATTTTCTATGATTATGGGGCGGATGTACCAGGTGGATTACCAGGCAGCGTGGACGAAGACGGCGGACGCTATGTTGAAATATGGAATAATGTATTTATGCAGTTCGATCGCGGCGTAGATGGTGGTTTAACAGATTTACCAAATAAAAACGTAGATACTGGCGCGGGGTTGGAACGTTGGGCAGCTATGTTACAGGGTGTTCGTGATAATTATGATACTGATTTGTTTGTTGGATTAAAATCAGCGGTCAGTGATTTAACTGGTATCAAAGAAACATCAGAAAACAAACCTTCGTTTAAAATTATTACGGATCATTTGCGTGCAGTTGGATTCTCTATTGCTGATGGTGTTATGCCCAGTAATACGGAACGCGGATACGTAATACGCAGAATTTTAAGACGCGCCATGCGACATGGCCAGGTTCTGGGACATAATGGTTCATTGTTATCAAAGCTTTATCCTGCGCTGGTTCAGCAAATGGGTGATGCTTATCCAGAATTGGTGCGTGAACAAGAAAGAGTAATAGCAACCATAGAAAAAGAAGAAAATGCTTTTGCAGATATGTTGCAAAACGGATTAAAGTTATTAGAAAAAGAATTACCTAATATAAATAATAAGGTATTACCAGGGGAAGTAGCGTTCAAATTATATGATACTTATGGTTTCCCATTGGATTTGACCCAGAATATTTTGAAGGAACATGGAATGTCTGTTGATGTCCCAGGCTTTGATGCGTCAATGGCACAACAAAAAGAACGTTCCAGAAATTCTCAAGTGTTCAAGGGCGGATTGGCCGATCACAGCGAACAAACGACTAAGCTACATACAGCGGCGCATTTATTGCAGGGCGCATTGCGTAAAGTTTTAGGAGAAGGCGTTCTTCAAAAGGGCAGTAACATAACCGCAGAAAGATTACGCTTTGATTTTTCTTTTGATAGAAAATTGACCGAGGATGAAATTGCTGAAACTGAAAAAATTGTGAATCAGGCGATTGCGGACGCTGTTCCGGTCGTATGCGATGAAATGTCGGTTGATGATGCAAAATCTTCGGGTGCGCTGGGTGTATTTGATAGCAAGTATGGTGATAAAGTAAAGGTTTATACCATTGATGGTTATTCTAAAGAGATATGTGGCGGTCCACACGCTGCAAATACCGCCGACTTGGGCAGTTTCAAGATAAAAAAAGAAGAATCGTCGGCTGCTGGTGTCCGCAGGATCAAGGCCATAATTGGTTAAAATCATACAATAGGGGGCGAATTTCGTCCCCTTGACTTTGATATCCCTAACTGATAGAATCTAGCGAACCGCCAAAGGGCGAGGATTCACTACAAATAAATTCCCAAATTAGTTTATTTATTCGCAATGAATTTTACCCTTTGGTAAATGTTTAATTAAAAAAGAGAAAAATATAAATGGTAAAACTTAAAAGAAATGCGCAAGATATGATTGAAAAGGTATCTTTCTTGCAAAATGGCGATGATTATATTGATGATGGAAAAGATATTGCAATCGCTTCTACAAAAAAAGCAGTTGAAAAAAAATCTGACAAAAAAACAAATAAAAAACCCAATAATATTAAACCAAAAGCAACGGTAAATAATAAAAACACACTAAAGCAAGTTGTCGAAACGGCCGAGCCAGATGATGTTATTTCATTCTTTGCAATGGGCGGATTGGAACACGTTGGCCAGAATATGTATGTGTACAAGCATAAGGGTAAATATCTGATTGTTGATTGTGGTATGGGATTTTTGGATGATGACGTTGGTGGCGATGATACAAAATATTCTGATACAACGTATCTTGAAAAAAGAAAAAAAGATATTGTTGGAATTATTTTAACACACGGACACGAAGATCACGTTGGCGCAATGAAATATATTTGGCCAAAATTCAATTGTCCGATTTATTGCACCAGATTTGTGGGTAAATTTTTAACTCGTACTTTTAACGGAATGGGTATTGATTATAAACCGTCTGATATAAATGTTTTTGATCATAATGGCGCCAGTTTTAATGTCGGCCCATTTGAAATTGAAACTTTTCATGCCAGCCATTCAATACCAGAAGCACAAATGGTGGTCATAAAAACATCAGCTGGTAAAATTTTACATACAGGTGACTGGACATTTAATGACGCAATTCCAATTGAAAATCCAACAGATTATGCGCGTTTGCGTGAAATTGGCAGTGATCCAGATTTGTTGGCTTGCGTTTGCGATTCAACAGAAATTAAGCGCCAAGAACCACAAACAACCGAAGAAGAAGTTGGTATAACACTAGAAGGGATAATGAAAAAAGCCCCTGGTCGTGTCATGGTAACTGGATATTCGCGCAGTATTGCCCGTATCAAAGAATTTGCAGACGCCGCAAAGGCTGCAGGTCGCAGCCCATGTATAAAAGAGCGCAGCAATCCACGTCCGGTACCTTATGTTGGTTTGCCAGAATTTCGTGAAATCGCTATAGAATGCGGATACTTGGATAAAAACGATGTAAGTTTGTTTAAAGATATCAGCACTATTCCAGCTGAAAAACAGGCAATCTTTATGACCGGTTCCCAGGGTGAAAAATATGCAATGTTAACGCGTTTATGTCGTGGCCATGTAAAAGAATTAAAATTAATGCCAACAGATACGATTGTGTTCAGTGCAATTATTATTCCAGGTCGCGAGTCCGAGGTTTCGTTCTTGTATAACAAGCTGGCTAAATTAGGTATTCATACACATACAATTTTTGACACTGAAAAAGTACATGCGAACGGACACGCGGGCCGCCCTGAATACGAACGCTTTTATGATTTGGTTCACCCCCAGGTAATTATTCCAATGCATGGTGAATATGTAACTGAAATGTTAAATGCAAAAATGGCAATGGAACGTGGCGGGGCAAAACAAATGATGTTGGTTCATAATGGTGATATTGTTCGTTTAAAGAAAGGCGATGAACCTTATGTTTCCGAAAGCTTTAAAACTGGGTTCATAGTGATGGAGGGCGAAACCGAACGCCCGGGCGACGGGATTGTTTTGAAAACCAGGAAAAAATTGGCCACCGAAGGCGCGGTGTTCGTAACCTTGTCCGTGGACAAGCGCGGATATCTAAAAGACGTGCCAGAGGTTTCATCAGCCGGTCTGTTTGAAGCAGATACAACTGGATTTGCAAAACGTCAAATTCAAATTGAAATTACAAACGCAATAAAAGATCTGGGCAAAGGCGAACGAAAAAGCCAAGATGTTTTACGCGAAGCAGTACAAAGGGCGGTAAGAACCGTGATTCGTCCAATGATGGGCGATCGCAAATCCCCTGCAACGCATGTTCATTTTGTGTTTAAATAAATAAATCCGCAAAAATGCGGATTTTTTCTTGCAATTTATAATAAATGCCTGTAAAATCAGCGGGCTGAGCAGTCAGAACTGAATAATCGACGGTGCTTTTTTGGTCCCGTCAGAGATAAGGATTCTGTAGAATGCTTGGCACCTAAAAAACCAAAAGGATTAAATTATGGCACGTGATGGCGCAAAGCGCAGCACCAGAAAACTGAAAATTTCCCGCCGTTTGGGCGTGAATTTGTGGGGTCAGGCTAAATCCCCATTCAACAAAAGAAAATATAAACCTGGACAACATGGTCCAACCAGCCGCGGTGGAAATAACTCTGATTATGCAAAACAGCATAAAGCAAAACAGATGTTAAAGGGTTATTACGGAAACATCGGCGAAAAGAAATTCCATAAATATTACGAAGAAGCATCAAATATGCGTGGTGATACACCAAACAATATGATTGGTTTGTTGGAAAGACGCTTGGACGCAGTGATTTATCGTGCTAAATTTGCACCAACAGTGTTCAGTGCACGTCAATTGGTCAGCCACGGACACATCTTGGTCAATGGTAAACGCGTAAAAATTTCCAGTTATATGGTTAAACCAGGTGACGAAATCACAGTCAGTGAAAAAGCAAAACAAATGCCATTGGTGGTATTGTCTTTGGAATCTGCGGAACGTCCATTTGCAGAATATGTAAAAGTTGATGCGGCAAACTTTGTTGCAACATTGATCAGAATCCCAGAATTTGCTGAGGTTCCATACCCAGTGCAAATGCAACCAGAATTGGTCGTCGAATTTTATTCCAGATAATATGGAATACATTCAAAACAAAAAATCCCGCATCTGCGGGATTTTTTAGTATTTAATTTTTTAATCTTTTAACTTCTTGGTCCATTCGTTGTCTGGGAAATTTGTGCGCAACATTTTGGCATATCCATTTGCTTGCTCGGGTAGACCAATCGCTGTGTATGCTTCGGTTAATCTGAACATAGCCTCGGGTGTCATGGCGGTTTCTTGGGCGCTTTTTACAATAAATTGCAGACGGTTTATTGCACTGGTCCAATTTTCTTTTTGCATATCACGTCTGGCGGAATACATGGCCTTGCCGGCAATATAATTTTTCAAGATTATGATTTTATTTTGTACGTTTTTCGCATACTTGGAATTTGGAAATCTTTCCACCAGTTGTTGAAATTGGTTTAATGCATACGCAGACATTCCGGGTTCACGGCGGACATCAGAAACCTGGCGATAATATGTCATGCCACGCAAATACATAACGTATGGAACATCGGTGTGTCCGGGATGGAATCGCATAAATCTGTCTGTTGTCAGCAAAGTTCCCGCAAAATCCCCATCCATATATTGACTGTATGCAGCCATAATCAATGCATCCGCAGCCCATTGACTGGCGGGAAAATCTGATTCAGCTTTGATAAATTCTTCGGACGCTTTTGTATAATTTTCGTCTTTTAATTCGGTGTATGCGTCGTTATAAATATCAGATATTGTTGGTTCTGGTGGTGGTACGCTTCCGCCACATGCGGATAAAGTGACACATACAGCAAATAATAAAGATGTTTTTTTCATTTCTTGATTTCCATTTTGTTATAAGAGTATAATGCCTTTAATGAAACTTGGCAAACATATTTTCAAAGTAGGCAGTTGGACGGCAGTATCACGAATTTTCGGATTTGTTCGTGATGTATTAATTGCAACGGTATTGGGTGCAGGGCGTCTGTCGGATATTTTTTTGGCCGCGTTCAAGTTGCCGAATATGTTTCGTGATTTATTGGGCGAAGGTGCGCTTTCTTCGGTATTTGTTCCAATGTTTGCCGAACAAAGAAAATCAAGGTCAACAAAAGCGGTTAATTTCGCAAATAACTTTTTTTCATGGCTAATGGGGGTTTTGTTGGGGATTACAATTGTTGGTTTGGTTATAATGCCATTGATAATTTTAATATTGGCGCCGGGATTTGCGGCGGATCCAGGAAAGCTGGATTTAACAATAATTATTTCCAGATGGATGTTTCTTTATCTTGTTTTTATTTGTGGAACGGCATTTTTGGGCAGCGTTCTGAATGCTGTTTCTGAATTTGCATTGGTCGCATTTATGCCTGTGTTGTTTAATATATTTTTAATCAGCGCGCTTTTATTTGCCAGATATATCGGTGCTGGGCAAAATGTTTTGTATATTTTATCAGCAGCGGTTGTGTTATCCGGCGTATTTCAGATGCTAATTTTGTGGGGCCGCTTGCGTGCGAAAAAGTTCGGATTGCGTTTAATAAGACCACGTTGGAATGCCCAGATGAAGACGGCTTTTAAAAGATTAGGGGTTGGGTTATTTGGAACGGGCTTTTATCAAATAAATATAATTATTGGAACATTGATTGCCTCTTATCAGGCGGGCGCAGTTTCTTGGTTGTATTATTCAGACAGAATGGTGCAATTGCCATTTGCAATTATTGGGCTGTCGGCTGGAACTGTTTTGTTGACCAGTATTTCAAACGCATTGGCAGAAAAAAATATGTCGCGTGTTTATGCTCAACAAAACGCTGCATTCAGACAAAGTATGATGTTAACTTTGCCGTGTATGGTTGGATTGTTTGTTTTGGCAATTCCTATTATCCAGTTTTTATTTCAACATGGCGCATGGACACACGAAAGTACTTTGGCGGTGGCACAAGCAATGATGATCCAAGTATTCGTTTTGCCGGCAATGACAACCAACCAAATTTATTCAAAAACTTTGTTTGCAGCCCAAGATGTTAAAACCCCAGTAAAAAGTTCTATGATTGGTTTGGGTGTATCCAGTGTGCTTTATTTGGGATTATTTTCTTTTATTGGATATCTTGCGATTCCGGTTGGTGGTGTTATCGGAGGATATGTAAAAAATTGGTTTTTATTACGTGAATGTCGTAAACGTAAATTATTCAAAATTTTACCAAAAACAAAACGCGCAATGGTTGGTTTTTCGGCGCTGTCAGTGGGATTGGGCGCAGCACTTTGGTTTGTTGAAGTTACAAATATTTGGATTTTAATTATGACAATGGCTGTGTTTGGAATAATTTATTTGCCATTGGCTTGGATTATTAATAAAAAAAGTTGAACGCGTGCCTTTTATGTGATAAAATGGGAATTAAGAATGGAAGGAGGAAATCCATGAAATTATATTATGTGCCGTTTTTGGTTTTGCCGCTCGCACTGGCCGCATGTACAGATACGGTGATGAACAGCGACAGCGCCAGTACCTATGGCGAAATCAGTGAAGAAAACTTAACAACTGTAAATGTGGAAGATACTTCTTATTTAATGGCGGCTGCCCCTGAATACAATATTGGGCAACCATTTAATATAGACAGTGTTCAATATAATCCAATAGAAAACTTGTCTTATAATGAAACCGGTACTGCCGGAATAATTCCAGATGATATGAATGGCAGCAAAACAAAAGACGGTGAATTTTATAATTCCGATCAATTAGTTGGCGCCAGCAAAGTTTTACCTTTGCCATCAATCGTTCGGGTTACTAACTTGGAAAATGGAAATACCGTTGTATTGCGTGTAAATAATCGTGGTCCATTTGTAAACACCAGAATTTTGGATGTTTCCACAGCAGCGGCCAAAAAATTGAGCATGACCAGCCCAACCAAGGTCCAGGTTCAAATTATGGCAGAAGAAAGCACAGCGGTAAAGAATGCAACATTGGGAACTGCGACAACACCAACTTCCTTGGAAGAAGCCCCAATGGAACAAGCAACAATGGCTAATAATGGTCCATACACTGTTCAGGTTGCAGCTTTCTATAGCGAAGACAATGCAAAAACATTGGCCCAAAGAATCAGCAATATGGGTAATGTTCAAATCATTAACGAAGGCGGAATGTTCAAAGTTCGCGTATTGGGCTTGGATGCACCAGGGGCAAAGAATACTATTGATACATTACGCAGTACCGAAGGTATGGCCCCAGGTCTGTTGAAAGACGGCAAATGGGTAAATGCCAACAGTATATAAAATGTTAAAATGAAAATAAAAATCGCGCTATATGCGCGATTTTTTATTTATAAAGTTTTTGTATTTTTATCTAACGTCCATAGGAACTTGGGTCCACGTTGATTAGTAAATAAGCTATTATAATTTTCATGTGGATCGCCTATATCATTATAATAAATTTGTCCGATTTTCATTCCTTTTCTAAGAATTATTGGATATCTTGTAGATAGTTCAAGGGTTATTTCACCTTTGAATCCTACGGATGTTCCCCCGGCGGTTTGATGATTAGATAAACTGCATCTTGCAAGTGTGGATACACCGTCTATGGATATAGCATAATTATATGTTTCAAAAAATTTCATAGTACTGCCCAAAGCAAATTGCCAAGGTTTTAATATATAACCAGTATCAGGAATAATAATTTTTTTTATTTTTACTGGTTGTTTTTCAGTTTTTATTTTCGAAGGGTCTATAGCAATTTTTCTGGGGTTTAATAAAGTTAATAAAATTTCTTTTAAACCATAATTAAATATTAATAATTCTTCGCCTAAATGAACATCATAAGAATTAATAGCAATATATTCTTCGCTAAAAGGTGTTATGTTGATGTTTGGTTTATCACCCGGATTTTTTGGATTTGGATTTTTTATTTCTTTTAAAATTTGTAAACCTGATAGTCACATTTTGATTTTCTATTTAATTTTTTACTACCATTCACTCTAATACACACTTTAATTCATGATTATAAAAAGTCAATAATTAATAAAGCTTATTGCTTTCTGATTTTGCTGTGCTATTCTGTGCATCATGAAAACACATTCTGGATTTATTGCTATTATTGGTCCTACAAATGCGGGCAAAAGCACCCTGATTAACCAAATCATGGGGCGCAAGGTTTCTGCTGTATCGCACAAGGTTCAAACAACTCGTTCGCGCTTGCGCGCTGTAAAAATGGTTGGGGATACCCAATTGATCTTTGTTGATACCCCTGGGGTATTTAAACCATCACGCAGACTTGACAGGGCTATGGTTGGCGCTGCTATGGACGCATTGGGTGACGCAGATGCAATTTTGTTAATGATTGATGCGAAACACGGCATTACACAAACAATTAGGGATATAGTTATCAAGACAAATAATGTTCCTCTGTTTGCATTTATAAACAAGTCTGATGCCGTCAGAAAGGATACTTTGCTGCCAATGATAGCCGGTCTGTCTGAAATGGCATCATTTCGTGAAATTTTCATAGGCAGTGCATTGAAAAATGATGGTATTGAACCAATGTTAAAATCATTGGCGGCTGTAATGCCGGAATCACCATATTTATTTGAACCACGTGATCAAACCGATGTCCCAGATACTTTGTGGTTGGCGGAAATTACACGTGAGAAAGTTTATAAATTTGTTCATCAAGAATTGCCTTATCATATTTTTGTTGTGACTGAAAAAGTTGATACTGATGACGAAGGTGTTTTGGATATTTATCAAAAAATAGTCGTTGCAACCCAGGGACATAAAAAGATAGTAGTGGGAAAAGGCGGTGCACAATTAAAACAAATTGGAATGGCCGCACGTCACGAAATCCAAGACGAGTGGGGTGTAAACGCCAGATTGCATATTTTTGTTAGCGTTGAATCAAATTGGGAAAACAAGCGCGAAAATTACGAAGAGCAGGGCCTGGATTTTGGTAAATGAGAGTTTCAGAGTTTGATTTTGAATTGCCAAATGAATTGATTGCTTCGCATCCGCTGGACCGTCGCGACGCCAGTCGTATGCTGGTTGTGGATCCTAAAATTTCGGATAAACACATTACTGATTTTGTTTCTTATCTGCGCCCGGGGGATGTTGTTGTTTTTAATAATTCACGGGTTATCCCCGCGCGTTTTGATGCAGCCGCAAATGATGGCGCAAAATACGAAATTACACTGCATACAAAAACAGATGATGGGTGGCTGGGCTTTGCAAAAAAATTCCAGAAATTAAAAAGCGGTGAAAAATTAAAATTGGACGATGGCACTGAAATTGAAATTCTGGGAAAGTCCGATGAAAGTGGACTGACTATAAAATTTTATGCGGATGATGTTTTTTCTGTGCTGGATTCGGTTGGTAAAATGCCATTACCACCATATATGAAACGCGAAGAAGAAACGTCCGATCGTGAACGCTATCAAACAATTTATGCAAATCCACTGGGCAGCATGGCCGCACCAACGGCAGGGTTGCACTTTACAAATGAATTGCTGGATGCGGTGCGCTTGGTAGGCGCAGAAATCGTAAATATCACATTGCATGTTGGTGCGGGCACTTGGGCGCCAATAAAAACCGAAGACACCGAAAATCACAAAATGCACAGCGAATGGGGCGTTATTACACAACAGCAAGCAGATATAATAAACAATGCAAAACAAAATGGCGGACGCATTATTGCGGTCGGCACAACCAGTTTAAGATTGCTGGAATCCGCTGCGGGAAAACCATTTTGCGGAACGACAAATATATTTATTACGCCGGGATATAAATTTAAAATAGTTGATGTCTTGTTGACTAATTTCCATTTGCCAAAATCAACATTGTTTATGTTGGTGTCGGCATTTGCCGGTCTGCCCGAAATGCGCGCAGCCTATGCCCACGCAGTTTCGGAAAAATACAGATTCTTCAGCTATGGCGATAGCTGTTTGTTGTTTAGAAAGGATGCTTAATGTCATTAAAATTTAATCTTATTGCAACAGATGGTATGGCGCGGCGCGGCAGCGTGGAAACCGCGCATGGAACATTTCAAACGCCCGCATTTATGGCGGTTGGAACGGCCGCCACGGTCAAGGCACTGACCATGGATATGGTGCGCGATACTGGCACCGAAGTTATATTGGGGAATACTTATCATCTGATGCTGCGTCCGGGTGGCGATCTGGTTGAACAAATGGGCGGACTGCATAAATTTTCTGGCTGGCATGGACCGATTTTAACCGACAGCGGTGGATTCCAGGTAATGTCTCTGTCGGGTCTAACAAAAATGTCCGAAGAAGGTGTGCAATTCACATCACACATTGACGGCGGAATAAAACATTTTTTAACGCCTGAAAAATCCATTCAGATTCAGAATCAATTGGATTCCAACATCACAATGGTTTTGGACGAGTGTTTGCATCTGCCCGCGCCGCGCGAACGCGTTGAAAAAAATGTAGAAATGGTTACGCGTTGGGCAAAACGTTCAAAAGAGGCATTTGTAAATCGCGATGGTTATGGAATTTTTGGAATCGTCCAGGGTGCAGATTTTATAGACCTGCGCGAACGCTCTGCCAAGCAACTAATTGAAATTGGATTTGACGGATATGCGGTTGGTGGATTGGCGGTTGGCGAACCACAATCGGTTATGTTTGAAATGCTGGAAAAAACGACACCATTGCTGCCAAACGATAAACCCAGATACTTGATGGGTGTCGGGACGCCTTTGGACATTCTGGGCGCTGTGGAACGCGGAATTGATATGTTTGATTGTGTTATGCCAACGCGTGCGGGTCGCACCGCCCAGGCATTTACCGCAAACGGCACAATAAACCTGCGCAATGCAAAGTTCCGTGATGATACAACAATACTGGGTGATACGGGATTGACGCTGGCATACATTCATCACTTGGTCAAGGCAAACGAGATTTTGGGCGCAATGTTATTGACCCAACATAATCTGAAATTTTATCAAGATTTAATGCGCGATATTCGCCTTGCAATTGAAAATGGAAATTTTGTAGAATTTAAACAGAAATTCATAGAAACTTATACAGGGGGATAAAATGCCAAAAAAAGCAAAAGAAGTAGCGGTTATTGATAACGGCGGTGCAAAAACCGTTAAACGCGAAGCATCCTGGGTAAAACGTGTATGGATGATTTTTGCAATTGTTTCAGTTCTGTGGTTGCCATTTGTTGCGTGGGCACCTTTTTATGTTCGTACTAATTATGCGCAACCAATAAAAAAGTCTGTTGTTGTTTCAATGTTCTTTGACCTGCAAAGATATATGCAGGAACAATATGCGCACTTATTAAAAAATGTTTCGGGCAGTATAGATATTAAAAAACCAATCGGTGTAGCAATTGAAAAGGTAAAAATTGCGGACAAGCCAGTGGCCAAGGTTGAAAAAGCATCAGCCAAGGCGGAAAAAACAACCAGTAAGCTTTCCAATCTTTCTGGGATTGCTGGGCGCTTTGGTGTTGATACCAGTGCGGCAGACAAAGTAATTGGAAGTGCTAATAATGCAGTGGCCAAGGTTGATGATACAACCAAATTGGTAAATGACAGATTGGACAAAGTAAAATCTGAACTGGAAAAAACAGCACAGATGGAAATTGATAAAGAAATGGATAAACAAATAAAATCATTTCTGGATAAACAAAGTGGTGGAATGGGAACGGTATTGTTAACTGATTATGGAATCAAACATGTTATGCCGTGGAAGCCCAGCACTTGGCCAATCACAACGAAAATTTATAATGATTTGGAAAAATCTAATTTGTTTGTGATTCAAACTTTGACTAATCTTGTGGACAGATATTTTGGATATGTAATGTGGGGAATAATGATTGTTGTTTGGGCATTAGGTCTGTTGATATGGCTTAAAATTATGAACCATGTAAAGATGATAACGTCCCCATTTATCGTTTGCCCACGATGCGGACATACATTTACAAATAAAAAACGTATGGCCATGGGAATATTAAAAATATTCCAACCATGGAAATGGTTTATTTAATTAGGTACAAAAAAACGCGGCATATGCCGCGTTTTTTTACATTCTTTGTCTGCGATATTTATATAAACTTGCTATATCCCTGTGATGATCTTTTGTTAAATAATCTTTTAGCAAAGATTCCAATTCTTCTAGGGATAATACGCTGCATGATAAAGTATTGATAATTGTTGGTAATAAGTATGTTTGATTCCCTTCTTCTAAACTGCCGCGCATTTCAACTATTCGTTTAATCCAGTATTCTTTTAATTTATTATTATCATAAGGAACAGTAAAGTTTGTTTTAATGGCTGCTTTTTTAGTTTTTTCGGCAACAAATAATGGACGCCAATTTTCAATAAAGGATGCCCCAGGGTTATAATGCAGTAATTGTTGTATGCGACCAGTCTTTGGATTTATAGAACCTGGGAAACGTGAAGTTCTGGAATTATCTTTGACATTAGGATCACTATCTACGAACCCAAGTTCGATTAAAATATGTTCGCGCAGCCAATCATATTCTTCTATGTTTTTTGGTTCGTCTTTTGCAGCTATTTTAATATGAATTGATTTATTCCCTGAATATGTTGCTTGGCAAATTACACTGATATTTTCCTGAACTTTTTGCCATTGACTTATCAATGGTAAGTGATCCCATTCAAACAGCATATATTTTAACTTACAATTTAATCTGGTGCGGCCAGTTTTAGAAACTTCATTTTTCTGGGTTTTCCATAAATCGCCAGGTTTTTCCTGGATAAATTCGTTTATACATTCGTATATTCCGTTATTATCATGTGCCCATCCATTCCCATTTGAACTGAATCTGTGAAAATTTTCATTTGTTTGTCTGGTTGCATGCAACCCTTGGAAAATAAATTCTGGCGACAAATCAGCAAATAAATCATATTGAAGTTTCATAGATGATGAAACCTTTATATCTGATTTTTCTGATGGGGTTGTTTCAACATATTCTATGTTTCCAGCATTTTTCCGAGGGATAAATTCTCCGCCAGGGGTTAATACTTCTGGTATGTTAATAAAGGCGTCTAAATTGATGCCGTATATAGATTCATTTTCTTGTCTGATATCGTCTTCGATTTTAAATATAGATTTTATAAGTTCTGGATTGCGCGTTTCTTTGTATTTGTTATGCAGTAATAATAATTCTTCTTCTTTTTGCTTTCTTACATCTAAACACCAGTCATCATCAAAAGAAAACAAATGTTCTTTGATATAAAATTCTAGTGCGCCGGGGGATTCTTTGGATTTTTCCCCAGTTAATTTATCGGCGATTGTTTTGCCTTTGCCGTATTTAATTTCTTTGGAACTTTTTCTGGCATCGCTGCTGTGTTGATTTATAAATATAGGATTTAAATTAATATTTGTTTTATTTGTCGAATCAATATAACCATCATGAACAGATCTAAAGAAATTTTGAGCCAAGGTTTCTAAAAACTTAATTTTATTTTTTTTTCCTGAAAAATCTAATAGTTTTTCATTAGCAAAATCAGAAAAAGCATAAATCGTCCAAGTTAATAAAAATTCTATGTGTGGGGCAAAAAAGGCGCCTGGATATTTTGGTGCAACTTTTTTCCCATTGCGCCATTTCAAAATATCGTTTTTATCAGATTGAATTGTATATCCGCAAGATTTTAAAAAATTTTCATATTTATCTATAAAATTATTAGAAAATAAAACATTTAGAATATATTTTTGTTTAAATTCTTCAAATTGGTGGTAATTAAATTTTTCCCCCATAAAACGTCTTAATGTGAAAGATAAATCTTTCATAGTGTTGTTATACGAGTTTTTTAAGCATACCCCACGAATCCAGTCCCATACAGCCTTTGTTATATCTTCGATATCTGTTCCATTAAAAGCGAAAAAGTATCCAGCAAATGCGGCACGCATTTCTGAATTAAAGTTGGAAGTTTGTATCTTTTTGGATCGAGTAAACAAAGGTGCAGACATATCTTCTTTGAAAGAATCATTGTCTTTTAACAAGCGATTACAAAGCAAAATCATTGCATAATTTGACAGAAATATTTGTCTGCTGGGGAAAAGCGTTCCATGCGCAAGATGCATTCGGATTTTAATATGTTTTTCTATGATGCCACACTTGTTCTTCAAGAAATCAATAGTTGATCCAAAATCTTCGGTGGGGCGTGTTGGTAAAATTATATTTATAACATCATTAAAACACCAAGTATCTTTATCTTTTATACGGGTTCTGACGGCGTTCAAATCATCAAACATTTTATTAAATGTGGGGTCCATCGTTTTTGGATCCGCGTACTTGAAAAATCTTTGGGGTAAATTTAGTTTAAGATTGTTGAACAGGTTATAGTAATCGCCAGATAATAGCAATTCGTGCTGTTTTTCAAAATCTGTCGCAAAATTCATAGCCCGATTATATAACAAAATATATATTTGTCAAGAATATAGGCGGTATTTAATAAAATGCTTGCAAATGAGTAAAACTTGTGCCAAAATTGCCCAGCGTGCGAGCGTAGCTCAGTTGGCTAGAGCGCAACCTTGCCAAGGTTGAGGTCGAGGGTTCGAGCCCCTTTGCTCGCACCAATTTATTGGTAAAAATAAATAAAATGAGAAAGAATAATAAAAAATTTATCTAAATTGCGCCACGAAACAAAATTTCGCGGGCGCTTTTGTGCCCGTTTTTAATAAAAAAAGGAAATAAAATGCCAGATCAGACGAAAGCTTTATCAACAAATGAGCTGGAAGCACGCCTGCAAAAAGCTGAAAATATTCGCGAACGCGATGGGGTAGTTTGGAAGGACCGATTTGAACGTACCGCAACTATCACTGAAATCCGCGGTATGAAAGATGGGACCAAGGTCAGCGTTCCTGGACGTGTGATTGCGCTTCGTTGGTTGGGTAAACTAATGTTTGGTCGTATTTATGACATTAATGGTGAAATTCAATTTTCTATGTCACGCGAAGAATTGGGCGAAGAACAATACAAGTTTTTCAAGGCCAATGTTGACATGGGCGATTTCGTCGGGATAACTGGTGAACTTTATCAAACCACCGCTGGGGAACTGACAGTAAAGGTTTCAAAATATGAAATTTTGGCCAAGGCTTTGCGCCCATTGCCCGAAAAATTCCATGGTTTGACTGATACTGAAACACGTTATCGTCAGCGTTATTTGGATATTATTGCAAATGAAGAAACACGCCGTACAATGTTGATGCGCTTTCGAGCAATTCAGTTTATTCGTGAGTTTTTAAATAAAAACGGATTTACAGAGGTTGAAACACCAATCCTAAAAACAGTTTCATCTGGTGCCGCGGCCAAGCCTTTTGTTACGCATCACAATGCACTGGATACAGATTTATTTTTACGTATTGCTCCGGAATTGCCGTTAAAGGAATGTATTGCGGCGGGATTTGATCGCGTTTATGAAATTGCAAAAAACTTTCGTAACGAAGGCATGGATCCTATGCACTTGCAAGAATTTACAATGATGGAATGGTACTGTGCATACTGGGATTATAACGATAATATTGATTTTTCTTGGAAGTTTGTCCAAGCGTTAATAATGGAACTGCGTGGAACATTACAAATTGAATACCAGGGTATAAAATTAGACTTTTCCAAGTATGAAAAATTAGATTATACCGCAAAAATGAGCGAAATTATCGGAACAGATGTTTTGCAATTTGACGATGTAGAAGAATTAAAAGCTGTGGTCGTCAAACGCGGATTATTTTCAGCCGAAGAAATTGCAGGTCTAAAGTCTTTGTTTGCGGTCATAGATTATGTGTTTAAAAACAAGATTCGCAAAAATATAGTTCAACCAACAATAACATTTAATTATCCAACTTATACACGTCCATTGGCACGCAGAAATGATACGGATTCCAGACGTGTAGATAATTTCCAGTTAATTGCATTTGGTGCAGAATTAATAAATGCGTATTCGGAATTAGTGGATCCAATCGAACAAAGAAAATCATTCAATGAACAAATGGCGAACAAGGCCAAAGGGGACGAGGAGTCTGTTGATCTAGATGAAGATTTTATGTTGGCCATGGAACATGGTATGCCACCAATTTCTGGTTTGGGATTTGGCTTTGAACGTTGGATGGCAATGCTTGCCGACCAGCCAACATTGCGCGATGTAATTTTGTTCCCTATGATGAAGTAAGCATTATGAACAAAGAAGAAAAAGTTTTATCCCAGATTGCTCGGCATGATAAAAAGAATTTGGCAGAAATACAAAACGCTTTAAATTCTGGGCGTATTGATGCAACGGCAGCAGAATATTTAACTAATATTTATTATGATGGAATGCAACAATTCCGTGAAATGTTTTATGTTTTGGGGAAATGCTTTGGTGCACCTAAAACAGCCGTATTTTCTTATGATCCAGTAAATGATAAACAATCCGAAGAACCGGTTAAAATCATAGATATAAAACTAACTTCTGCGTATATTGTGCATCATCGTTTGGATGAAGATCCAATGAGAAACCAGTTCTTTAAAATCGGTGATGGGCACAAGGTAGTGTTGGCTGCATCCAGTATAGTAAGTGTTTTGGTTGGTGCACAGAAAGATATTTCTCGTTCATTGGATAAAATAACTGGAAAATATTATACAGCTTATGTTGATGAAATTTTAAAAACATCACGAAGTGTTTTGGGTAAAAATTGTGAAGATACAATTTTAAAAATTAAAAATAAATTTTATGAAAAATATGTTTCCAATACATCTGAAACAGTTATCCAGGTCATAGGATGTGATGTAAAAAATAAAATTGTTCCGCTTGTGCGGGCGTTGGATAAAATACAGCCAGCTCATCAAAGATTAAATGATATTTGGCGTGTAAAATGTTTATTTGATTTAATTCCGCAGGCTCGTACTTTTATAGAGCGTATAACAGCAATGTTTCCAACAAAAATATTGCGTGCCAGTGATAAGTTTTATGACCTTAAAAATCCCAGAAATTATCGTGATGCAAAAGTAGTAATGAATATAAGTAATGACGATAAAACAATTATCCCCATGGAAATTATGTGTCAAATGCGCGTCTTTTTTAATTATGAAAAAAGAACACATAAAACGTATGAAAATCAACGCTTTTTACTTGATGAAGAAAGACTAAAAACCGCGGAACAAGAACAAAGACAATTTTTAGAAGATGGCATCAGAAAATACAATACTATGATTTGTGAGTATACTGGTGATTTGATGGAACGTGTCGGCTGGAATATTTTATATAATCGTGGCAATCGTACTGATTCTTTGTTCGAGGGTTTTCCAAAAAAAACAACAAAGTATTACCCAGAAAAATTTATAGATGCGATCTTTGAAAAACTGGATAACAGCGTAAAAAATGAAATTTTCAAAGTCGAGGATTCCCCCAGAAAATTGGAAACTAGTGAAGAAATAGATATTTTCAGATTTTTGGCGCGTTTTATAATGGTTTCATCAATGCCATATCGCGAAGAATTTTATAAAATTCCAGGGAAGGATGTAACTACAAGACTCTTTAACTTTATTATGTCTGAAATCTATAGATATAATAAAGACATCTAAATTACATATTTTCTAAACGTACAATTCGCTCGGATGTTTTTGGGTGGGTTGCGAATGCGTCGCTTAAAAATTCTTTTGGTGCCATCGGGTCTGCAATACAAACCGTTGCCATTGATTTGCGATTATCCAAAACTTCTACACGACAATCAGTTGAAATTTTGCGCAGTGCAGACGCCAAGGCCTTTGGATTACGCGTAATAAATGCCCCGGTTGCATCGGCTGCGAATTCACGTTTGCGCGATACTGCCATTCTCAATAATGGTGAAATCAAAAAGTTAAATACCATAAAAGCTAACCAAACCATAAACAATACGGCAGTCATACTACTTTTTTCTTTGTCATCGGAACCTCTTCCGGAATTCAGCGCCATACGTAAAACTATATCTGCGGCAAAAATTGTTACACCAATACCAGTAATCATCAGCATATCTAAACGAATATCACGATTACCAATATGCGCCATTTCATGTGCAATTACGCCCTCTAGTTCCAGTTTATTCAGTTTGTTTATAATCCCGCGGGTCAGGGCGATTGACGCATCATTGGGATTACGTCCAGTTGCAAAAGCGTTAAGGCTGTTGTCTTCGATAATATAAACGCGTGGCGTGGGCAGACCAGCGGCCAACGCTACATTTTCAACGCTGCGAAAAATTTGGTGGTATTCTTTTTCATCCGCATGAATTTCGCGCGCGCCGGCAGAAGACAACATCATAGAATCGCCAAAAGCCCAAGAAATCATCATCCATACCATACATACAACAAAGGTTGGGGCCGCAACCATTACGGTTGTTTCAAATGCTTTTTCAAGTGGCGCGACAATCCACACGAACAGAAATACCAACGCGATAAAAATAATTGGAAACGCAATAACCAGCGCGGCGGTTTTCCAGTTGTTTTCTTTGATATGGTCATAAACGGTTTTGTTTTTCATAGTTTTATAATTTTTTCTACATCATTAAATAATTTTTCATAGTCACGAACAGCATCATCAAAATGAATCCCAGCAATTCCCAATCTTTCTGCGGACACTAAATTTTTCGGTGTATTGTCTATAAAAATACATTCATCTGGATTTACGCCTGCGCGGTTCGCAGCAATTTCAAAAATTTCAGTTCCTGCTTTGATGGTTTTAACATATGCTGATATAATAATAGGATTAAAGATCTCATTAAATTTATGTTTTGGAAAAATATAATCAGCCCTGTCTTTTCCATTATCTGTGATAATTCCAACAATAAACTTTTCTTTTAATTTTTTTGCGAATTCAACCATCTTATTATCAATAGGGCTGGTATCAAATGCTTCGTTTATCCAATCTGGATTATATTCAACATCAAAGCTTTCGCACATTGATTGCCATATTATATTGTTTTGAGCCTCGCCAATATCTATTTTATGGTCAGCATCAGCGAAATGTTCTTTATACGATGCTACTAATTCTTCGGGACTGACACCTAATTTTTTTGAAAAATATTTTGCAGTTGATACAGAGCCCGATTTGTCGGTTGTTAAAACACCATCAAAATCAAAAAATATCGCTTTAATTTTCATTCTTAAAACTCTACCTTTGGGGCGTTTTTGACAGCTTCTTTTTCAGCTTCGTCCAGTTCAAAGAATTTTTCAGTTGTAAATTTGAACAAGTTTGCAATTACGCTGCTGGGGAATTGTTGAATTGAAGTATTTAGATTCATCACGACCGAGTTATAAAATTGACGTGCGGCCTGAATCTTGGTTTCAGTGTCGGTCAATTCCTGTTGCAGTTCCAAAAAGTTTTCATTTGCGCGCAGCGTTGGATAACTTTCTGCCAATGCAAAAATGCTTTTTAATGCGCCTGTCAGCTGATTTTCCGCTGCGCTTTTATCTGCAACACTGGTTGCGCTCATTGCGCTGTTGCGTGCTGCGATAACGGATTCCAGCGTTTCTTTTTCATGCTTGGCTGCGCCTTTGACGGCATTGACCAAGTTTGGAATTAAATCGTATCTGCGTTTTAATTGGGTATCAATTGTTGCCCATGCTTCGCGTGATTGAACACGGCGCGCGACCAGTCCATTATAAACTGCGATGATATAAAGAACCAAAATTGCTATTATTGCGATTGCTATCCACATAAGTTTTCTCCTTTCTTTTATTTTATTTTTTTGCCGCGAAAGATACGACCTTTTTCTTTGTCCCATTCGCGTTGTTTTATTGTTTGTCGCTTGTCAATTTTGTTTTTTCCAAAACCAATGCCCAACAAAACTTTTAATAATCCGCGTGAATTAAAATAAAGTTTTAATGGTACAATTGTTGCGCCTTTTTCATGTAATTTACCGGATAGTTTGCGAATTTGTGCCGTATGCAACAACAACTGACGACCACGACGTTCATCAAATCTGACAATTTTCGCAGCGGTTGGTAATGGTTGAACCACGATATTTTTTAATACCAGATTTCCGTCTTTATCCATGGAAACAAATCCATCGGTTATATTTACCATACCAAAGCGAATTGATTTTACCTCTGCCCCGGTTAACAAGATTCC
>Ga0265294_10001881_pt1 | contig 27951 bp, 29 predicted proteins | sample MunlanPumphouse3_FD_192504 | JGI IMG/M metagenome (GOLD analysis project Ga0265294, IMG submission 192504) | Groundwater microbial communities from a municipal landfill in Southern Ontario, Canada - Pumphouse #3 | ecosystem: Environmental > Aquatic > Deep subsurface > Groundwater | place...
GATCACTGCGGCAGAGATGCTTTTCTGTGTGAGATGCGACTCAATCTTCCGTTTCCCCCACTTGTTGAACCGTAGTTTGTCGCGGACATAACTCTCGGCAAAACGTCTCTCGTCAATGTACCGCTCTTGGACCAGTCTCGCAAGCAATCTTTCCACAGCATCGGGGTGCAGATTCATCCGCAACAGCTTCTGCCGTATATCGAAAGGAGCATACTCTTTCCGGGCACAGATGCGTGTGATACGGGAGTATGCCTCTTCCGGGGTTATCAATCTCTTTTGCCGCTCCATCCTTCCTAATGTTTTACCGCTCTTACCATCCTATCGTTGCTGGAAAGATCCTTTCTCAACTCAACCTCCGGAAACCCTTTCTCATGCAACATGGAACAAACCTCCTCTCCCCTGCTGCTATGGATCTCAAAATAGAGCCTCCCCCCCTCATTGAGGAGGTGATCCGCCAGTGAAGCAATGCGGCGATAGAAGAGCAACGGATCACTGTCAGCCACGAACAATGCTTCAGCCGGCTCATAAGCAGTCACGGTGTAATCCATCGACTCTTTTTCCGACTCGGTGACATAAGGCGGGTTGCTTACAATCAGATCGAACCGGGTTGTGATCGGGAAGGGTTTGAGGATGTCACGCTGTACAAACCGTACTACTGCCCCATTGCGGCGGGCATTCTCCTCTGCGAGCTGTATCGCCGCGGTTGAAAGCTCCCAGGCTTCTACCCTTGCATGGGCAATTTTCACTGCCAGGGCAATAGCGATACAGCCGCTGCCTGTACCAATATCCAGTATGGCGGGAGCCTTCCCTGCGTTGTCGCCAATGATCCACTCCACCAGCTCCTCCGTTTCGGGACGGGGGATCAGCGCCTCTCTCCCCGTTAGAAGCTCCAGTCCGTAGAAGCTGGTTCTCCCCAGGACATACTGAAAAGGTTCTCCCTTTTTCAATCGCGCAAGAATCTGTTCCAGTTTGCGGCGCTGTGAATCGGATAAATTGCTACTTTTGCCTGAGGTTATATCGGCAAAAGTGCGTCCACTCACCTCCTCCAGGAGGATACGGGCCAGTATGGATTTTTCGGAAAAGGAATAATGTTCACCCAGTTCCTGCCGGATTTGCCGAATTACCTGTTGCATAACAGACTGAGATTTGAAAACAACAATCCTCCGCCATATGATGGCGGGATATCACCCTGACAAAGATAGACAAAATGAGCATACAACCCATCTACATGGAGCGATCTCTTCAGCTGGCCCGCAAGGGAAAGGGTTTTACCGGCTCCAACCCCATGGTGGGAGCGGTTATCGTATACCGCGACAGAATCATTGGTGAGGGGTATCACCATCGCTACGGTGGAGCGCATGCAGAGGTGAATGCCATTGATTCGGTGAAGGATCGCTCACTCCTGAAGGATGCTACTCTGTATGTCTCTCTCGAGCCTTGTGCCCATCAGGGGAAAACTCCCCCCTGCGCGGCGCTGATCATTTCATGCCGGATACCCAGAGTAGTGGTGGCAGTAACAGATCCCAACCCTATGGTGTCGGGCAAAGGTATTGCCATGATGAGAGAGAGCGGCATTGAGGTTAGTGTGGGTATGCTGGAGAAAGAGGCTCGTGAACTGAACAGATCATTTTTTGTGAACCAACTCCAGAGAAGACCCTATGTGATCCTGAAATGGGCTGAGAGCCGTGACGGGTTCATTGATCAACTGCGTTTGTCGCGTATGGAGAAAGCACCCGCATCCATCTCCAACCCACTCACACAAAGCATTGTCCATAAGTTCCGCACAGAGGTGCAAGGCATCATGGTAGGCACCAACACCGCCCTGCTCGATGATCCGCAACTCACTTCACGAAAATGGTATGGATCGCATCCCACACGAATTGTCATTGACCGGGAGAACAAAATCCCTTCCAATGCCGCACTGTTCAATGGGATCGCACCTACAATTGTCTTCAGTAGCTCTCCCCGGAAACCTTTTCCTCACACTGCCCATGTAAAACAGCTCATCATAGACTTCAGCAGAGAGACCAACAGTCAGATCCTCAAACACCTGTACAACGAGCAGATTCATTCGCTCCTGGTGGAGGGAGGTTCACAACTGCTGAGTAGCTTCATCGATCTCGATTTATGGGATGAAGCCTATGTGGAGCGGTCGCCGATAGTGCTACAGCAGGGAGTGAAAGCTCCTGATATAGAGGGTGAAATAATCCACATCAAAAACTACGCCGGCTCGCTCCAGATTCATTTAAAGAGTAAAATAACTCGAAATTTTCTTTAAATATTCATTTTAATATGGTTATAGCAAAAAATCTTTCTACTTTTGCACATGCTTAAACCTGGTGTACAATATTTTTGAAACAAATGATATCTAAATATTTCCCCTTGGCATCGGTGCTTGTTGTAACCTTGTTGTTGCTCTCCTCTTGCCTGAATTCATCGACTGACAATGTGGAATATTCGCCCGATGCTCAGATTTATACCTTCTCGCTCTCGTCCAAAACAGATACAGCGTCACTGCTCTCTGCGACCCAATTCACCATCGACCAGATCAACGGTAGAATCTTCAACCAGGAGCCACTGCCTTATCTTTTTCAGGTAGACAGTGTGTTGCTTTCGATCAGCGGAGCGAACAGCTACAGTCCATTCTCACAGGTATTGCTCACACTCGATGCGGATAGCACCATCTTCTGGCGGCAATCTGATTCAGTGTCGGTTAACCGGCTGAGCAAGATTACAACATATGCTCCTGATGGCATCACGAAAAAGGAATACAGCTTCGAACTGAATATTCACCAGCAGGATCCCTATATCCTCAACTGGCAAAAACTGAAGAGTGATTACCTCCCGGCCTCCCCCCTGTCACAAAAGAGCGTTGCTTTTGGAGGAAACCTCATCACTTACTACCTTACAGCCGAGAGGATTGAAGCGGTTGCGAGTGAAGCCGGAGACGGCACCGATTGGAGATCGGTCACGGTCGCAGGCTTACCTGTCACATCCGATCTATCAACGGTTACTCTTACCGGAGAAGGTTTTTTTATCCTGGACACAGCAGCGAACACGGTTTACCATTCATTGGACGGGATGACCTGGAATGCCGTCTCTGCCTCTTACAGCGTGCAGGCAATCTACGGTTCGATACCTGCCTCCGGAGGGGAAAAACTGTTGCTTGCGGTTGATCATGGTGATGAAATCCGCTTCGCTGAGACAGCCGATTTCACGGAACTGGAGATACTGAACAGGATACCCGATCAGTTTCCTACAGGAGGCTTCTCTTCCGCAAAGGTAGACGATCCTTCATCCTATTCGATCAAGTATCTCCTGCTTGCGGGTGGAACTGATGCAAATCATATCCTCACCAATCAGATCTGGATCCTGCAGAAAAAAGAGGGAGGAATCAAATTCATTCCTTCCAGCCTGCCCCTGTCACTCAACCTGCAGGGAAGCAGCCTCTTTTTTTATGACAACAAGCCCTATCTGATGGCTATTTCACCGGGAAAGAACATTCTCTACTACTCCGACAATTTCGGATTGGACTGGGAAGAAACGAAGGAGAACCAGGTTTTTCCAGCAGCGTTTCCCAAACGGACCCATGCATCGGTATTAACCGATGCCGCAAACTATATCTGGATATTCGGCGGAATATCTTCCGAGCAGACACAAATAACAGACGTATGGAGGGGTCGCCTCAATAAGTTTACGGGAATGTAGGATGCACACCTCATGGACCACCCTGCTATGCTGCCTCTTTGTATCGGCAGCACTCCACGCGCAGGAATACCGGTACGAAGTGGGAGGAGCTGTCGGTACCTCCTTCTACATGGGTGACGCCAACAGGAGCTGCTTGTATCTTCATCCCGGCTTTGCAGGTGGCCTCCTGTTGCGTTACAACATGAACCTCCATTGGGCTGTGAAGGCAAATATCCTGGCAGGAACCTTGTCCGGCAACAGTGCCGACAGCGGAAACAACTTTCCTTACGGGATCAACCATACCTTCAGAAGAGACTTCGTAGAGGCGGGTGCACAGGTAGAATTCAATTTCTGGCCATTCAGCGACCGGTATGGGTACCTTCACACCAAACGGGTTACCCCTTATCTGCTGGCAGGGGTGGGGATCACCGGAGCTGCAGGAGGGCGTTCGTTCCTGGGAACGAACATTCCTTTCGGAGCGGGGTTGAAATATAAAATTAGAAACAGGGTGAATATCGGAATGGAATTTTCGATGAGGAAACTGTTCGCTGACGATTTTGATGTCACAGAGGATGAGACAGAATGGAACCTGCAACATCCCTATGGAATCCGGAGCTCTCTTCTGAAGAATCAGGACTGGTATTCCATTACATTGATCTACCTGACATGGGATTTCGGTTTACGCCTGGATCCCTGTTGCGGAAACAAATAAAGAGCCAACAAGAGATGTCGTTGATTGACAAACTGGATCATAACCGCCTGCCTGCCCATCTTGCCATTATCATGGATGGAAACGGACGCTGGGCAAAAGCCAGAGGGCTGGACAGGAGCGAAGGCCACAGAGAGGGTGTGGAAGCGATCAGGAGAGTAGTGAAAGCCGCCTCTGCTGCATCGGTACAATACCTTACGCTATATGCTTTTTCTACTGAGAACTGGTGCCGTCCCCCGGATGAGGTGAACGGACTGATGGACCTGATGGTCTATGCCCTGACACGGGAGACTGCGGAATTGAAAAAGAATGGCGTGAGCGTGATTTCTATTGGTAACCTGGAACGCTTGCCCGCACAGGTGCGGGAATCCCTTGAGGATTGCATTCGGGAAACAGCCGGGGGTAAGAAACTTACCCTGGTGATTGCCCTTAGCTACTCATCGAAGTGGGAATTGACAGAGGCCACCAGGCAGATCAGCCGGGATGTAAAATCTGGTCTCCTGCAACTGGAGGAAATCAGCGAGGAGATCCTCGGCAATTACCTCACCACTCGTTCCCTTCCCGATCCGGACCTGTTGATCCGTACCGGAGGAGAACAGCGTATCAGCAACTTCCTTCTCTGGCAATGCGCTTATGCAGAATTTTATTTCACCGACACCTTCTGGCCTGATTTCAACGAGGAGGAGCTTTACAAGGCGATCCTTGATTACCAGCAACGCGAACGGCGGTTTGGCAGGATCAGCGAACAGATCGAGTTTGAACAATAATAAACCTACACTGAACACCTGAAGGTCAGCGAAAAGAATAATAACACAACAATGTTGAAGAGAGCATTTCCTTTACTGTTACTAGCCACCATCCTTTCACTGGCAACATTACCGGCACAGCAGCATGACTCCACCTCCGTCACACTGTCCACCGAACTGAATGTGAATTATACCGCGCCACCCCGTAAATATACGATCGCCGACATCGATGTTACCGGCGTGGAAGGTACCATGTATGAGGATCAGAAGTTTGTGTTGATAGGCTTCTCTGGCCTGGCTAAAGGACAGGAGATACAGATTCCCGGAGAGGAAATTACAGGAGCATTGAAACGTTTCTGGCGACAGGGGCTCTTTTCTGATGTGAAGATCCTACAGACAAAGATTGAGGGTGACAGCGTGTGGCTGGAAATCCGCCTCACCGACCGTCCCCGGGTGGCAGACATCCGTTATTCCGGCATGAAAAAGAGTGAACAGGATGATATAGAGAAGAAGATCGGCTTTGTGAAGGGAAACCAGATCACCCCACCCCAGATCAACCGGGCGGAAACCATCATCAAAAGCTTCTTTGATGAAAAAGGATTCGGAGATGCCGAGGTACGCATCTTCCAGCGACCCGACACGACCCAACGCAACCAGGTGATCCTGGAGGTCAATGTCGACAAAAAGGAGAAACTGAAGGTCAACAGCATCCTCCTCGAGGGTAACGAGGCGTTGAGCGACAACCAGCTGAAATGGGCGATGAAGAAGACCAATGAAAAAGGAAAGCTGCGCAACCTGTTTCGGGCGAAGAAATTTGTAGAGGATCTCTTTGAAGAGGATAAACGAAACCTGATCAACAAATACCACGAGAAGGGCTACCGCGATGCGGAGATCATCCGCGACACGGTGTATAAGCATGACGAGAAAACGGTAAACATTGAAATTGTCCTCGAGGAGGGACCGCAGTACCATATACGCTCCATCAACTGGGTAGGGAACACGCAGTATCCTTCAGCCCAACTGGGGCAACTACTCAACATGGCTTCCGGTGATGTATACAACCAAAAGAAGCTGCAGGAGCGACTGATTGCAGATGAAGATGCAGCGGTGAATCTCTATCAGAACAACGGCTATCTCTTTTCCAACATCGACCCGGTAGAGATCAACATTGAGAATGACTCGGTAGACTTGGAGCTGCGCGTAGTGGAGGGACCCAAGGCAGCCATCAAACGGGTAATTATCCAGGGCAACGACCGTCTCTATGAAGATGTGATCCGCCGGGAGCTTCGCACCAAACCGGGAGCGGTATTCAGCAAGGAAGATCTGCTGCGCTCGGTACGTGAAATCGCCCAGACAGGCCATTTCGACCCGGAAGCCCTCTCAGCTGATATCTCAGGAGGTATCAACCCCAACCCGGAAGATGGTACGGTGGATATCACCTACCCGCTCACCTCAAAGGGGAATGACCAGATCGAGTTCTCCGCCGGCTGGGGTGTCACCGGTCTGGTGGGTAAGCTGAGTCTGAAGCTGAACAACTTCTCCCTGCAGAACCTGCTCAATCCCTCCATGCACAGGGGAATTATCCCGCAGGGTGAAGGACAGACACTGGTATTGAGCGCACAGACCAACGGCCGTTATTACCAATCCTACCAGTTCCAGTTCATGGAGCCCTGGTTTGGCGGGAAAAGGCCCAACAATCTCTCTGTAAGCGCCTACTACTCCAGATATACCGGGCTCAACAGCGATTACTACTCCCAGAACAGCTATTACAACCCTTACATGTATGGTTACGGGGGGTATGGAGGCTATCCCTACGGTGGATATGGCGGATACGGTGGCTATGGTGGGTATGGCGGTTATGGCGGTTATGGCTATCAGGATATGGCAGAATATGCTTACGACCCGAACCAGGTCTTTAGCATGCTGGGACTCTCACTGGGGTATGGCAAGCGATTGGAGTGGCCCGACGATTACTTTCAGTTCATGGGAGAGCTGGGCTTCCAGCGTTACGGATTGAAGAACTGGTCCTGGAACCAGTTTCCCTTCCAGACCGGTGTGAGCAACAGCATCACCCTCGGCTTCACTCTCTCCCGCATATCGACTGACAATCCAATTTACACCCGTACCGGGTCTCAGTTCACCCTGAGTGTGAGTGCCACTCCCCCTTTCTCATTGTGGGATGGCAATAATTACAGCACAATGGCATACAATAATCCGGATAAATACCGGTGGAACGAATACCACAAATGGAAACTGAAGATCCGCACCTTCACTCCCCTGACACCCTCAACGGTAAAACGCACGCCGGTGATCGCCACCCGGGTGGAATTCGGGGTGCTGGGTCATTACAACAAAAACAAACAGACTCCCTTCGAGACCTTCGATGTGGGTGGGGATGGCATGAGCGGCTACTCAACCTCTTTCGCCACGGAGAACATCGCTTTGAGGGGATACGAAAACAACTCCATTGCCCAGCAGTCCAGAGCCTACACGCGACTGGGGCTGGAAGTGCGTTATCCCTTTATCCTGGAGCCCAACTCCACCATCTACGGAGTGGCCTTCCTGGAGGCAGGTAATGCCTGGTATGAGGTAAAGGATCTCAACCCCTTCGATCTGAAACGGTCGGCCGGAGTAGGCGCCCGCATCTTCCTGCCAATGATCGGGTTAATGGGGATCGACTGGGCCTACGGGTTCGACACGGTCTTTGGTACCGGAAGCAGGCAACGTGGTGGCAGTCAGTTCCACTTCATTATTGGGCAGGAGTTCTGATGAATGACCAGCGAGGGGCACCCACACAGGCGTCCCCATCGCCCGTATGGGGTTTCCTCCACTCTTCTTTAACAATTTTTACGCAGGTCAGGCTAAACGTTATACCTTTAGAGTCGTCTGAAATATCAGTATCACCTGTTTCAATCATTTAAAAGAAAAAATATGAAAAAAGCATTGTTTATTTTCGGAGCATTGATGATGCTATCCATGGGAAGCAGCTACGCACAGAAGTATGCATTGATTGACATGGAATATATCCTCAAAAAAATACCCGCCTATGAGAGTGCCAACAAGGAGTTGGAAGCACTATCGGAAGAGTGGCAGCATGAGGTAGACAAGGAAGTGGAGGTGGTCAATGCCATGTACAAGAAATACCAGGCTGATCTGGCTTTCTTGGCAGGGAGCGAAAAGACCAGACGCGAGAATGAGATTGTAGCGAAAGAGAACGCCATCCAGGAGCTCCGCAACAAGTACTTTGGTCCGCAGGGAACGTTGTTTGAACAACAGCAGAAGCTGATCAAGCCGATCCAGGACAGCATCTACGAAGCGGTCAAGGAGATCGCCACCGAACAAGGTTATGCAATGGTGGTAGATCGTGCTTCTGCCACATCGGTAATTTTCGCCTCTCCTGCCATTGATATCAGTGATCTGGTACTCGCCCGCTTAGGCTATTAAAAATAAAAGCGTATCTTTGTAGCCTGTTTGAATCCAGCATTATAAATTAAAATTGACAAATAGAACCATGTTGAAAAAATTATTGATCTGTATGATTGCCCTGGCTCCTTTGGCAGCAGTGGCGCAGGAGGCGAAAATCGCCTACATCAACGCGCAGGAGGTATTTTCTGCCATGCCCGAACTTTCCGGTATTGAGAGCCAGTTGAACACAAAACAGGAGGAGATCTCCAAGAATGGTCAGGCTCTGGTAGATGAGTTCAACAAAAAGGCAGAAGAGTTCGACAAGAACAAGGCTACATCCGAAACCGTACTGCAAGACCAGCAAAAACAACTGGCTCAAATCCAGGAACGGTATCAAACCTACCTGCAGAACAGTCAGCAGGAGATGCAGCAGTTGCAGCAGAAGTTGCTGGAGCCCGTAAACAAAAAGATTGCCGATGCGATCAAGGCGGTAGGAGATGAAAACAAATATACATTTGTTTTCGATGTTTCCACCATGCAATCTCCCATTGTTTACGTAAGTCCCACGGCTGTGAACATCACCCCACAGGTCAAAACCAAGCTGGGCATTCAGTAATAAGCAGATACACTAGCTGTTAGAACAAAGAAAAGGGCCTTCTGCATGCAGGAGGCCCTTTTCTTTGTTCGGTATCCTCGCGTGAACCGTCACATCCCTTTGATCACCAGCAGTGGCGTATCGGAATGAAACAACATGCGACGTGCGATGCCGGGGTTGAACATCCGGGCAAAAATATTCCTTCGGGAGCTGGAAAGTGATATCAAATCGATCTGATGCTCCTGTACAAATTGCTCCAGTGATTCTTCCAGACCGATGTTCTGGTCAATCAGCCGATACTCGGTCTCCAGATGGGGATAGAGTTCTGTGAACCGTTTCTGGATACCCGAAAGTTTAATTTCGTTCCAGACATCCTCTTTCTTGGCGATGTGCGCCAGGTATACCTTCATCTTATAAGGTTTCAGGAACTGCATCATGAGGTCAAATGCCTTGAATTCACGTTCCTGAAAGTTGGTCAAAAAGACAATGTTTTTCATCTCTGCCACCCCTTGCACCTGCGTCCCTTCAGGTATGGCAAATACCGGCGTACGGCATCCCTCCATCACCTCGGCGGTAACGCTGCCAATCAGATCCAGATCCTTGGCATTGCGCCCACGGGTTCCCATCACCACTGCCGTTGGCCGGACCTTCCGGGAATAAGAGATGATCTCCTCCTCAGGTAATCCCTCCACCAGCAGGGTTTGAAACGGAACGCCGGGAAGCACTCCCGACGCGATCTGCTTCCTGATCTTCTGGACCAGATGAAACATCTCCTGCTCGGTTTTGCTCTTCACATCCTGATAGATGCTCTTTTCGGCTGGCTGAATGGCGAAAGAGTCGCCAAACGGTATCGAAGCCGGGTAAAAGGGCGTGAAGAAGGCATGCAACAGCATCACCCCGCAATCGAGGTCACGGGCCAGCCTGAAGGCGAAGGCACACGCAGTGAGTGAATAGTCGGAAAAATCGACCGGTACCAGGATCTCTTTTTTCACCTCCTTCTCTGCTGTTTTCGCATCCTCTCCGGTAAGATCCAGCGCCTCTATGATCTTCAGGGCACGTGGCAGGTCGCTCTCATTGATTCTCACGCGTACGTTTCCCGGTATCACCGGTTCAATCATTCTGATGCCGTGGATCACAGCCGGTATACCCTCCGACTCGAGAAAGGACTTCAGGATATGCGCCCTCTCATATGTATGAATCGCTACCGTGACCATTTTCTCTTCGTGATGTTTGTGATCTTTTTTCATACTGCTTACTGTTGAGGTATCTGTGTTAATCGCCTCAGATAGCTGGAGAGATGAATCAAAAAAACCCAATCAACAGCTTTCAGTCAAACGGTCATTGGGTTCTTCTTTTTTTACAAAGCTGCCTCATCTGTCACTTCGCTCCCCCGATCGGGCTCGGGGTAATCATCCAGTCCCAGAATTTTGAGTGCCTTGTCAAAAATTGTGGTATCGTCCAGTACGACAATACCACCATTCGGCCCCGGCTCAATATGTATTCCCACACTATTGCCTTCCTTGTAATTGTATCCACCAAAATAGTTCCGTACGGTTTCGGGTTTCATATCCAGCTCCGCGGCTATCTGGTGGATACTGCCGTCGGGGAGTTTGTCTTTCAGATCTCTCAGCTCATTAAAGGTAATTGTTCTTGCCATGGCTTTTTATTTTTTTAGTTGATAATCCGTTGCAGATTGATTTGATGCCTTAAACATACGGAAAAAAAAAGATATTCCAAACTTTTTCCACAAAATCTTTGTGAAAATCGAAAGAAACAGTTACCCTCATTTTTTTCAATGTGGCAGAGCAGACAACAAGGGGCTGAAAAGAGTCAACAGGAAAAGATAGGAGAGGATAAACAGGGTCAGCCAATTGCCTTGTTGGTGGCTGTAGAGATTGTTCCCCGGGGCAGGTAGGCCTATGGATAGCCGTTTCAGGAGCAGCAGCATCAGCTGATAGAGGAGCAATGCCAGGAGGGAGCCCGCCAGCATACCGGCCACAATATCCGAGATGAAATGTACCCCCAGATAGATGCGGGTATAGCTGTTGAGGAGAGCCCAGCTGAGTGCCGCGAGGGTGACACCGCGGTGACGGAACAGCAGGGAGAGAAAGAGAGCCAATCCAAAGCTGTTGGTAGCATGTCCGGAGATGAAACCATACCTGCCGCCGCGGTAGCCATTGACAATATCCACCAGATCCCGGAAGTCAGGATGATGGGTGGGACGAAACCGCTCAAAAAAGGGTTTACAGATGCCGGAAGAGAGCTGGTCGCTTAACACGAAGAGCAGCACGAAGAAGAGAGTGATCAGCAACGCCTGTTTGCGTGGCGTCCGGAAGAAGAAAAGGAAGAGGATCATCACAAAAAGGGGGATCCAGACAAAGCGCCCACTCACTGTCCACATCCAGTCATCGAGGAAGGAGGATTCACTGCCATTCAGGAGAAAAAAGAGATCCCGTTCCAGGGGTAGCAAATTCTCGATCGCCTCTTTCATCATGTTCGGTATTACAGGTGATTAGGTTCCACGGCATAAGAGAGAACAGCTATCTCTCTACATGCGGTGGTTATATGATTTCAACATTTTTTTTCTCCGTCCATCCCACGCTACCATTGGCGATCTCCACCTCATACCAGTTGCCGTCGCTGTTCCGGATCCGCACCCTGGTACCCTCGTGTAGTTCAAATAACCGATTGCTGTTCATATCGGGAGAGGCTTTGACCTCAGCTGCCCCCACCATTACAATGCCTCCATCCCGGTAGGTACGCTCCCGTTTCTGGCTAAAAGCAAAGAGATTGGTCGCTATCACCAGGAAAAGGAGAAGGAGTCCGCTGTAGAAGGCACTTTTCCTTATCCAGAGCATCCGCGCAAACAGGAAAAGAGCGACGCAGGCAAGGAATAGCAGGAAGAAGAGAATACTGATCATGGCCCACCGGTTGGCGTGGTTGAGATCTCTCAGACGCTTGAACCAGTTTTGCAGAAAAAAAGTGGCAGCCTGTTCAATCCGATCCTCTGTCCTGTTTTGTGCGAAGCGTAGATTGTGCCGTATGTCTCCATCACCGGGATCAAGCAGCAGCGCCCGCTCGTAGTTCAGGATAGCTTTTGCCAGTTGGTTATCCCTGAAATAGGCATTCCCCAGGTTATAGTAGAGTGCCGCCGATTCACGGCCCTGTGCCAGCGCCTCAGACACGATCGCTTCATACTGCTCGGCACTTTTCCCGAAATCACCTGCCCTGTATGACTCGGCAGCGACCTCGGCAGCAGAGCGTGTCAACCCGGTACTATCCTGAGCCATCACAGCAGCAGGGAAAGAGGAAATAAAGAAGAGGCTGAGTGCCAAGAGCTGAAATATTCCTATCCTCATCATTTCGATTTCTTTAATCTGTTTTCCATCTCTCCAATTGCATCAAGTGTATCCTGATAGAGTCTGTCCATAGCAGTTTCAGCACCTGTGGGTGCATACCGCGCAAATTCACAGTTATCGAGGATATGCAGGAAGCGATCTGTCAGCTCCTCATCGATACCGTAACCACGCAGTTCAGCCTCAACATTGTCGCGTGACAGCCTTGCCAGCGGTATGGAAAGCTTATCGCTGAAATATCCCCAGAGTGCACGCAGCACTTCCTCATAAAAATGTTCACTCTGCTGCTCCCGCAGGTAGCGTTCCGCCAGCTTCAGTCGTCTGATGGCAATCTTGTTGGCTTTACGGTTGCGCATCAGCGCCACATTGGCATTCTCACGTGCTTGCTTGCGGTAGATCAGATAACTTGCCACCAACAAGAGAAGAGGAATCAGGTACCAGAGCCAGTAACCTGCCGAACCAATAAAAAAGCTGTGGTGTGATTGAAAAAGGAGCTCTCCGGTTTTCAGGAATCGGATATCCTGCTCAACCTTCACATCCTGTCGGTTCACATAGGTGGGCGCCGGAGCGCTGCCAGCTGCTCCCTTCTCCACAACCAGATGGTGCTCAGGCGTAGTCACCGTTTTGTAGGAGCCGCTACCGGGATCAAAATAGGAGAACTCCACCGGCGGGATGGTGTAATTTCCCTCATAGCGGGGTATAGCCATATATTCAATGCGTCTCATTCCGGTAAGCCCATTGGTAGTGACATTAAACAGATTCTCCACCGTCGGATCATACAACTCAAAATTATCAGGAAAAGCTACCTCCGGGTTGCGGATCAGCTTCAGGTTACCTGTTCCCGATATCTCCAGCTGCAGGGTAATGGCCTCATTCGCCCTTATTTCACTGGTATTGAGGATAGAATTGATACCGAAGGCACCCACAGCGTTGGCATAGCCGACTGGTTTCCCGGAAGGCAATGGCTTCACGTCAATATCCAGCAGATTTGTTTTCAGCGCTTTCTTAACATCCACCATCACCTCCTGCAGTCCGAAAAACGAGCTGACCTTCTTGCCGGAGGGAACCGAGAAAACCATTTCCAGTGTGCCTGAAGGGATGGTAATTCTTCCGGGGCGCTGGGGAAAGAGCAATGTCTTGCGCAAATCGGCAGTGTAGTAGTTTCTGCCGTTGTAGCGCTCCAACTGCAGCTGTTTGTTTGCCGGTAACTCAATCTCCTCTACCATGAATCCCTCGAATTCCGGGAACTGTATCTTTCCGAAATTAACCACATTCAACGTGGTATAGAGACGAAAGGTGACCGTAAACCCCTCCTGCTCGTAAGGGGTGTTTTTGGAGACAATTGCCCGGATAAAGGCATCATTGGTCGATACCGTTGCTGTTCCGGCACCCTGTATGGCCCCCCTCTCCTGTTGTTTACCTTCGCCAGCAGGTGCTTCGGCACTGCTCTCATCTGGCGGCAGAACCTTGATTTCCAGACTGTTTGACCTATAATTGCTGCCATCAACGGTGATAGAAGCCGCCGGAATGGTATGGGTGCCGGTATTTTTTGCCATCAGGATATAGGTATAGGTGACCGATATCTCCGAGCTACTCTTGCCATTGATGATACGCTGGCTGTAACTTGTGGAGGTGCTGGGCCCGAAGAGCAGATCAAAGCCCGATAAATCGGGCAGCCTCAGGTCGCGACCCTCCTTGTTGAGATGATAACTGAGGCGGAACTGCTCTCCCTCCACCACTGTTGCCGGGGCAGATGCCTTGAAGGTGACCTGTGCCGGCAAGGATGCGGTGTTGACAATCAGCATTACCCAAAGCAGGAAAAGAATATATATCTTATTATTGTACTGTTTCATCTGTGATGCAATGCTACCAGTTTCTGTTATTTCGTCTGTTATCTTCTGCCTGCCGTTCTCTTTCCTCAGCCCTGATCTGTTTTACCTTCTCCTGCGTCTGCTGCTCATCCTGTTCGATGGCCTGCAGCAGCTGCCGGGCATTGTCGCGTGACATCTGTTCCGGCTGGTCGGGTTGCTCTGCACGCTGATCCTGCTGTTGCTCCTGCCGCTGCTGTTGCTCTTCGCGCTGATCTTGCTGTTGATCCTGCTGTTGATCCTGCTGTTGCTGTTGATCTTCGCGCTGATCCTGCTGCTGATCATTCTGATCTTGGATCATTTTCTGTACCACTGCCAGGTTGTAACGTGTCTCGTCGTCATGGGGGTTGAGCCGCAGTGCCATCTTATAGGCCTCCACCGATTGCTGCAGATCCTTTTTCTGCAGAAGTGTATTTCCGATGTTGTGCCAGCCTCCCGCCGCCTCTTCCGGCTTCTCCTGTTCCAGTGTCACGAAATGTTGATACTGCGCTGCCGCCTTATCCCACTCCTTCTGCCGGTAGAGCGTGTTGCCCAGATTGAAGATTGCCTCCTTCGATCCGGGATTCCCTTCCACTGCCTTTCCGTAAAAACCAGCTGCTTCAGAGAATTTCTGCTCTTCATATACCTTGTTCCCTTTTCTGATATTCTTCCTCACCTCCTTCTGCGCCATTGTCGACAAGGGTATGGAAGCCGTTATCAGGAAAAAGAGAGTCTGCATGATCACTGTTCGCTTCATCTGAATAACCTCACATTTCTGAATAACCTGTTTTTCTTGTCATAGATGAGTACCTCCAGGAATAGGATCACCAGAAGGAACCACCCCAGCAGGGGAAACTGCTCATCATACTCGGAATAGGAGAGCGAGGCAGTGCGCGTCGTCTCCAGCCCATCCAGCTGTGCCTCCAACGCGCGGATGGCACTGTTGGAGTTATCGGCACGCACATAGAGCCCCCCACCACTGTGGGCAATCGCCATCGCCATCTCCTCGTTCAGACGGGATACCACTACGTTACCCTCGCTGTCGGTCAGGTAGTTGCTGCCACTGCTGAGACCCGGCAAAGGAGAGCCTGTAGGTGATCCCACCCCCATCACATTGACCATCACTCCAGCTTTTGCAGCATCGGCAGCCAGTTCGGCAGCATTGCCCTCGTGGTCCTCCGCGTCAGTGATGATCACCATCGCCCGGCTCACCTCCTTGTCGGCAGAAAAAGAACTCATACCCAAACGAATAGCATCTGCGATTGCGGTACCCTGCAGCGGCACCAGCGAAGGGTCAATGCTGTTGAGGAATATCTTGGCCGATTGGGTATCGGAGGTAAGCGGCATCTGCACATATGCCTCACCGGCAAAGACGATCAGGGCTATCTTGTCGTTTCTGCGCACGTCGATCAGGCGCGATAGGATCTGGCGGGCACGGCTCAGCCGGTCAGGTGATAAATCAGTGGCAAGCATCGAGTTGGAGACATCGATGGCGATAACCAGCTCAATACCCTCCTTTTCCACTGTCTCCACCTTGGTACCGAACTGCGGACGGGCAACGAGGAAGATGCCGGTGCAGAGAGCTCCGAAAATCAGCCAGAACTTGAGGTAAGAGCGCTTCAACGAGAGCTCGGGCATCATCATCCTGAGCGTCACAAGGCTTCCCATCTTCTCTACATCCTTCCGCTTTCTGATGTTCAGATAGAGGTATAGAGCCAGCAACAGCGGCATGGCTGCAAAGAGCCACAGATATTCCGGATTCCCGAATCTAAACATGCTATTTACGATTCACTTGTTTCATTCATTCTCCTTACTTCCCCCATTCACCGTGACATGACTCACGGAATGCTTCTTAACCAGGTACGCCTGAGAAGCAACTCCAGCAAAATCAATGCCAGGGCAGCCAACGCCCAGGGCAGAAAGAGCTCCTGTCGCCGCGTCACATTCTGCACACTGATCAGGTACTTCTCCATCTCGTCAATCTCGTTATAAACCTGACGCAGTCCCTCCGTATCCTGTGCGCGGAAGTACTGCCCGCCAGTCATGGCAGCAATCTCAGTGAGTGTCTCCTCGTCGATATCGACCGGCATGTTCTGCATCCGGATACCAAAAGGGGTGTTCACCGGGGTGGGAGCCATTCCCTTTGTGCCGACACCCACGGTGTAGACCCGTATCCCATAGGAACGGGCCAGATCAGCTGCGGTGAGCGGTGCAATCTGACCGCTGTTGTTGGTGCCATCGGTGAGGAGAATTACCACCTTCGATTGCGATTGGCTATCCTTTAGCCGGTTCACCGAAGTGGCCAGTCCGAGACCTATCGCCGTGCCATCGTCAATCATGCCGAAGTTGATCTCGTTGAGCAGGTTCAACAACACCTTGTGGTCGGTAGTAAGCGGGCACTGTGTAAAACTCTCTCCGGCAAAGATCACCAGTCCGATGTTGTCGTTGCTACGGTCGGTGATAAACTCGGCAGCCACCTTCCTGGCAGCCTGCAGCCTATCGGGTTGCAGGTCCTGTGCCAGCATGGAACCTGAGACATCGAGTGCCAGCACGATATCGATCCCCTGTGTCTCCGTCTCCTCCCAACTGCTCACCGACTGTGGGCGGGCAATCACCACGATCACCAAAGCAATTGAGAGCAGTCGAAGCAGAAAAGGAAAATGTCGCATATAGACCCTGAAACCAGGCTTCATTCCGTTGAAGGCATTTGCCGAGGCAAGCCTGAAGGAGGCTTGCGCTTTTGAAAGGCGCATCACATACCAGGCTGTCAGTGGGATCAGCAACAGCAACAGATAAAGATATTCAGGATGCAAAAATTCCATGCCAGAAAATTACTTAGTCGTTTAGCGTGACAGCAGCAGCCTCTTTCTTTCCTTCTTGCTTCAGATCAGGCAGAGGATCATCCTCTTTGGTCTGATTTACAAATAAATAGGCATTCACCATACTCATATCATTCTCATCGGGGTAAGGTTTGTATTTGGCAAACTTCACCAGGTCAGCGGTGGTCAGGATCTGTTTCAGGTTGCCACAAACCATTTCATTATCAACAGCTTGCCCTATCTCGTACAGGATCTCACCCGATGTCATCTCCATCGCCTGTATCCCTTCCCGTTCCCATATATAGGAGCGAAGGATATCAGTCAGCCGGCTGTAGAACTCCTTTTCACGTCCCTGCAGCCACAACCTCTCCTGTTTGAGCTTATCGAGTTCCCTCACGGCACGTAGGTGTGCCGGCAGTACTTCGGGAGGCTTGAAGAAATAGCCTTTTCTTTTTTTCCGCAGTACCAGGTAGATCGCCAAGCCGATCAGTGCCATCAGGAGTATCACCCCCAGCAGGATCCAAAGCAGCCAGAGCCAATCGGTCCAAACGAAGGGGACCCTGCGATTTGGCTTGATATCGTTGAGCTGTAGCTGATTGAAATCGATGGAATCGGTCTCCCCTTTGTTGATCCGCTCCAGATAGGCCAGTGTGGAGTCGGAGAGCTGGGGTGAGGACACTTTCAGTCCGAAGGAGTTGGAGAGAATGGTATCGTTCCCGTCAAAAATGGGGATATGGGGAATATGATAGAGCGTGGAGTCGAACGAGGTGACCAGATAGCGGAAATTGATCGTCATCACGTTGTTCTCGATCGTGGTGTCGGGTGGCAACATGGCAATCACCTCAATCCCGGGGATCATCTCTTTCTCGTATACAGGGAAATGGATGATCTTCTCCTTGGGAGTAATCACCTTCAGGTTGATTACCGCCTGCTCACCGATCAGTATCTCGGTGGGCTGCACGGTGGCATGCACCGATGCCCGCTGGGCATGGAGCATGCACCCCAGCAGCAGCGTTACAGCCAGCAATGACCCTCTGCGCACCAATCTGTCATATCTCTTATTTGTTACCAAAGCTATCTTCTTTGTTGGAATAGTTGCAACAACGATTTCACATAGTCACTCTCTGTGGAGATGGAGACACTGTCCACGCCACTCTGGCGAAAAGAGAGGGTCATCTTCTCCTGTAAGCCACACCACCAGTCCCGATACTGCTCCTGGACCCTTTTCGAAGAGCTGTTGATCCACTGCTCCCTGCCGGTCTCGGGATCCAGCACCTTCATCAGCCCCACCGGCTGAAGAGCAGTGCTGAGCCGGTCATACACCTGAATGGCCACCAGGTCATGTTTGCGGTTTGCGATCTGCATTGCTTTCTGGTAGTCGTCCGGATCAATGAAGTCAGAGATCAGGAAAGCGGTACATCGCTTTTTGATGGCGTTGGTCATGTACCGCAGCGCCATATTGAGATCGGTGCCATTGCTCTCCGGAGTGAAACCTAGTATTTCCCGAATGATGAAGAGGATATGCTTCCTTCCTTTCTGGGGTGGAATGAATTTCTCCATCTTGTCGGTAAAAAAGATCACCCCGATCTTGTCATTGTTCTGTATTGCGGAGAAGGCGAGCGTGGCGGCAATCTCGGCCACCATGTCACGCTTGAGCCGTGACCTTGAACCGAAACCGAGGCTCTCCGACACATCGACCATCAGCATTACCGTCAACTCCCGCTCCTCCTCAAATATCTTGATATAGGGGCGGTTGTAACGTGCCGTGACATTCCAGTCGATGTCGCGCATATCGTCGCCGTAACGGTATTCCCTCACCTCCGAAAAAGCCATGCCTCGTCCCTTGAAAGCAGAATGATACTCACCGGCGAAGATGTTTCGCGAGAGTCCCCTTGCCTTTATTTCGATGTGGCGTACTTTCTTGATCAGGTCGGTCGGTTCCATATAGATGCGGTCTTTCCGTCAGGATGTTACAGCGCTGTCGTTATTTTTATTGGCAGGAAAGAAGCCTGTTAGGGCACCTCCACCTTGTTGAGGATTTCGCTGATGATCTCCTCACTGGTCATGTTGTTTGCTTCTGCTTCATAGGTGAGCCCGATACGGTGGCGCAGTACATCATGACAGACAGCCCGTATATCTTCTGGAATCACGTAACCGCGACGTTTGATAAAGGCAAAAGCGCGTGCAGCCAGTGCCAGATTGATCGAAGCACGAGGGGAGGCTCCGAATCCTATCATCTCTTTCAGGTGATCCATTCCAAACTGATCGGGGAAACGGGTGGCAAAGACAATGTCCACGATATACTTGCTGATCTTCTCGTCGATATAGACCTCTCTCACCACCTTGCGGGCATCCAGGATCTCCTGGGTGGTGATGACCGCCCGGTTGGGGGATACAGGCTCGAAGATGTTCTGCCGGATGATCTGCTTTTCCTCCTCGCGCGAGGGATAGCTGATCACCACTTTGAGCATGAAACGGTCCACCTGCGCTTCCGGCAGCGGATAGGTTCCCTCCTGTTCGATCGGGTTCTGGGTTGCCATCACCAGAAAGGGATTGGGAAGGGTGTAGGTCTCCTCACCGATGGTCACCTGTCGCTCCTGCATCGCCTCCAGTAACGCACTCTGCACTTTGGCCGGGGCACGGTTGATCTCATCGGCCAGCACAAAGTTGGCAAAGATAGGGCCATGCTTCACCTGGAACTCCTCATTGCGCTGGCTGTAGATCATGGTACCCACCACGTCGGCAGGCAACAGGTCGGGAGTGAACTGTATGCGGCTGTAACCAGCCTCGATCAATTGCGCCAACGTCTTTATAGCCAATGTTTTTGCGAGTCCGGGAACCCCTTCCAGCAGGATATGCCCATCAGACAGAAGACCGATCAGCAGTGATTCCACGAGGTGTTTCTGTCCCACAATCACCTGGTTCATCCCGGTGACGAGTGTCTGCACGAAAGCACTTTTCTGTTCAATTCTCTCGTTTAACTCTTTAATATCGACTACTTGGCTCATTGTGTTGATTGTTAAAAATAGGGTCCGTTGATATGGGATACAAAAATAGAAATGTTAAATTGGTTTTCGGTGGAATCCCCGTTAAAAATGTTTAAGCGTCAGGGGTTTCTCCTCGCTGATTGCCGGAAGGAATATCAGTGACCGGAAAACTCCATGCCAAACAACTCCCTGAAACCGTTTTTCAGTCCCAGGGAAACTTCGCCAAAACTGACTTCCCGCTCCAACTCCCGTTGCATGGAGGTAACCCCTCTGTCGGTGAAACCGCAGGGATTGATACAATTGAAATAGGAAAGATCACTGTTGATGTTCAGCGCCAGGCCATGCATGGTAACAAAACGGCTTGCCCGCACACCGATGGCGCAGATCTTGCGTGCCCGTGAGGGGTCACCCGCATCAAGCCAGACACCCATCGCTTTTTCATCCTTCTCTCCGCGAATGCCGTAGGGCTTCAACGTTTCGATCACCACATCCTCCAACAGGGAGATGTATCGTTTGATACCGATGCCAAACGCCTCGAGGTCAATGATCGGATAGGCAACCAGCTGACCGGGACCGTGGTAGGTGATGTCCCCACCCCGGTCAATCGCATGCAAATCTATCTGGCGGCTTTCACACACCTGGCGTGTGATGAGCAGGTTCTGACGGCGGCCACTCCTACCAATTGTGTAGACATGCTCATGTTCGCAAAAAAGCAAATATTGAGGCTTCTCCCTCTTCTGTTCCTTCTTGTCGCGGATCACTGACTCAAACAGCTTCTCCTGGTACTCCCACGCCTCTTTATAACGGATGCGTCCCAGATCTTCAAACAGCACTTTTCTACTCATTTCTTATACATGTTTTTCTGCATGATAGGAGGAACGCACCAGCGGTCCGCTCTCCACGAAGCGAAATCCTTTTTCGAGTCCCACCTCCCGGTATTTTGCAAACTGCTCCGGAGAAACAAACTCTTTCACCGAAAGATGCTTCCGCGTGGGCTGCAGATACTGGCCTACGGTAAGGACGCTGCAGCCGACAGCGAGCAGATCATCCATCGTTTCATAGATCTCTGTTTCCGTTTCACCCAGTCCCACCATCACACCCGACTTGGCTCTCACCTTGCCGCTGGAGGCAATGACCCCAATGGTTGTGAGACTCACCTCATATTTCGCGCGACTCCGCACCTTCGGCGTCAGCCGTCGCACCGTCTCCATGTTGTGTGACACAATGTTGGGTCCGGCATCGATCACCTTGCGGATCAGCGCCTCCTCTCCGTTGAAATCGGGGATCAGTGTTTCGATGGTCACCTGCGGGCAACGCTCCTTGATGCGGCGCACGGTACGCGACCAGATTTCAGCCCCACCGTCATCCAGGTCGTCGCGGTCGACACTGGTGAGCACCACATGCCGCAGGTTCATCTGCTCGATGGTGTCGGCCAACCGTGCCGGCTCATCCCAGTCTACCCCCAGCGGTGTTCCGGTTTTCACGTTGCAGAAGCGACAGGAACGGGTACAAATATCTCCCAATATCATAAAAGTGGCGGTTCCTCTTCCCCAGCATTCCGCCATATTGGGACATTTCCCGCTCACGCAGATGGTATGCAGCTTTTTCCTGGCGATAATCTCCTTCACATCGAGGTATTGCTTACCCTGTGGTAATGATATTTTCAGCCATTCAGGCTTTCGTGGCATAGTTTCTGTTTTCTTTTCCATAATGAATGTTGTTTGCCCGCAGCTGCCGGTGCGTTAAGGGCTGTTTGAACCAACCCTCCGCCGGCAGCTGCAACCCTTGTGTGATTGATAAAAATGTCAAAGCAGCACAAAAATAGGATTTTCTTCGGGGATAAACGAATTTGTATGACTGATTCCCGTTTTTTTCAGTAACTATTTTTAAACCGTTACAATTCTGTTTGTAAAGCCAAAAAATATATCTTTGCGCTTTAAACCGAAGAACAGACACAATTTGGATTTCCAGTTATTACATACCGACCCCAAGTCGGAAGCCCGGGCAGGCCTTATCACAACCGATCATGGAGCCGTAGAGACACCGGTGTTCATGCCGGTGGGTACAGTGGGCAGTGTGAAAGCGGTACACATCCGTGAGCTGAAAGAAGACATAGGGGCAGCAATCATCCTGGGTAATACCTACCATCTCTACCTGCGTCCCGGACTGGAGATCATCCGGGCGGCAGGGGGCCTGCACCGGTTTAACAGCTGGGATCGTCCGATGCTGACCGACAGCGGCGGTTTTCAGGTTTTCTCACTTACCGATAACCGCAAGCTGACAGAGGAGGGTGCCCTGTTTCAGTCGCACATCGACGGATCCAGACACTTTTTCACCCCCGAGAAGGTGATTGATATCCAACGTATCATCGGGGCCGACATCATCATGGCATTCGACGAATGTACCCCCGGTGATGCCGATTACAACTACGCAAAGCAGTCGCTGGAGCTAACCGAGCGATGGCTCGACCGTTGCATTACCCGCATGGGAGAAACCGAATGCCCCTATGGCCACAGCCAGTCGCTCTTCCCCATCGTGCAGGGGTGTGTCTACCCCGACCTGCGGAGACGTGCGGCTGAAAGAGTGGCAGCGCTGGGTGCCGACGGCAATGCCATCGGGGGACTGGCTGTGGGAGAACCTACGGAAAAGATGTACGAGATGGTGGAGCTGGTGAACGGTATCCTACCGAAAGACAAACCGCGTTACCTGATGGGAGTAGGCAAGCCGGAGAACATTCTGGAGGCGATAGAACGGGGTGTGGACATGTTCGATTGCATCATGCCTACCCGTAATGGCCGCAACGGCCAGCTCTTCACCAAAGAGGGGATCATGAACATGCGCAACGAACGGTGGAAGGATGACTTCTCACCCCTTGAGGAGGGTGGCGAATCGTTCGTGGATCATCTCTACAGCAAGGCTTACCTCCGGCATCTGATCAACAGCAACGAGATACTGGGTCTGCAGATCGCCTCCATCCACAACCTGGCATTCTATGTCTGGCTGACCAGCGAGGCACGCAAACATATCATCGCCGGCGATTTCGCCGAATGGAAACCGCGGATGATCGAAAAGGTGACACGACGATTATGAAAAAGCTCCTTTCACAGTTGAATCTGAAATGCCTGGACTGGTACATCATCCGGAAGTTCCTGGGTACCTATCTCTTCATGATCGCGCTGATCATCTCCATCGCGGTGGTGTTCGACATCAACGAGAAGATCGACAAGTTCATGACAAACAACGCCTCGCTGAAGGAGATCATCTTCGACTACTATCTCAACTTCATCCCCTACTACACCAACCTGTTCAGTCCCCTTTTCGTCTTTCTGGCGGTAATCTTCTTCACCTCCAAGATGGCCAACAACTCGGAGATCATCGCCATCCTCTCCAACGGCATCGGGTTCAGGAGAATGATGAAACCCTACATGATAGCAGCCCTGGTGATCGCCCTTTTCACCTTTGTCTTCGGCAGTTACATCATCCCACCGGCCAACGCCACCCGCATCGAGTTTGAACAGACCTATGTGGATCCCAGAAAAAGGAAAACCGGCGACCGCGACATACAATTTCGCGTGGGACCCGGTACCATCGTCTACTTCGGGAATTTCGACATGAAAAGCAATACGGGATACAATTTCTCGATCGATCATTTCGACAGCCTACAACTGGTGTCACGCCTTACGGCACAGTCCATCCGGTATGATTCGGCCTACAAATGGACCATCAACAACTACCAGGTGAGGAACTTCGAAGGCACCCGAGAGACCATCACACAGGGCAACGCTATTGACACCACCCTTCAGATCATACCAAATGACTTCATCATCGCCAAGACGGATCAGCAAATGATGACTTCACCCCAACTGCGCCACTATGTAAAAAGCCAGAAGGAGAGGGGCATGGGTAACATTCAGGCTTTTCAGATTGAATATCACTCACGTATCGCCAACGTCTTCTCAGCCTTTATCCTCACCCTGATCGGGGCATCCCTCTCGGCACGCAAGGTGAAAGGGGGTATGGGTCTCAACATCGGTATCGGACTGGGGTTGAGCATGGCGTACATCCTCTTCATGACGGTCAGCTCCACCTTCGCGGTGAAAGGGAGCATGAGCCCCCTCATCGCGGCATGGATACCCAACATCATCTTTATCCTGATAGCGATGGCACTCTACCGGAAGGCGCCGAACTAGAGCGGTCAGTTAATCCCCAAATCAGCCAATCATCGAATCAGTCAACCATCCCGATATGAAAAAAACAGTCCTTACTTTGTTGCTGACAACAACGGTTCTGCTTCACGCACAAACCAGATACCCTACCATCGTGATTGAGACCAATTATGGCACCATGAAGGCAATGTTGTACGATGATACTCCAAGACACGGGGATCACTATATGCACCTGATTCGAGAAGGTTATTTCGACGGCACTCTTTTTCACCGGGTGGTAAAGCACTTCGTCATCCAGGGCGGGGCACAGGACTCACGAAACGCACCTGCCGGGGCGCAAATTGGTGGGGGCCGAACGGATATGGAGCTGATGCCGGAGTTCCGGGAACATCATTTCCACAAGAAAGGAGCGTTGTCAGCACCCCGTAAGGGAGATAACGAGAATCCACTGAAGAAATCAGATGCTTCGCAGTTTTTCGTCGTGCATGGAAAGATCTACACACAGGGTCGGCTCGACAGTACCGAGATGGGTGTCAACATTCCGATAAAGAATAAGATTATCCGTACCCACTACTCTCCCCACAAAGAGGAGCTGGCGCGGCTCAAGGAGAGTGATCCCCGTGGGTTCAACTCTCTGCTTGACTCGTTGCTGGGTGTGGTTGACTCCCTCTACCAGGAAGCTCCCGGCAAGTTCTTCTGGCCGGATGGCCTGAAAGAAGCCTACACGACCATTGGCGGAGCCCACCATCTCGACGGGGAGTATACCGTTTTTGGCGAGGTGACCAAAGGGCTGGAGGTGATCGACAAGATCGCAGCCCTCGAAGTGGATGGCAACAACCGTCCCAACCAGGATGCGAGGATCATTCGCATCTATACCGAGTAAAGGGAGGAACTATTCGTTGTTTTCCTTTGGGGAGCAGTAACCGAGGGCAAATCGAAACAAAAAGATTAATAATTGCTATTATTCATTGATTTCCGTAATAATCGGCGCAACATTTTACGTAAAAACCCATCTACTAATTATAGGCAATGTTTGCATGAATTTACAAAGGCATTTATTTATGAAAATAAAAATCCTGTTTTTATTTCTAACCGGCATCTTGTTAGGTTGTAATTCAGAGAATATGGATGTAAGTATGGAGACAAATGCTCCTACACAAGTTCTGATGCTAAAAGTCGATTACACGACGAACGCTTTTGAGGGTGGAACAATATTCGGGTTTCCCCAAAAAACCGATAAACTCACTATTGAAAATAAATACGTTGAGCCAAGCGATTTTGGCAGCGTCAAACTGATTTACAAGGAACTCAATCAGACTCTTTTCGAGGGAACCATTCACTGGATGGGTTTGGGGAAAATGACGTTACCGGAAAGATTGAAGCCGGCAAGTTCTTTTGAGTTTGTACTAACCGAAGACCTCCGCTATCCAACCGGTTTTGAAAATGTGTTTAATCCCTACAATCGGGAGTTGGATTATAACAAGGCGTGGCTATCCGTTCAGGGCTTGGTGAAAGTACGCGAGTTTTTAGCCGCCAACCCCAACCAAAAAGCGAAGTTATTTCTGTATACCCCGAGTGTTGGTGTAGGTGATCCAAAAGATTGGTATTGGGTGATTTACTTAAAGAAATAATTTACCGCCACCACCATGGCGAAAAATATTTTTAACCCACTATTTAAGATTTCGGGATAATGCTTTTTTATGTGTTCCCGAATAATGCTTAATGACTTTGAAAAAATATTATGAACTGTTTGAGGTGTTGTATTCAGTTTATTAGCCACTTTTCTGGCCGGAATATTTTCCATTCGCATCCAAAAAGTAGTTTGAGTTAATATGGAACAGTTTTTCAAGGCATCGTGTACAATTTTCAGTAACTCTTCTTTTTCGATGTTTGCGTATGCGGTAACGGTAGAAGCTATTTGTGCATCTTCCACCGGGATGGTTTCAGGAACAGCGATGCGGTATATATCGTAAATACGGAAACGCAGGTATTGCAACATATACACTTTTGCACAACCGGTTTTATTTGCACGCAACATACATGGGTTTTCCCAAAAGGAGAGCCAAAAACTCTGAACGATATCTTTCGCAACATCCAGGTTGTGCACTTTAGACAGTACAAAACAAAGAACGGTACGCCTGTACCTTTCATAAAATTGATCAAAAGCCTTCCGGTCTTTATTCCCAATCGCTCTTAATAATATCTCATCCGTTGCTTGCAAACTGAAACAAAAGTAGTAATTTTATCCATTCTAAACATCTCATCGATAGAAGAATGGAAGAAGAAAAATTATCGGCTAAGGAAAAAGCGGCAATTACACGCGATTTGTTCGAACGATACCGTCGGGGTGAAACCTCACAGACAGAGAATGAAATCATCGAATCGCTCGAATCGACGGTTATTCCCGAAAAAGAATTTGAAATTACCGATGAGCTGCTCGATAAATTAGAAACCGAAACGACCGATTTCATTTTCAAAAAAGTTGAAAAACCCAAAAAGCGAATACTTTCACCTGTCCTTATCGGCTCGGTGGCGAGTATCGCGCTATTGGTCATCGGGATATTTGTATTTTACAAGCCACAACCTTCTCAAGATAGAGTTTTTAATAAACAACACATTGCAACCAACTCTATCAAAAACATCAAGTTATCCGATGGCTCGGAAATTATTTTAAACTCGGGTACAACCTTACGTGAAACCTCACGGGAAGTGTGGTTGGAAGAAGGGGAGGTATTTTTCAACGTAAAACCCAATAACAACCAACCATTCATCGTTCATTTGCGCGACGGGTTGACGGTAAAAGTGCTTGGAACAAGTTTCACCGTTCAAAGTTACTCGGAATTGCCCTTTCAAGAAATTAGTGTGGTAAGCGGAAAAGTGAACGTGTCCACTCAAAACAATCAAAGCGTGGAGCTTATAGCTAACCAACAGGCAACATACAGTGTAACAGAAAAAGAACTCTCAAAAAAATCGGTAAACGGCATGTGGAAAGCAGGATGGCGTACAGGAACAATCGTGTTGGAAAACGCCACAACAGAAGAACTACGCTTGCGTATCCGGCAACTTTACAATAAGAATATTGTTTTCGAAAGTAGGACGGATACAATGTCCATCAATATTACACTCGATCAAACTACGGTAATAAATGAAGTCGCGGACGAAATAGCCTTCCTCTACGATTTATCCTATCGAATTACGGACGACAAAATTGTATTTTATCCAAAAAATGCCGAGGACGTTTCATAAAATAATAGTTACAATCCTCGGTTTGTTGTTTGTTGGGAATACGCTTGCCCAAACCGTTTCGTTCCCAAATGAAACGATGCTTTCACGCATCAAAAATATTGCCGAAATTGCCAGGGAAGACGGAAAATCCATCACGTACGAATCTCGATTTTTACAAGGAATAACCGCACATCCGCTAAAAACATCTTCTACCGACATTGAAACGTGGCTCCGCTTATCCCTTGAAAACACGTCCCTCACTTATTGTAAAATCAATTCTTCACGCTTTGTAATCATGCGCCGGGCCGACGAGAAACTTTCCGTTGGAAACTTGTCGGGTAAAATTACCGATACGTTTGGCGTGCCGATCGCCGGCGCTACCGTATGGGTACAAAGTGTGCAAAGAGGA
>Ga0265294_10001882_pt1 | contig 27948 bp, 27 predicted proteins | sample MunlanPumphouse3_FD_192504 | JGI IMG/M metagenome (GOLD analysis project Ga0265294, IMG submission 192504) | Groundwater microbial communities from a municipal landfill in Southern Ontario, Canada - Pumphouse #3 | ecosystem: Environmental > Aquatic > Deep subsurface > Groundwater | place...
TTTATTCCGTCCTTATCAAAGTATTTTTTTAGCGTTTCTGAAACATCTAAATCAGAATAAACACTAACCATTTCTTCGCTTTCCCAACCCTGAAGCTCTTTTATTACATCTGAGGGAATTCCCTCTCTTTTTAAATTTGTAGTCCATAAATGTCTATTTGCATGGAAATAGAATGTTTTGTCGGAATAATGGTTAATCGTAACAGCCCATGATGACAAAGTATTATCATTTGCTTGTACCCATTTATTATCAATATTTCTAACAAACAACCATTCAGAATCAATACCTTTTTTTTTACGTTCTTCCATCCATAAATCAAAATATGGCTTAAATTGTTTAACGAACGTGTATTTTAATAAAGGTTTTCCAATTTTTCCCCTTCCTTTTGTTTTTATTTTTTCTGGGGTCTGGTACATGCATCCAAGAATAATATTTTTATCTGTAAAATAACTACATTTAAATCTTGTCAATTCGCTTTTTCTACTACCGCTTGCTACAGCTAAAGATAGGCAACAAGCCTGTTGATATTTGTTATCTTCAACAAGCTTTTTTAAAATATTGTCTATTTCATCCATAGAAAATACACTTTTCGTTCTGATAGCTATTTTTGTTGGCGATTCTATTATTTTTACTACATTTCTAAAATTTTCATAATTTTCTTCTTCATCTAAAAATCTTTCAATATAGTTTGATAAACTACTCAAAACGGCTTTTAAAGAAGATACTCTATTGGGGCTTGCATTTAAAGTACTTCCTACCCAGCCGAAATATCTAATAAAATCTCTTTTTTTTGCGTTATAAAAAGGCTTATTTTGGTTAAAATTAAGGTTCCAAACAAAAAATATCCTTAGTTGATAAAAGTATTGTTTTATTGTCTGTTCTGACCTATCTATACTTTTATTATACTGAATAAACTCATCAACTAAATCTTTGTTGTGAGGACATACATTATCCCAATCACCGCTTTTTACTATGTTGTTATATACTGTTTTTCTACCATTCATACGTTACCTCCCTGTCAATCTGAACCCAGCAGATGCAAAAGAAGAACCTAACGTATTTTTTAAATTTGCTTGTCCAGCTACATAAGCGTCTTTTAACATATATATTGCACCATTAAAATATGGGCTAGAGTTTCCGATTTGACCATCATACCAAGAAATCATCATATCGGCAACACCTTCTCCGTTAAAACTCATGTGTTGATTAAACTTACTTCCAACAACTTCATTTTCGCTTATCTTTGATGGATCCATTCCAGTTTCTGCATACACAGAATAGTTTGTAGACGTAATATCAATATCACCTTTATCTATTACTGCGGAAGCCATATCACCAGTTCTTTCATAATTATCGCTTCCACCTCTTGCATATATTCCTTCATTTACATTATTAAGTATATCTTCAGAAATATCTTCTATAAAATTTTTAATACCACTTTTTAGCGGTCCGTTTGTTAAAGCTCTTGTTAAATCACTTTCATTCGTGAACTCCATTTTTTACCTCTTCATTTATAGTACTATCTTGCTCTGCATCATCATTTTTTTTGTCAAAATCAGATAGTTTTGAAAAAAGCTTCGCAACAGCTGGGTCATTAACAACCTGAGCCATTATTAAATCTCTAACATTTTCTGGTACACCATTTTCAAGCATTTCTTTTAGTTTAGTTTCAGATGTTTCAATATCTTCTGTTGAAACAAACTTACCAATTCCTTCTAAAAGTTTCATCGTGTGAATGTGTTGGACAGAAATATTCATTGCTTGTTCAATAATACTATAGTTTGTTATATTTTTTTTTAAAAAATCATGTAATCCTAAATTACACATAGCAGAAATATCCAAATTTTGAGTATCAATATTAGTACATAATTGAGTCACCAACATATCAATATTCATTAAAAGCTCAACAGGTGTAATATACATATCTTTATTATCACCAAAAGTATCACTGTGATAAATTTTCATAGCCTCATCAATACAATACTTGATTTCTTCCTTTGAGATTGTTTTGTAAATTTTAATCTTTCTACCACCAAACATTTTTCCAACAACTTCTTTTTGTTCTGGAATAGTTAACAATACCTTTTCTTTAAACATTTTTTCTCCTTCTATAATTTAAATTCATTAATATGTGCCTGAGCAATTAATATTGCCTCAGCAATATCGTCATCACTGATATTTTTTTTTGTATCTCTTTCAAAGTATCTGAGATCTAACCCATATTTTTTATTAACAACCAAAATAGCGGTTTTTTTAACATCTTTTCTTTTGTTTAGTAAAATTGTTCTAAAATATGTTTTTCTTTTTTCTCCACATTCTGGACAAACTTCAATACTATCTTTTGGCAACACTCTGCGTTTAAATCCGCAAGACTTACACTCAATAATTTTTTGGTTAACATTTGTTAATTTTCTCCAGACAGATGGTTCATATGTAAGAAAATCAATATCTAAATCACAGCATACACTTAAAACACATCCTTGCAAAACAGCCAAAGCAACTACTGTATGTAAGTTCGATGTTTTTCCACCTGGGCTAATTTTTAATTCTTCTACAACAATTCTATCTATTTTAAACTTTTTAGATATATCATAAATCTTGTCTTTTATCTCAATTGTTCTAACTCTAATGTCTTTATCAGACGATGTTATTAGGCCATAATCTTCTAGTTTGTTATCTTCAAAAAAAGACCATCCACTTTTTTTTGTACTTAAATCTAATCCTAATATATTCATAAAAAGGGTGAAGAATTTTATTCTTCACTTTCCCCCTCATTTTTATCAATCGTTTTTGCACCAAAATCAAATGTACCAAATGAAGCCGCCGTGACAAGTAATGTATTTACAATACATACAAAGATTCCCTCAACACTTACAGAATTTCCATTCATCAATAATACAAAAATATTCGCAATAGCCGACCAAAACAAAGCAATTAATCTTGAACTAACAACATTTAAAACTTTTTCAGTAGTTAAAAATTTAGTAATTTGTGTCAACGTAACAGTAAAGGCAATCATTCCAGCCATTGTACCAAGAGAGTTAACAGTAAACATTTCAGCCAAATTCATTTTTTTTATATCCTTTCAAAAAAAAAGGTGGAAAATTTTTCCACCTTAATATTTTTTTTATATCAAATAATCTTATTAAACAATAGAAGATACAGCAATTCTACAGGTATGAGAACCATAAGTTGCCACAATATCTGTATTATCTCCAGCCGAACCAATAAATGTAATTTCACCAGTTGAAGCGTCAACAGTCGCAATGGACTCATCTTCAGAACTAAATGTAATATCTTTTGTAATGATAAAGTTTTCATAAGGCGTTTGTCTTACACCAATAATAACAGGGGTAACTGTTTCACTCTCCATAATATAAGAATTTTGCAAAGGTGCAATAGCGATAACGCTATCAGATGTCACTTCATCATCTGGAATATAAGTAAAGTCACAATATTTTGATTTTCCAGTAGCGTTTGAGTAAGCTAATGAACTTCCCGCAATTGCCATAGAAGATACACCATCGCTTGCAAATGCTAAGTTAAAATTACCATCAAATTTAAACAAAGGAATAGAGACCTGATAAAAACCAGTACTGCCATCTTGTTTTCTACTATGTACGTTCATCATCAATTTTACGGTCATAGGTTCTGTCACTGTATCAATTTCAACATTATCGAATTCCCCACCATAAAAATAACTTGCCGCAACTTCACTACCAATATATTCAGCTGGTACGGTAATTTCACTACCAACAGCTGTGACATCAAGTTCTGTTACACCATCAAACAATAAATGAACTGTAGCAGTAGGCTCATGCGTCAACGTAATAGTTGTAGACTCTACTTTAAAATAGTCATTAAATTCATAAACATCTCTAATTGCTCTTGATATAGGATTACCAGTTTGATAAGCTAAATATTCCATTTTAAAAGTAGGACTTTCTAATGTAATATTAACTCGTCTACCAAACCTAATATCAAATAATAGGGCACTTAAATACCCACCACTAACTTCTGTATTTTGAGTTGTTGACTCAATCCCAGAACTTGTTAAAGCTGTTGCTTCTCCAATTTCAACTCCAGTAATAGCATCTAATATCTTAACATCTGCAACAGATACTAATGCTTCTCCAATATTTCTTCCAGCCATATTTATCTCCTTTTATAATACAATAGTCATATAAACTACATACACACGTTAAACAGCACTTATTTCAAAGCGTCTAAATTGCTATCCGAACGTGACGAAACCACATCATCATACTTACCTTTTGGCGTATAATGAACCAACCAATGCTTTAAAGTTTTTTTTGGTTTTACAACTTTTGAAGCAACCTCACAATCATAGTCAAAAGTTTCCTTTTTAAACATTATAGTAATATATCTATCAAATGTTGATATTGACATATTTTTTAGTTCAGATGGTGTTTTTTTTAACTCAAAACTAAGTGCAAGTAATAAGTCTCTAAAATCTGGACTATCAACATTATTACTTATATTACTCTTCATTTTCTTAGCTTCTTTTAATATGTTTTCCCATTTAGGATCGATAATTTCGTCCCCAATATCATTCTGTTCACATATTATTTCTTTTATTTTATCAAATTCATTTGAGTCAAAACTATGAATATCGAATATCACCACCAACAACTTTTCTATATTTTCAGCAATAAGTTTTGCAACTTTACTATCTTTGTCCACTTTAATACATTTTTTATACTCATCAACCAATTCATTATAATCATTTTCAAACTTATCATATTCTTTTGATTTAGTAAACACGTTAAAAGTAACATTTCCATTAATATCCTCATTTATTGATATCTTGTCGTTTTTAAAAACTAAAGAAAGTATATGTATCAAATTATCTTTATCAAAATAATCGCTAGTGGATTCTGCCTTTTTATATATATAATCTAAATAAGGTAAACCTATTAACGATACATCTTTTTCTGATATGGCATTTTTAGTTAATACATCTGCTAATTCATGAAAGCCCATATAATTAGCAACAGTAACTGGATACATTTTAACGCCTTTATACTCGACAGGTTCATCAAAAATAATATTGTTACTATCATATAAATTTATACCCATTATACGTAACAACTCATGGTTATATTATAACCACTAAAACTACTATTAAAGTCATATTTTACAACGCCACTATACCTGTCAATGCTTTTATCAATATTCAGTGGTGTTTTTGCATTTTCTAACTTTTGCCCATTCAAGCTTTTTATAATTGCTTGAGCCATTGCCAAAGCTCTATTATCTAATCTAGCTTCATCTGTAGCTATAATCATGTTCCCATTTTCAACAATACACTGTATTCCCAATCTGCATAATACATTTGTTTTGTTTGTGCTTTCTGCCGAAATAACCTGTATTCTTAATTGAGAATTAGCCTTAGATGTCGAATCTTTTGTAAAAAATTGAAACATAACTTGATAGTTTTCATCTCCGCTAGAGCTTCCTGTACTTATCATACTTTTTTTTATAGAATTTTGTACATTTTCTTTTCCAATTGTATCTCCACTATAATATAATAATTTCCATAACTCTTCACAATTATTAAACAAGTAGTTCATAACAACAGATGGGAGCTTTCTTACACCTAAATAATCGTTATACGACTCATAAGAGATGTCGTTTTGATTAAATTCGTTCATTAAATCCAACCCCCTTCAGTCAACCACAAACTCTTTACTGTCTGTTCTCCACTCTCACTGTTTTTACAAATAATAGAAAGTGTATTTTTGTCGTTTGGTTTTAAACATGTTACAGCGAAATTATTCCCACCTATGGTTTCTAGTTTATAAAACTCTTCATCAATACCACTTCCAGTAAAAACAAATGTATCGTTGCGTTTTTCACCGTTAGCGTAATTATATACTGAGAACTCAATTCTATCTCCATATGATATTTCAGATACAGCTGGAATAATCTCAACTTCATCCATACTGTTCTCAATAACATCTTTTCCGTTAAAAGCAATATTATCTTCTATATTATCTTCTTGTAATGCTGGAGTCTTGAACAAATATATTTCTAAAAAGCTTGAGTCAACAGATTTTAGAATTTGCTTTACCTTGTATGGTATCCCAGAAAACATAAATCTTTGATTTATATAAATGTTTTTAGTTGTATCGTCTTGTTTAACTAATACAACAATAGAACCATTTTGTTCTATAAACCCTGTAGCCCCATATTTAAAATTTGTATACGTTAGTGAGTCTTGAAAAACAGCTTTGTAATTTTGTAAAACGCCGTCATTGTCTAACCATTTTAATTCTTGATTAATAAGCCACATTCTACCGCTAACATCATATGTTTTTTGATAATCACAACTTTCTATTAAGAAATGACTCATTGTTCCATCGTTTCTATAATCAAAAGAAACATAATCGCCTATTCTGAATTTTATATCAGAGTAAGGGTAGCTTAAGAATTTTTTATATGGTTCAATTTTATCTTGGGCTGTCCCGTTGTAGCACCATATATCAAACATTTCATCATAATTAAAGTTTTTGTAAACTTGTACATAGCTATCATTTTCTTTAAATGAACTTGCTATTTTGTCGGCTATTGCATCTTTTCTATTAAGACTGTGAATATACGATAACCTATCAAAACATTTTGTTCTTTCTTTTTTTACAGGGAGTATCATATCTTAATTAATCTATATTTAATATTTGCTATAAAAAAAGTATAGCTACAATCAATATAAATGTTCTCCTTTCCTATTTTATTTGTAAGCTATAACATTTTATTCTATTTTTTTTGTATAAAATCCAGACAGCCCTTTGCTTCTATCTAAATTTCCCTTATATCCATAGCTCATTATCAAATCATCAACTATATTATATTGTTCTGAAATAATACCACCAACAACTTTTAGATGTTCTGCCTGTGAATGTATCTTTGTAGTTCCACCGTACACAATTTGATTCAGCAATAATCTATTATTTTGTTGCTCTTCAAGAAAAGGAATAATCATGGCTTCTGCCATAATATATATCTCTCTACTATCCAATTTGCTATTAAAAAACCCACTATAATAACACGTTATTTTTATTTCAGAACTTTCACTTGGAGGCGTTTCAAATTTAATTGTTTCAGTATATATATCATAAACATAATCTGTTCTTTCAGTATATACATCTTCCCCAACTTTTTTTTCCTCAACAAAAATATTGTAATCTCTTCTATCTGGGAATTTTAAATAAAAATCAGTATCTATTCCATCACCATAACATATAGAACTTGTTTCATAATACGGATTGAATTCCTGTACTTTTGATAATTCATTCGTTTCTGGAAAATGTCTACAATCGTATTGAAACAAACCAATTGCAAATTGCAAATATTTCCAACATAGTGAATTATACTCAACGACAGATAGTTCTTGCATTTTTTGATCTTGTTTTATTGTAGCTAACTGACAATAAATAGATTCAAATGGCGTCCATAAAAAATTATCATTACTTTCTTCACAACTATAGACTTTGTCATCTGAAACATTGTTAAGCTCAACCTTTACACCGTTATAGTACAACCCATCATTTGCTACATTTAATACGTTTTTTCCAAAAATAATTCTATCTGTTTTTGGCGTTTCATATGAATCACTTGTCCCGCCGACATACCCATTGCCAGCAACGCTAGACTCAATTACTTTTTCACCATTATAATATACCCCATCATTCGAAATATTAAACACGTCTAAACCATAAACAATTCTATCGGTAGTTGGCTTAATATATGTATTATATTTTGTTATGTATGTTTTAGCATCAGTTCCACCGCCAATGCCATCTCCTTTTTTATTCGGAATGAAAACTCTTTCATCATTATAAAAAACACCATTGGTGCCAATACTTAATGTGTTGACACCGTTAGTTATTTCTGAAGATATGGGGTCTGCATAATTATACGGATTATTAATATATCCTTTTGCCATTAAGCCACTCCTCAATTATTTCTTTACTGAGTTATTTTTTTAATTTTATCGATATTTTTGATAACATTAGAGAGCTTGACATTCATATATTGTTCGAATGTACTCTGCCCATCATAACTCCAAAATTTTAATTTACCATCACGCAACATCGAAGCTACATTGTAACAAATTGTATGTGAAACCATATCGTTTCTTTTATCGTTTGTAACTTTTTTTAAAAACTTAACCATCTCATTAGGTTCTTTTTCTACCAATTCCTCAATTAGTTTTTCATCAGATAAATCAATAACGTTTCTAATTTTAAAATATTTATACATATCTTTATCTACAAAATATAAAACACCTTTTCTAAACATATTTTTAAAATCAAATTGGTTTCTAAAAATATCTTTTAGCTCTCTGATTGTTACTTCAGTTTCTTCACCACACTTTAAAACAACGCTTACGTCTCCGTTTGCCGAACTTAATGTTGCACCATTAAACAATTTGCAACCTATTTCGACAGGTTCATCATTGTCGTTTTGTACCATGCCACTAAAAACTGGAACCTTTTTCATGTTTTCAATCTCAAGCTTCATTGCTTTCATCATTTCTAACATTTCTTTTTTTTCGTTTTCAGATGTTTCAAGTTTTTCTTTTAAAGTAGGAGTTTTTCTTGTAGTATTTTTTGTAGCAGTTGTTTTGTTTTTATTTTCTTCCATTGTTTTCCCTTCTATAATATATGGGGCTATAGCAAAAAGCCAAACCCCATATTTTTATGTTTTATAATATTAAGCAGTCACGTTTTGAATACCATAGTAAGCTTGTGTAGCTAACCCAGCATCAAAACTATTAAAGAACGAATATTGCAATCTAGCTTGAGAACCTTGTGTTTGATCAGAATGGATAACTCTAACATAATTTTCTCTTACAAGTTTTACTGGTTTTCCACCAGCATTACTCAATAATACCAACTTATCATCTGGAACGATTAACTGTGAATCAATATTATCGCTTGTTAATGCTTCAGTATAGTTTGTAGCTTGGTCAATTAATACGGAATCAACACCATAAATTCTGCCAATATAGCCGTCATTAATAACTTTATCTTGAACATTATTCCCAAAACTACTAGTTGCGAGCATAGATAATGCACTGAATGCACTCATCGTACCATAAGCAACAACGGAAGGATCTCCATTAAATGTTTTTAAATATTGTGCTAATTTTACATAATTTGCTGGAGTCCATGTAGCATTGTAAAAAGGCGTTCCACTAATAGTTGCTGTATCAAAAATAATTCCAGCAATTAATTTGTACTGTGCAACTAACATAGCCATTGCAATTCTTGCAATTTCTCTACCAAAATCAAAATCATTATTTAACATTTGTAAATAATCAATAGTTACAGCACCACCCCATGGTTTAGGAACGATAGTCATTGATTGTTTTGAGAACGTATCCATAAGAATGACATTATTATTATAAGAAGCTCTCTGCATAACAGGTAATGCTTTGCTTTCAATTTCGTAAGTTTCCGATTCTCCAACACCAACATTTTTAATATCAGCCATAGCCAACATTTGAGCTGGCTGTGCTTTTACCATTACATTGCTTAAAGTTTCTACAACAATAGAGTTGAAGATAGTTTCAAACATTTGGTTGCTAAAACACATAGCGATATCTGTTGAATTTTTAGGAACTCTAGACCCAGTTTTTTCCGCACAAAATCCTAACATTGATTTTAAAATCTTTGAATTCTTTTCATCGTAATCACCGTCAATAGAGAACTTTTCCACTAGATTAGTTCTGCTATAATTTTTATACAATGAAGCTCTCACCACGTCTTCAAGCCCCTTGGTGATCAAGGAAGCAGTTTTGTCTTGTCTTGAAAATTTTTGAATTGTATTTAAGTATTTGTTCATTTTTTACCCCCTCTTATTGATTGATTGCTTCGCAAACAGAACCGTTAATAAATCCACCACCGAATTGTCCACCAGACCGAGTTGACTTTTTAGCCAAGACTTTAAGATAAGATTTAACAGTAGCGGCTTCTGGTTTAGTTGCGGTGCCAGTTGGAACCATTGAACCAACGGTAGGAATAATATAGTCTCCAATATCTGATACGCTTGAATCAGCCAAACAGTCTTCGGACATATATACCATAACTTTTGGTAGTAACCACGCAATTGTAACTACATCATTTTCGTTGAATTCATATTGAGTATAATCTGGTTGACCATCAACTCGTCTACCATCTGCTAACTCTTCAAACCCACCATTAACAACAACACCGCAAATTTCTGATGCCATTGTTTCTGCTGTAGGTGCTGCTGGAACTCTAACGTTAAAATTTCCAGCGATAGCCTCGTCCATAGTTGAAGCAGTGACAACTTGCCCTGCAAACATAGTAGCACCAGCTGGTACTCTAACAGTAGACACGCCATGATCTGGAACCTGTGTCATCGTATAACATAATCTTTGTTTCATATTATTCTTCTCCTCTTTCTTTAAACACTATATTTATTAAAAACATCTTCTAAGCTTTCAAATCCATTTTTACCGTTAAGCTTAGGTGCTTCAAAATCTGGAACCTTAAATCCTACGCTATAAGAAACGTTGGTATCTTCTTCTTTTTCATCTTTAGAGCCAACTTCTTTTGCTTTTTCAGCATATTTAATAGCGGCTTCTCCAAGTTTAGCTTTGAAATCTTCTTTTGTAGACCCTTCAATACTTGAAAAAAGTGTATTATACTCATCTTCACTAAAAATAGCTTGACATTTTACTAAAGAAGCCTTCATTTCTTCAACATCTTTTTCATGTTCAAACTTTTGTAAAGCATTTTTAAGTTTAATGTTTTCTTTTTCTAATACCTCAAACTTTTTAGCAAGGCCGTCATCTTCTTTTTTTTCAACAACCTTTTCTGGTGTTTTTTTTTCTGTATCTTCTTTTGGCTTTTCAGTACCTACATTATCTGCCTGTGGCTTAGCTAAAGGTTTACTTTTAGCTTCATCTACTCCTTTATCTACAGTACTAACACCATCTTTTGGATCTTTACCTACTGGTTTTTCGGTAGTTACTTTTTTTTCTTCATCCATTAGCGTACTCTCTTTCTTTTTTTTATTTTTAATATTGTCTTTATCAATATTTTTTGTTTTATTATCTACTTTTGGTTCTTTTTTATTGTCCTCATCAGTTTTCTCTACGTTAGCTTTTTGTTTTTTTACAAAACAAATATATTTATCATTGTATTCTTTTTTTGAGAATTTAGTAACGTTTAATTCGCTACCTTTCATTCCTTCCAAAATTCCAATACCCAACAAACAAACCCCTAAAAAAACGAACTCATTTATTACAAGAACACCCTCTTCGGTTACATAACCATCAACAACTTTCATTTCAGCTGAAATTTTTACATTTCCGCCTCTCTCTCTTAGAATATTAACCAATGTAGGGTTGTATATTTTATGAATAATCCCTTTGGCATTCACAAAAACCTTTCCATTTTTTTCTTTGAAATTTATATCGGCTGATTCTGGAATGATTCCAGACTCAAGCATTGTTGTGTCATCACCTTCTGCGTGATCAGTAACATCACTCGAATTTAAAGGATCATATTCGTTATTTAGATTATAAATTATCGGCTTGTTGTAAATAGTTTTTTGAGATTTCAACATAGCCTCATGTGAAATATAACAATTGTTAAGGTTGAGACCTTCGTGCATTAGGTCAAGATCAACAATCATACAATCTAAATCTTGTTCGACAACATTAAGTCCTTCAGAGGAAAATTTTACTACTACTTTTTCTTCCAAACTTTCTCCCTTCTTTTTCCCCTATTTTTAGTCCATAGAGTTAATAAAGACGACAATTTATCAGTCAAAATAAAAACCCAAATTGTTTTCCCCGTTCTTTTACTAACAAATGTACTGATGTGAATTATTTCATTATCTTCTATGAATTTCTTTAGTGGGGGAGAACCACAATAATACAGTTTTACTTCTGTGTCGTTTATATTATAAATTTTCATTCCTTCAAGCCATTATAATAGTTATCATAAATACGATACTATATATTATGGACTAAGCCCCCTGTCTTTTTTTTGTATTTTTTCAATTGCATTAGTACTAATATCTATTATCGGTGAACGTACCTTTATGATACAGCATCAACAAGCCCGTTAACAATTGCTACTGCTTGCTTGTACAAATCAGCATCACTGTCCATTTTGCCTGCGTCTATGGGGTTCGTGATAAACAAACCTTCACACAAGATTGCTGGCATATTAGTCTGGTTAATTTCCCAAAGATCACCTGTTTTAATTCCGCGGCTTTTTGATCCTAATGTACTCACAAGAGAGTTACATACGCTAGATGCCATTTTTGCCCCTACCGTGCTGCCCGCATAATACCAAATTTCAGTACCGTTAACAGAAGTATCCGAAAAAGCGTTTTCGTGGATACTTACAAAATAATCTGCACCCCACGAATTTGCTTCGCTGGTTCTGGAATTTAACGATTTATAATAGTCGCCCGAACGCGAAAGCATAACGGTTGCACCTTTTTGTTGCAACAACGCTCCAACTTTAAAACCTAAATCTAGCGTAATATTTTTTTCAGTTAACCCGTTTCCTGATGCTCCACCGTCTGACCCACCGTGGCCTTGAGATATATAAAACTTTTTACCACTAAGCGAACCTGTTTTAACGGTTGGCGATTTTGCAACAGCTGTATTTGCAGTTTGTACAGCAACAGCAGATTTACCAGTTGCTTTTATTCCTAATTTAGCCGATGTAGACGGCCCACAAATCCAATCTGTATCAAGCCCATGTGTGCTTTGGAAATTTTGCAAAGCATGAATTGTAGCAACACCCGAACTACCGATATTACCGTCAACGACTAATTTATAACCAAACTTATTTAATGCTGTTTGAATTTCTGCAACTCTGTCGTAAAGTTTGTGCCACGTATTCGGACCACAAATTTTGTCCACTTCAAGCCCATAATCGGCTTGAAATTCGCCCGTTGCCGCAGCTGTAGCATTTCCAAAATCGCCATCTAACACCCCTGGATCACAATCGACAATTCTCAACATTCGTTGTAAAAATAAAACATCGTCTCCTTCATCATTAAATTGTACTATATTTGTGTAATAATTCATTTAATCACCTTTTCTTCTGCCCACTCACAAAAATCGCAAATGCCAGTTGGAATATCAGTTTTTATATCGCCAACATACTTCAATCCTTCTTTTGTTTCTACCGCAACCACTAAATTAGACCATAATTCTCTATTATCTTTTTTTAATTTTTCTAAATTGTTCATAGTTTCCGCCTTTCAATTCTTTAAAATTTATAACCTTTACCTTTTAATTCGAGTTTATGTACAGCTTCATACAATCTTTTACCAGTGCCATTTCCTCCGTTTAATCTATATAGTTCGTATATGTTGTCTATATTTTCAAGGTCTGGTATCGTTGTATAATTCCTGTCTATATTAAGGAGGCATGATTGAAATAACCTATCATGCAAAAGCATTAAAGCTATAGAATCAAACATTTCTTGTTTTTTTTCTAAGCATTCTACTCTTTTCTCACTATCCAATAAACTCTCTTCTTTTTCCCTTTCCTTTTCTTCTGATAATATCTTGTTTCTTAACCATTTTCTACTCTTGGGAATTAATAACATTAAAAGTGTAGAAATTGTTAATACAGAAGAGGCGACATGGGTAATGTTATCCAATACGCTCATATAAGGAAAGCACATGAATATGTCAACAAGACTCAAAGACATATTTCATATATTTTTTTTTATAATCATGGCTTTTAATAAAATTCATATTACCTACTCCTTAGCTGTTTTTTTTATCCTATATCTGTATCTTGTAGGTCTTTATAATCCCTAGCCTGTTCTCCTGCTTCGCCAACATCGGCCTCTTGTGGCCTTCCATCATTAACTTTATTTTTATTATCTTGGCTTTCATTATCGCTGTCTTTTGCAGATTTTTGAAATGCACTTATTAAAGGTTTCATCAAATCTTTTACGCCTAACGCCGATTCAAGACGTAAGGTAGAAATAACTTCAAATGGTTCATATCCAGAATATGCAAATAATTTCATTACAGGCATATTAGCCGTTGTAACTAAACTTGCATATGACTTTGTTTCAGCCTGCTCATTAAGCTTATTCCCAAAAAATGTAGTTGTAAACTTATATTTCTTTGTTTTTTGTGACAAAATCCAATTTGTACAATTTGCAAATTGAAAATACATATGTGTACTTGCGTAAGCAAAATCGACTGAAGATGAAAACGCTAATGCTGTACCTTGATTCAAACCATTTGACCCAAAATTACCATTAGACACCCCAACGTTACTGAAAAAAGAATCGTTAGAAATACCAACAATATCTGAAAATCTATCTGTTTGGTCTATAGACATACTATCAGACTCAAATGGTGATGAATACGCTATAATATTATCTGGCAAAGAAGATTGAATAACTGACGTTATTTCAGATGCTTGATTGTATGTAATCGCCATATTAGAACCATCTTTCTTTAGAGGTATTTTTAATGATATAATTTTAAACAAATCTAAAGCAAGCATATTTAAAAGTAATTTCTTGTAAGATATAACATCTAAAGCACTACCCATTGCCGAACTAAGTGGAGGTACTTTATCTGGATGAACTGGGTCGAATGTAAACACCCAGCTACTTTCCACTGGAACTGGGTAATACTGTAAGTACTCAACCTCTTTCCTAGAAATACGAGTGTTATCTCTCATTTTTGTAAAGTGTTTGTAAGCGTTATACAGTTCTGGAATAGCCGATTCAAGACCAGAATATTGATCAAAGTATGTTAGGTCAAATGTAAATTTAAATCCATATGTCCATGGAGATGTAATATAACACCAATCCGATGGTAGTTGCAAAAAAGAAATAGAATCTTTCGTTTCTGACAACCAATAAAAACCAACACCGTCAACAAGCACTTGTAAATCAATTTTTGAATACTGATATTTTACATTTAATTTTCTAAGCGTCAATAAACATGTTTCATAAGCATGTTGATAATCTTTACCACTAACAACATCAATATTGTCTATATCCGTTGGATTTAATGTATAATTAAACGATTTTATTGTATTAAAATACCATAAAGATCTATGGTATTGACCAACCGAATAATTTAAGTATTGTGAAACGCCTCTCAACTCTCTTGAATGTTTTTGTGGCTCTTCTAACATACTATCTATTTGTGCAGATGTAGCCACATGAGGATCTACATTAATTTTTTGATATAAATCTTCCGACATTTTTGGTTGTATCATGCCAGAAGAAGCAAAGCCGTCTGAAATACCTTGCATATCTCTCATTTGTTTAGCCAAAGTTGTAGAAAAGTTTTTTCTATAATCTTCGTCTGAAAACTTTTGAGTAAAATCTTCCAAAGATTCCCCTAATCCTAATCTCTTTATATTACTATCAATCTCTTTTAGCTGTTCTTTCGTTGCTGGTCTTTTATCTTTATTAATATTTTTATTTGACAAGTTTTACCTCCTTTCTTATAATTATCTGAAAATTTTATTTACTAATGATTGCCTACTCATACCACCGCCCATGCCCGCAGAACCTTTTCCTTTTCTATTGATTTGTACGAAAAAGTCCGAAAGTCCATTATCATCAAAAACTTTATTATCAAATTCCATAATCCACCATATACCATAAGCTATCGATGTGTATCTATCTTTGTCTACTTTTTTTTGTACCTGTTCTACGGTTAATGATCCGTTTGGATTTGTTTTTAATTTTAGGTTAGATATTTCCGCAAAAAGCTCATCTGTTTGTTGATATGGGACATAGTTTAACACAGACTCTCTTGAAGATAAAGAAACGTCTTCTTCACCTTTACTAACTAAGAGTCTAAGTTTCCCACTCTCAACAGCATCAGCAAAATTAACTGTTATCTTTGTTTGTGCCTGTTGTGGATAAAGCCCATATAATATTTGTGGAGAACCAAAAATATCAGAAGATTCTTCTGTACTAACAGTATCCCACGCACCAAGAATCTCATTTGTAATTGGGTCTGTTTGTTGTTTTAACAACTCATCTTTTAGCCCAACACCAAGCCCGTTAATATCTACTACACACATTTTTGGCCTATATAGTTTATATGCTTTTTTAATCTTTGTTGCCTGAACAGTAAAACTATCTGTGTTCGAAATAATAATTAAATTTACAAGAGATATATGTGCTACTGAATTATCTTCTTTTCTATCTATTTTTAGCACGCTAATCGAACTTCTATTGTTGTTGGTTTTTTGCGACCTTGCAACATCAATGCCGAATACATATTCTCCATTGTCTGACCTTTCAAACTCTGGTTCCTTTAAATTTCTACACGACATCAGTTTTTCTATATTGACCAATTGATGGTCTGTTGCACCAACCCAAGTACTGCCATAGTTTTGGGCAAATGCTATAGCTGTCATTTCTTCTTTTTTCTTAGCAACTTGTGCTATTGATAAACCTCTCCCATACCAAGCGGCTAATTTCCAATCTGAACCACATACATAACTTCCTTTGTTTTCAGCCATCTCTCTGACCATAGTTAAGATTCTTTCATATTCAGAAGAACCTTTAAATCCAGCTGTAGTAAAAAAGTTTATCCTTTGACTAATTTCTTCTGGATTAACCATTCTAAGCTTTCCAACAGTTGATCTAGGCATATCGATTACAGGAGCTAATGAATCGTCAAATAATGCTTTGTTTAACAACGCAGATTCTTCTATGTTCATTCTTTTACGTCTTTGACCTTTTGTCGTTTCGGAATTTACTAATATATCTAGTATTGAATTATTATTAATAACAATTGTTGCTGAATCTTTCGTAAAACTAGGGATTCCCCTAACTTCCTCTTTTAGTTGTGGCCAAAACTTCACTATTTCAAGATATTTATCCTTTAAAAGTTTAGCGGCATTTTTTTGAGTTTGTGCTGTTATCGAAACTGTCGTATCGGGATAAAATATACATATTAAAAATAACGACAGTACCTCAACAAAAGTATTATGAGAAACAATTCCATTCGCAATCCAAGAATTTGTATTAGGCATATTAATATCACCCGTTTCTGTTTTTCCTTTTGTTATTCTCGTTATTTTATTATAGAAATATTTATTAGAAAGAATATTAAATACTTCCAAATCATTTTTTTCTATCCCTAATTCTTCAAACTTATCATCTATGAATTGTAGCTTTTTATAATTAAATTTTTTATACTCTTTACCAAAAACACATACTTTTTCAAAAAAATCAGTACCAATATTGTCTGATTCTATTATTGCCTTTATGACACCATTAATATTATTTTTTTGGTACGGAATAATACTTGACTTGTTTTTTATTTTACTACAAAAACCAATACTTTCTTCTAATGCTCTTTTTTTTTCAATAGTAGAGAATCCAATGATATCTCTAAAATTTTTCAACTCACCTTCACAAATTGTTAATTCCCAACATTCTACAATATTATCACCAAGATATCTTTTTTTAGACACGATTCCAAAATTTAATAATAAAAGATGAATTTGATCAATTATATTTTCGTTACTAAATTTGTATAATATTTTGTTATCAACATTTTTAGCATCACAATCGAACATTCCTTTTATAAAGCTTCGAACGTTTTCTTTTGTTGTTTCCCTTATTAAAGTAGGAACCTCTTTATCTATAGACAGACTTGTATAATATCCAAGTCCAGAAAATAATTTTGTAATATATTCAGAATCTATTGTATATTTATACTGTTTTGATTCATTTACAGAATATCCAAATTTTTCTTTAAACATACTAGATATTTTTTTATATATAAATATATCTTCTGTATCAATACTAATCATACCACTCATACGCATTGCTTTATTACTAAAAACAACCCCTAATAAATATGATAATTCGCTATCTAATGTATTGCATATATATTCATTATTTTGTATATTTATTTTTTTGTTGATATTTTTTATATCTGTTTTATTTCCCCAAATATTATTATGTCTATTAATACATAAGTAATCACCTTTTTTTAAATCTTTCGCTTCTACCCATTTAGTCATTCCGTCCTTGCCGAGAACTAATAATTTGTGGTTTAATGTACACTCGTTATCAAATCCAAATTCCGTTGAAATTTTCAATGTATCTCTAAAACCATTATATGTTCCAAAATAACAATGTTCCTGTTCACCGTTTTTGTTTATTGTTTCCTTATTAACAATATGGTATTCGCTTTCTTTAGAGATATAATCTTTAAGCTGTTTTAAGCCATCTTCTGTAAATGTATACGTATTTAAATCAACGCATTTACCATAGGCTCTAGGAAATACACCATATACACTAACATACCTTAAAGTACTTCTTAATAAAACCCTTTGGTCAAAATCCAAAGTTATTCCACCTGTTTCTGGTTTTATATAATCTAAAAATAGGTCTGGATACCATCTTGACCAAGTTGTAAAATACATCCACTTATTTAGGTTTCTTTCAAATGAATTCTTAGCTTTACCACCTGTAAAATCCACTGTTTTGTTGATATAGTCTTCGCCAGTCTTTAATCTGTGTTTCCTTTGTATAGATTGGCTAAAATGTTCATAACTAGCCATCTACTTTCTCCTTACACTCTTCAAGAAACTTTTTAATTTTCTCTCTATTTTCATTTGTAGGATCATCGGTAAAGACACCATATCTATCGCCATAACTTGAAATATATTCTTCAACAACCTTGTCATAGAACTTATAAATATCTTCGTATTTACACGGCCCCATATTCATTACTTCTCTCAAATAGCTAACTTCTGTATACATGATAAAATCAACCGCATCTGCTGGAACATATTTAAATTTTGGTAATAGAGGAACATAGTCAACCGCTTTTTCAACCTCTTCATAAATTTTAGAAAAACAACTTAACCCGTCTTTTGTATCCTGATCTTTTAATTGGCTTGGATTTAAATTAGCTTCTTTTGATGCTTTCTCTGCTCTTTCGCCCCAAAATTTTGCATCTACTGTTCTATTCTGAACCGTAGCTATTTCTTCTTTTGAGCTATATCTTATATATTTTAATAGGGCGGCAGTATGAAAAGGTGTTGGTTGTGGATAATACGGACTATATTTTTCGTATTTTCTGTACATTACTTTGTACTCTTCATCAGTATATCCCTCACCAAACAAATCCATTATCTCTGGAGTTACTTCAAAAGCACCATTCCTAAAATCTTCGACAACGTCCTCAAACGTTAAGCCCCCAGAGTAATTACCAGTATTGCCATCAATCCATTTAGCCGTCTGGTATTGCTTTAAGGATAGATTTCTCATATAGACACCTAACGTTTCTTTTTTATCACGAGAACTTTTTTCCCACAACTTGTCAATAAAAGGTCTGTCAACATTATCATCTCTTAAAAAAGCAACGACTAAGTCCCTGGAAATATGACCCCTTGTATCTGTACACATTTCTTTTGCACATTTTTTACAATATGGCATTATTCCATTAACATCTTTGTCATGATATGATTTATAAAAATCAGCCTTCTTTTTTTCTTCATGACATCTAAGACATTTAAATTTTTGTTCTATCGGTCTATTAACCCTTCTACTTGCCATTTTTTTTACCACCTTCCATAAATATAATAGCTATTAGTGGTATTCTAGTTCAATTTTATAGAATAATCTACACTTCTGCCTTTATTTTTTTCAAATATTAAAAAATCTGCACTTGCTTCAGCTGTTTTTAAAATTTTCGCACTATAATCATCAACACCAACAATACTTCCAATACCTATCATGTATTTTTTATAACCAGAATTAACTAAATAACTATGGTGCTTATGACCGCATATCAAATAATCTATGTTTTTTTTATATGTTGTTGAAAAATCAGAAATAGCATCTTTAGAACTTTTAGAATCACCATGTGTTCCTAAAATATCATACCCACAGCTATTAACATAAATAAATCCTGATTTATTGTCTACAATTTTTAAATTTTCGTTATTTTTATTCCCTGCTTTCATTAATTCTAGTGTTACTTTTTCAATGTTATCGTTTACATGTTCTCCTTTTTTGCCATCTAGGAGCCTTAATTCACCATGATTCCCGCTAACCTGATAGTATTCAACATAAAATATTTTAGACAGCCTATATAGCCAATCTGACAAGAAATTTCCATATAATATAGCACTATCAACAACCCCATATTTCAGCGAACTAAGTTGTGAGTTCCTTAAAAACCCATCAAGTGCGTCTCCTAAAAATAAAACTTTTATTTTTTTAAGATTATTTTCTTTTCCTATTCTAATTGTTTCAGATAAAAGTTCTTCCATTCTTTCATAAAAAATATCTGGGCTGTATTCGCTTATAATTTCTTCGTCAAGTCCATAAATTTTATATTCTTTACCAAAATGACAATCGGCAAAACATAAAACGCCTTCTTTTTCACTATCCTTATTTTTTATTTTAATATCATGTTTTTTCTTTGGGACAACAGCTTTATGAATAGAGTCAATAAATTTTTCTATAAATAAATCTTCCCTAGCATCTTCCCTAATCCATCTGTTATATTCTGTTTTTTCAGCTTGTAATTTTTTTCTTTCTAATTCTAGCTCATATTTTTTTCTTGTTAATTCTTCTAAGAGATGTTTTTCATCATTATCAACAGAGTCAACAACGCACCTATCTTTTAATTCCATAGTATATCTACTGCCATACATCATTCTTCTAGCAACGTCTGGTGAATATTTTTTTCCATAAACAAAAAACGCTAATTTATCATAATCAGCGTTTATAGTCTTGTCGACTAGTTTTCCGTAAACTAACCTTTTATGAAATTCGTATTCTGTCTCATTTTCTTTTTTTTTAACAATCATTATAGAAGCTCACCGTCCAAACTATCATCGCTATCTTTTACTTGCTTTGATGTAGAAATCGTAATATCTTCTCCATCATATCCTGACAGCAATTCTGTCAAAGCATATGTTTCATCTTCTATTTCAATATAAATTTTTTCCCCATCTTGCCTAATATCAAGTATCCCAACAACCTTTAAGTCAATGTTTTTATTAATACCATGTTTTGCCATATTAGTTACCCTTACATTCTTCTCTAAATGTTTTTGATGCTCTAAAAGATGGTCTAATATGTTCTGGTAAAATTTCATATTCCTCATTTGCTGGATTATAAAATCTCTTAGCCTGACAATCTTTCCCTGTAAAACTACCAAATCCAGTGATATTAATCTTTTCACCCAAAGCAACTTGTTTTTTAATTTCTTTAAAAATAGCATTGCTTACGATTTTAATATCAGCTTGTGTAATACCCGTTGCAATCGACAACTCTTTGTAAAACTCCGTCATTCTCATAGTTCTTTCTCCTTCAATAATTCTATAATTTATCAGTTTTTTTTTAATCTTATTTATTTCCATTACCAAAATACCTTCTCTGTAAAAACCTGATTTAAAAAACCAGAAAAAATATTTTCAAACTATTTTAAAAAAGGAGAGAATGAATTCGAACCATTGATTTGTTTATAAAACATCCCTTAAACCAAACTTGAGTACTCTCCTACGAAAATGCAACATTATTGTGTTGCTTTCCTCTTCATTAATAAGAAAAAAAATATTTTTGCTTTTTTGTCACTTATAAGTACCAAAAACGAGAAATTAATATATCATTATTTAGTTATAAGTGTCATTTATTCTGCTTCTTTTTATTATATTTATCATACGCTATTTTTCTTCTTTTCTTTTTGCAATCAGAACAATACATTGGAACTTTTGCTTTGCTTGTATGTATTTCTGGTTTTCCGCACATTTTACATATCATAATCTTACCACTTTTTCTATATCCAGAAAAATGGTCAAAATATAACCAAACCTTTTCAAAATCAGAAACGTCAAATAATTTATCACTCGTCTGTTTTTTTAGTTCATCTATAAAAACAAGGTAATCTTTTCCCAATGCTAATCTATTAATATATCCATTTTCCCCAAGGTCATATATCATAAAATCTATATCGTCTTTTTTCCCTCCAGATAAATGAGCCATATCTTTTAACATAGTAGCTTGTTTAGTGTTCCCATTTAAATAACCGCTCAGCTTATCTTCCCCACTATTTATCTTCCATATAGCAGAATGAATTTTTTTAAGCACCAAGAAAGAAAACATTAGCCTTTTATAATTTTGTGCAATATTTATGTTGTTAATATAATCAAACTCATGCTTATAAATTGGTACCGAATCTATCTGTATCAACTTACCCCTATCACCAAACGCAGATGAAACAGCCCTATCTATTGTTTTATACTCTAAAGCATAATTAAAGTTGCTAGTATATAATAGGCAAAAATCAACCAGATTGTCTTCTACATCTTTTTTACTAATACCTAAACTAGCCCAAAACTTACACAACAGTGAAGACTCATAATAATTGTATTTCGTTATAAAGCCTTTCTTTAAAATTTCTTGAACATAATCGTATTCTTTATACGTAAATTTATTCATTTATCACTTACTCCCTATTTAATCGAAAATTCTGAAACAGAATATTTATTACCGATATATTCAATATCACCACTATTATCTAATACAGGCATAGTTACTATCCCATCGCTTCTGTCTAGCATAATAGAATATATTTCTTTTCCATATGTTTTCCATAGCATTTCTTTATTTGATTTTTCTTTTACTTCATACATATAGTAAGATAAATATGTTATAGCTTCATATGTGTTGCTACAAGCCTCGTTAACATAAGAATACAGCATACCAACAAAGAAATCAAACAAATCTGTCATAGATCCACTTACATCCTTTTGTTTCTTATACGCAATAGAATCTTTACAGAATTTTTCATATGCACCAACAATATTTTCATACGTTTTTTGACTCCACTCCATATCATTAAGTACAAATTTCTTATACATACTTTTTTTCTCTTTTATCTTTAGATTTTTACGGACATCAAAATTTACATATTCTATATAGTGACATAATCTATTCATCACACTGTCACTATCAATTACTGGATTGTATTTAAAATAGTTTTCCAAAAATTCTATCTCTTCCTCGGTTTTTACATCAGAAATAAGTATATCGTCTAATGTTTTTCTAAATTTCTGCTTAGCCCACTTTTCATAACTTTTCTTGTGTTTATTATATTTTTTTCTTGTATCAGAATATCTGTAAATAAAGAAATAAGGATGTCTATCTAAACATAGATAATTGTGTTGCACCTTCTGCATTACAACATCTCTTGAGTCACCCTCTTCAATTTTCTCTCTTTTTACCCAAATTTTAGGAATCCCCTTTACCTTTCGCCCAATTTTCGCCTTGTCAATTTGTGCACTTTGCAATTTACAAGACATTTTTAGTCTATTAACTGTAGTAGTATATTGTTTACTGTTCTTCCCATATATATATTCTAGGTCTGCCAACAATGCATAACCGCTTGAACCTTTATTAGTTATGCTTCCTATGATAGAGCCAAAACTGAATGTGTCTGAAATAAATAAATCTTTTTTTGTTGGAACTATCTTTTTAGGTTTTGGTGGAATATAATAAACGGGTAATTCATTTTCATATATGCCATTGATAACTTCTTTACAATCAGTTGTAGCTAATATATCATAATCATAATCTGAGCCACCCCAGTTCATAGTTTCGTGACCATGATAATTAACAACTATTCCAGTGTATAAATATCTAAACCAATATTCAAGCTCTTCATTTTTTGTCAAATTCATTTTAACATGTTCTGACCTGTATGTTAGAGGAGAACGCATCCCATCGACTATACTCACACCACGTACGTTCCAAAAATTAGAATAATACTTGTCTTTTTTAAGTAACCCTGTTACCTCTAAACCGCAAGCATGTTGCATAAACCCATATGGATCACTTACTAACACTTGAAAATTCCCCTTAAGCATAATTTCGCCTAAACAGCCATTTTGTATTCTCATTTTTATCAAGTTATATATCTTTTGCTTTATATACCTATCGTCAATAAGACTGTGGTCTAATATAAGACATTTTAACCAATAGTTTTCACTTGTCTTCATATAATGTTTTATGCTACTCTCTGTGTAAGACTCTCCCATTAAAAATAAAATTGTTTTAAAAAAATCCCTACTATTTACCGACTTAACCCATTCAACAAACATAGAACATATATTTTCTATATCTTTATCGCTCAAGTTAAGTGTTTGTAAAAATTGATAATTCATTTTTATAATATCTTTATCTTTTTCTGGAGTGTAGATAGCCACTCCCCAATCTAAATGGTTCTTTATACACTGTTCTTTGTAATAATCTAAATCTTTATACGCCCCCCATAATTTAAATTGGCTTTCTGTTAAAATAACATCATAATCTTTTAAGTTAATATTTTTGCCATATATGTCAACAATATCATAGCAACCATTGTTGACGACCTCACAAAATTCTTGTATGGGGAATGTACAAACCATTCCTTTTATAAAAGATTGCCTAATACAAAATTCAGCTGGGGTATAAGAAAGACCTAGCTCCCTCGCCCATTTAGTAGCCATTTCGTAATTTATTACCCCCATACCATCTGTCCTGTTAAATGCAATATTTACAATATCTGTAAATATATCATCATCTTCATTATCGCCCGTTTCAACGACATGATTTACCTTCACATCAAGATTGTTGGTGTAATCTGGAATAACACAAAATCTTGGTGTGCTGACGACTTTACTTGCCGAACCGTACAGCCCGAAATAAGCGTTGAATTTTGATGGAGCTATCTTGTAGTTCATATCTCTACCATTATTTAAAACTCTCTCCAGCTCATCTATAATTTTTGTATCACAAAATACAACCGTTGTGTCTCTTGCCTGTCCAGCAGAACAAGACAAACGCATATAATGCCTTTCAACACCATCCATTATAATAGTAAATCCATCTTTAAACATTTTTTCATATGTTTTTTTTGACTCTATTTTCACTGTAACATATTCTGGAATGAACATCATTTTTTTTATTTTCTTTTGTATTTCTTCTATTTCTTTTGAGTTCTGTACAGTACTATTTTTATTTGACAGCACCTTCCTTCTATGATATAATTTTTCCAGAACATCTAAATCAACTTTTTGACCTGTTATCCTTCTAACGGACCTAAGCATTTGCCCATCGGCTAAATTCGCCTTTTGTGAACTTCTCTTTGCCTCTTCAAATGTAGTTTTTACAATATATTTCTCTTTGGCGATAAATGAAGATTGCAACTTTATTATGTAGTATTGTCTATTAACCAAATTAATCTCCTCTTAAAATAATAATTATAATAATACAGAATTATTCCTTGCTTTATTCACTGTTAACTATTTCTATCTTCTATATAATCATAATAATCTTTTAAATATTCATCTCTGCTTGGTATATATTTTCTATCATTTATTAACGTACAAAAATAACCACACTCGTTACAGTTGTTATAAAAATATTCGCTTTCATCACATATGCTTTCCCACATACAGTCTTTACATTTCATTTCTTTCCCCTTTCTGCTTTTTCTTTGATGATAATATCATTTTAACACATTATTACAATAATGTCAAGCTTTGTGTAAGAAAACTTAAGAAAACTTAAGAAAACTTAAGAAAAAACAAAAATAATTTGACATTTTTCACTAATTATGGTATTATTTATATACGAAATATGTTAATAAGGAGAAAAAAATGAACAATATAAAGGTAATAGACTCTCCAATGGGAACTGGCAAAGCTCTTCCATATGGTTCTAAGCTATACACAAAAGATACAGTAATGAATATTGAAGAGTCTGTTGTTGGTAGCGAAGTATATTGTGAAGATGGAGAGCTTCACAAAATAGTTGGTGTTTACCCACAAGGAGTAAAAGATATATATGAAATAAAATTTAGTGACGGAACACTAACAGAATGTACAGAAGACCATATATGGACTATAAAATCGCCTTTATGGGTAAATGGAAAAGACTTGCCTCTCAAATCACTACTTAATACCCCATTGTATGCGGACTGGGGAGACTCTAACGGTACTTATTTATATGAAATACCTATTACAAAACCTGTAAACTTTAAAGATAAAGAAACTAAAATAAAATTAGAAGATGATATAAAAGAAATTCCAAAAAATTTCCTGCTAAAGGAAAATGGATTCTTTTCATATATTCATAACAGTGTTTCATTTAGAAAAAAAATGCTTTATAGGGTTTTAAACAAAAACTGCTATACATATAATGGTGAAATAGTTTATACGGAAAATATTACAAAATTAGAAGAAATGTATTTTTTAAAAGAGCTTGTTGAATCACTTGGTGGCACTGGAAGAATCAAGCTAGACTCTTGTATTGTAATGTATATTAGACTGAGTTATGCTACAAAAGCACTAACAGAATCAAATAAAAAAATTGCACCAACAAAACAACCACGAAGATTTATTACATCTATTAATAAACGGAGGTTTTCTGAATCTGTGTGCATATCGGTTGACAACCCAACACATTTGTTTCTTACAGACTCTTTTGTTGTCACCCACAATACTGTTGGTGCGATTAATATGATTAATAAACAACCTAAAGATACACGAACATTATTTGTAACTCCATTTTTAAAAGAATGTGAAAGAGTAATAACAGGTTGTAAAAATAAACATTTTGAACAGCCTGAAATTAAAAAAAAGAAAACAAAAACCGCTAATTTTAAATCGCTATTAAAAAACAAAAAAAATATTGTATGTACACATTCTTTATTCAATTACATAGATATTGAAATACTTAATCTTATAAAAGATGGGAACTATATACTAATCTTAGATGAATCATTAAATATTATTAGCTCTTATGGTTCGCCATCTGGAGCCAAAAGTACAAAAAATGATAATGCTAAATGTCTTTCAGAGATAGAAAAATTAGTAAATATAGGACTGGTAAAAATAGAAGAGAGTGGAAAAGTTGTTTGGTCAAAAGATGAATCGATGCAACTAAATGGCTATAGAGATATGATAAAAGCTTCAAATATGAATATGCTATATTGTATGGAAGATAACACGCTTGTTAAAATGTTCCCAGTTAATGTATTTAATGGGGGATTTTTTAAAGATATATATATGCTAACATATTTGTTCGATGGTCAAATACAATCAGCCTATTTTAAAATAAATAATATTCCTTACGATTTTTACCATATTGAAAAGGTTAATGAAGAATTGACTTTTGTCCCAACTATTAATCATGAATATGAAAGAGAGTGGAAAAAGAAAGTAAAAAAGCTAATTACAATATATGATTCATATCCACTGAACGAAATAGGAGAAAGTTATTTAACCGCTAAAGGTGCAAGAGTTTATTCTTCACTTAGTAGCTCATGGTATGCCCAACACAAAAAAGAACATAAAATAGTGGCTGATAGTAATTATAACTTTCTTAGACGTGCACCAGCAGAAAAAAGAATGTTCACTTGTTTTAAAAGAGATTTAAAATCAATTAAGCATAAAAAAATTGGGATGTCTTCATATGTTCCTGTAAACTCAAAAGCAACAAATGTATATGGGGATAAAACCCAATGTTCATATCTTGTAAATCGTTACATAAATCCATTTATGAAAAATATTTTTTCAAACAACAACGTTTCTTTTGACCAAGACTTATTTGCCGTTTCAGAAATGGTTCAATGGGTTTGGAGAAGTGCAATAAGAAATGATGTTCCAATAGAGCTTTATATTCCCTCCAGAAGAATGCGATATCTATTTACTGCATGGCTCAATGATAAACCTATTTATTTTGAAACATCATATAAGTTTGAAGGTGTAAGGATAGCGGGTAAAAGAAAAAAAAATATAAATAAAGATTTAAAAAAAGATTAATTAAAACAATAGAAAAACATCTATTGTTTTTTTTTTATGAAAAGGATTTCCAGCTTTACATTTGAACTATTGGTGCGAGTCCCTTTCCT
>Ga0265294_10001883_pt1 | contig 27942 bp, 22 predicted proteins | sample MunlanPumphouse3_FD_192504 | JGI IMG/M metagenome (GOLD analysis project Ga0265294, IMG submission 192504) | Groundwater microbial communities from a municipal landfill in Southern Ontario, Canada - Pumphouse #3 | ecosystem: Environmental > Aquatic > Deep subsurface > Groundwater | place...
TCATCATCACAGATACATTCAATCTGCTCTTCAGAGCCGGGAACATGACCGACCATTGCCGGAATATCCAGAGGGGAAGGTAAATATTCCACGACGGCATCAAGCAAAGGCTGAACACCTTTGTTCTTGAAGGCTGAACCACAAAGGACCGGACAAATTTTTAGATTAATCGTTTCAGCACGTATAGCGGCCTTAAGTTCTTCTGGAGAAATCTCTTCACCACCAAGATAACGGTCCAGAAGTGACTCGTCTTCTTCGGCAACGGCTTCCACTAAAACCTGACGCCAATGAGCAGCTTCATCTTTAAGCTCTGCAGGAATTTCAACGACTGCATATTCCTTACCCTGGCTCTGCTCATCAAAAATCAACGCTTTACCCAAAATAAGGTCAATGACACCCTTGAACGTATCTTCAGCTCCAATGGGAATCTGAAGAGGGACTGGCTTAGCTTTAAGACGAGAAGTAATCATCTCAATGACACGCAAAAAATCCGCCCCTGAACGATCCATTTTATTGACAAACGCAATACGAGGGACCTTGTATCGGTCTGCCTGACGCCACACAGTTTCGGACTGCGGCTCAACACCACCAACAGCACAGAATACAGCAACCGCGCCATCGAGTACTCGCAGAGAACGCTCTACTTCAACGGTAAAATCCACATGGCCGGGAGTATCAATAATATTGATACGGTAATCCTTCCACATACATGTAGTGGCTGCAGAAGTAATCGTAATACCACGTTCCTGCTCCTGCTCCATCCAGTCCATGGTGGCCTGACCATCATGGACCTCTCCGATTTTATGAGAGACACTCGTATAATAGAGAATTCGTTCGGTCGTGGTGGTCTTGCCCGCATCGATGTGGGCCATGATCCCGATATTTCTTTGATTATGAATAGGTACGGCTCGTGCCACGTTAACTCCTAATTACCACCGGTAATGAGCAAAGGCCTTGTTGGCTTCGGCCATGCGATAAGTATCATCTTTCTTTTTAATAGCTGCGCCCCGGTTATTAACGGCATCGTGAAACTCAGCTGCAAGCTTGCCAACCATGCCTTTTTCGCCTCTGGAACGAGCATACGTGACCAACCAGCGGATTGCCAAGGATTCCTGCCTTACAGGACGAACTTCCATGGGTACCTGATAAGTCGCACCACCAACACGGCGTGACTTAACTTCCATCTGCGGCTTCACGTTCTCAAGAACTTTTTCAAACACCTTCAAGGGTTCTTCACTCGTTTTCTGAGCAACCTCCTCAATAGCGGTGTAAAAAATATTCTCAGCTACACTTTTTTTGCCATCAACCATCAAGCGGTTAATGAACTTCGTTACTACACGACTCCCAAACCGGGGATCAGGTAAAACATCCCTTTTTGGGGCGGGTCCTTTTCTGGGCATTCCTTACTCCTTCGCAGTTATTTAGGACGCTTTGTTCCGTATTTGGAACGACTTTTGCGTCTGTCCTGAACCCCAGAAGTATCCAGCGTACCACGGATAATATGGTACCGAACACCTGGAATATCCTTAACACGACCACCACGAATCATAACCACCGAATGCTCCTGCAAATTATGTCCTTCTCCGGGGATATATGATGTAACTTCTATCCCATTGGTCAGTCGCACCCTGGCGACCTTACGCAATGCAGAGTTCGGTTTTTTCGGGGTAGTCGTATACACACGCACGCAAACCCCACGCTTCTGGGGACACTTCTGCAGGGCTGCGGTCTTCTTTGCCTTGATTTGTTTAACCCGCTCGTTGCGGATCAATTGGTTGATTGTAGGCATACGACCTCCATATAAAATTACTTTTAGAAACGCCGTCAGTTATTGGATGCTCATTCACTTGTCAAGCGTTTGATGAATCCTGGGCCATTTTTAGACGTCTACACCTATGAATCGATCAAAATGGGATCTTTTTCCAGATCCTCAAGAAACTTATCGGGGCTTTCGGACTGCCCTGGGACCTCGATACCATTGTTAAGATAAGCCTTGTACCCAGTACCGGCAGCAACAAGACGCCCGACAATAACATTTTCCTTAAGACCTAAAAGGTGATCTTCCTTGCCCTGCAACGCGGCCTCAGTCAAAACCTTGGTCGTTTCCTGAAAAGATGCCGCAGAAATAAAAGATTCCGTGGACAAAGACGCCTGAGTAATTCCAAGAACCAAAGGCTCAGCGGTCGCAGCACGCATTCCCTTGGCAACACAAATTTCATTTTGACTAAAAAACCGACTCTTTTCAATATGTTCGCCGATTAAAAAGTCCGTATCTCCTGGATCGAGAATATTCACTTTTTTGAGCATCTGACGAACAATAATCTCAATATGCTTATCATTAATATAAACACCCTGAGAGCGGTACACGTGCTGAACCTCTTCAACGAGATAATTCGCCAGGTATTTCTCCCCTTGAACATGTAATACATCATGAAGATCAGGGGCGCCTGCGGTCAATAATTCGCCCGCTTCGACAAAATCTCCTTCCTGTACAAGAATATGCTTCCCTTTAGGAATCAGGTAATCATGAGGCTCCCCAACCTCTGGGGTAACAATAATTCTTCTCTTGCCTTTTGAATCAGCACCAAAGGCCACAATACCTTCAACTTCTGAAATAGTACCCTGCTCCTTGGGCTTACGAACCTCAAAAAGCTCAGCAACACGAGGCAAACCACCAACAATGTCCTTGGTTTTGGATGTTTCACGCGGCTTACGGGCGATAAACTCACCGGCCCGAACCTCCTGACCGTCCTGGACCATAAGCAAAGCCCCCACAGGAAGCTGAAAAACAGCTGTGGAAGACCCACCGGGCCGTGCTTTAACATTGCCGTCCTTATCACAAATAGAAATACTAGGACGGTAGTTCGTGGAACGGTACTCCATGATACTCAAAGTAGTCTGCAACGTGGTCCGATCACGCTTTTCTTGCACGGTCCGACCTTCGAGAACATCCGTGAATTTCACGGTACCGTCCATATCCGCAATAAAAGGTTCGTTAAATGGATCCCATTGGGCAAGAAGCGCTCCTTTGGTAACCCGATCTCCCTGATCAAAGAAAAGCGTCGCTCCATTGGGAAGCGGATACTTCTCACGTTCCAGGCCCTGATCATCTACAATCTTCAGCTGCCCATTCTTACTGAGAACAAACATATTCCCGTCAGCATTTTTGACAACACGAACCCGGGACAAGACGACTGTGCCATCATGCTGAGCCTTGTGAGAGGACTGTTCGATCTCTCTGGACGCTGTACCACCTATGTGGAATGTGCGCATGGTAAGCTGCGTACCTGGCTCACCAATACTCTGCGCTGCGATAATCCCCACAGCTTCACCGACGTTGACCATATGCCCACGGGCCAGATCACGTCCATAACATTTCGAGCAGACTCCATGAGTACTATTACAGCACAAGGTGGAGCGGATCGTGATAGTGGAAAGGCTCGAATTGTCGATTTTTTCCACAGCCTCTTCATCGATAAGCCCACCATGAGGAACAATACATTCCCCGGTGTCAGGATTAACAACATCAGCCATGGCTATGCGACCGAGAACACGTTCGCCAAGTTTTTCCCTGATTTCACCGCCCTTGACCATCGCTGAAACCTTCAGACCATCAACTGTACCACAATCATCCTCGCTAATAATAACATCCTGGGCAACATCAACCAGACGACGGGTCAAATATCCAGAGTTAGCAGTTTTAAGCGCTGTATCCGCAAGCCCCTTCCGTGCACCGTGAGTGGATGTAAAAAACTGCAGAACCGTCAGCCCCTCACGGAAGTTTGCGGTAATAGGTGTTTCAATAATTTCACCTGATGGTTTAGCCATAAGGCCGCGCATCCCTGCGAGCTGACGCATCTGATCCTTGTTACCACGAGCCCCGGAATTAGCCATCATGTAGATAGGGTTAAAACTCTGATTTTTTTCTGTTTTCCCCGTTTTTGGATCAACCAGCACCTCGTACGCCAACTTGTCCATCATAGCCGTGGCTACATCATCCGTCGTCCGGGTCCAGACATCAACGACCTTGTTATACTTTTCAGTTTTGGTGATGATACCGTCGTTATACTGTTTTTCGATCTCCTCCACTTCTTTGGTGGCCACTTCCAGCAAAACCGCCTTTTTCGCAGGAATGGTGAGATCTTTGAGGCCGACAGTAACTGCGGCCCGGGTCGAAAACTCAAAACCAAGAGCCTTGATCCGGTCACAAACCAAAACTGTCGCCTTCGTCCCTGCATGGCGATAGGTCTCACCAACAAGGCTCCCAATGGAGCGTTTATCCATGACCCGGTTCACCAAATGGAACGGTACCCCTTCTGGAAGAACATCTCCAATAAGGATACGTCCAGGGGTTGTATCCAGAAGCTGCTCATCAATACGCACCTTGATCCGGGCATGCAGCCCAAGGCACCCACCATCATACGCGGCGATGACTTCACCAGGGCAGGAAAAAATCATTCCTTCGCCTTTTTCAAACGCACGAGGGACCGTTAAATAATAGAGTCCTAAAACCATATCCTGGGTAGGAACAATAATAGGTGCACCATTTGCCGGAGACAGAATATTATTGGTGGACATCATCAGGACACGAGCTTCTATCTGTGCTTCGATGGATAGCGGCACGTGAACGGCCATCTGGTCACCATCAAAATCGGCGTTAAATGCCGTACAAACCAAGGGATGCAACCTGATAGCCTTACCCTCAATAAGAATAGGTTCAAAGGCCTGAATTCCTAACCGGTGAAGCGTAGGAGCCCTGTTAAGTAAAATAGGGTATTCCTTAACCACGTTCTCCAGAATATCCCATACAACCACATCCTCACGCTCAACCATCTTCTTGGCACTTTTGATGGTTGATGCGTATCCAAGAGCTTCAAGCTGGGAATAGATAAAAGGCTTGAACAATTCCAAAGCCATTTTTTTAGGCAAACCACATTGGTGCAGTCGAAGACTTGGCCCAACAGCAATAACCGAACGACCGGAATAATCCACCCGTTTCCCCAAAAGGTTCTGTCTAAACCGTCCCTGTTTACCCTTGATCATATCACTCAGGGATTTGAGCGGTCTGCCGTTTGTACCGGTAATAGCCCGACCTCTGCGGCCGTTATCGAACAGGGCATCTACGGATTCCTGAAGCATCCGCTTTTCGTTTCGGATAATAATGTCCGGAGCTCCAAGTTCAAGCAGCCGCTTCAAACGATTATTCCGATTAATAACCCGACGATAAAGATCGTTCAAATCAGATGTGGCAAAGCGTCCTCCATCCAAGGGCACCAGTGGACGCAAGTCTGGAGGAATAATCGGCACAACATCAAGGATCATCCAGCCAGGTTTGTTATCGGACTCCAAAAAGGCCTCAACAACATGCAACCGTTTGGCCAATTTCTTTTTTTTGGTCTGGGAGCGTGTCGCCTTGGACTCTTCACGGAGGTCATCACGTAAGGTAAGAAGGTCAATTTCCTCTAAAAGCTCCTTAACAGCTTCAGCCCCCATACCGACACGGATAGCAGACGGGCCGTAGTGCTCGCTGATCTGGACATACTGATCTTCAGAAATCACCTGCATTTTCTGAAAATTTGTCTCTTTAGGGTCAAGGATGATATATGAATCAAAATAAAGGACTTTTTCCAAGTCAGCCATGGTCATATCAAGAAGGGTTCCGATCTTGGATGGCAGACTTTTTAAAAACCAGATATGAGCACAGGGCGCTGCAAGTTCGATGTGCCCCATGCGTTCGCGGCGGACTTTGGATGCAATAACTTCAACACCACATTTCTCGCACACAATCCCGCGATGCTTCATCCGTTTATATTTACCACAATTACACTCAAAATCTTTGACCGGCCCAAAAATTTTGGCACAGAAAAGGCCATCACGTTCCGGTTTAAATGTCCGATAATTGATCGTCTCAGGCTTCTTCACTTCACCGTAGGACCATTCTCTAATTTTTTCAGGCGAAGCGATCTGGATCTTGATTTTTTCAAGATCCTGCCCCTTAATTGTTGTTGTTTCATTTCCTCTCTGCGTAAACAGATCATCAAGACTCATATATATCTCCGCGGCTCTTACCTATGGATAACGTTGTATTCCCAACCGTGCCTATGAACGCGTATCCCGCATTACCGGCGTTTTCCGCTGGCAGGAGAACGTTCCACAAGCGTCACATCCAGACACAGAGACATCATTTCCTTGACCAGAACATTGAATGACTCGGGCATGCCTGATTCAAGAGAATTGTTTCCCTTGACAATTTTTTCATACATTTTCACGCGTCCGGATACGTCATCAGATTTTACCGTTAAAAACTCTTGCAAAAGATGTGCGGCGCCATAAGCCTCAATGGCCCAGACCTCCATTTCTCCAAGTCGCTGACCACCAAACTGGGCTTTACCGCCAAGAGGCTGCTGCGTCACAAGAGAGTAAGGACCGGTAGATCTAGCATGGATCTTTTCATCAACCAGATGATGCAGTTTGAGATAATACATATATCCTACGGTAACCTTGTGATCAAAAGGATCTCCCGTTCGTCCATCGTAAAGGACTGATTTCCCATCATCAGGCAGACCAGCACGCTTCAAAAAATTCCAGATTTCATCTTCATGAGCACCATCGAAGACGGGAGTTTTCATAACAATCCCCCGGCGCAATTCCTTGGCAACGTCAACGAAATCATCATCGCTGAGTTCATCCATAAGCTCATTAATTTCTGGAGAGGCGTAGATGTCCTTGATCTCCTTGCGGACTTGATCCAAACCTTCCTTCCGATCAATCATGTCAGCAATCTTCATTCCCAACTCTTTGGATGCCCATCCAAGATGGGTTTCCATGATCTGCCCGATATTCATACGCGAAGGAACGCCCAAAGGATTAAGAACAATGTCAACTGGTTGACCGCTAGCAAAAAACGGCATGTCTTCCTCTGGAAGAATATTGGAGACAACACCCTTGTTACCATGCCGACCAGCCATTTTATCACCGACACGAAGCTTACGCTTCACGGCAATATAGACTTTGACCATATTGATGACTCCGGGCGGGAGATCATCTCCTTCACAAACTTTCTCACGCTTGAGTTCGTAAATCTTGTGAATAGCATCCTTCTGACGCTCATACAGGTCGAGAATATCCTGAACAGTGTCATTAACCTCTTTATTCTTAAACAGCTTTGCTAATTTTTTAAGAGGAACTTGTTGGATAATGTCCAAAGTCAGGGTCTGATTCGTTTCAGCCAGGATCTCGCCCTTCCTCTTGCCCATAAGACTCCTGACCAACATTTTACCCTCTACTACTTTCCATAGGGATAACGAAGTGGCCGTTGTCAACGAGAAAATATGCTGGGTCTCACGACGATCAATACGATGCAACTCATCATCTTCAATTTCTTTAGTACGCATATCCTTATCACCGGATCTGCGGTTAAAGACCTTGACATCAAGAACGATACCTTCAACTCCCGGAGGAACTTTCAGCGAAGTATTTTTAACATCGCGTGCTTTTTCACCAAAAATAGCACGTAAAAGGCGTTCTTCGGGAGTAAGCTGAGTCTCACCTTTGGGCGTAATTTTACCCACAAGAATATCATCTTGTCCGACTCTGGCGCCAATTCTGATAATACCGCTATCATCCAGATTACGGAGCATATCTTCCCCAACATTGGGGATATCGCGAGTAACCTCCTCGGGTCCAAGTTTGGTATCTCGAGCGATCAGATCAAATTCTTCAATATGGATAGAGGTGTATACATCATCCTTGACGGTTTTTTCAGATATAAGGACAGAATCTTCATAATTATATCCACACCAAGGCATGAAGGCCACCAACAGATTTTTCCCGAGAGCCAGCTCACCATCCTCAATACCGGCACCATCAGCTAAAATATCGCCCCGGACAACGTGTTGATCTGGCAAAACCCGCGGTTTCTGACCGAAGCAACTATTCTGGTTCGATTTGTGAAATTTCTGGAGGAGATAAAAACAAGTTCCACCTGTTTCGGGGTATAAGGTCTCATACCTGACAATAACCCGTTCAGCATCGACAAACTGTACGACGCCATCTCCCTCAGCAAGCAAACAGGCACCGGAATCTCGGGCAACAGGGCCCTCCATACCTGTACCAACCAGAGGTTTCTCGGACCGTAACAAAGGCACCGCCTGACGCTGCATGTTACAACCCATAAGAGCACGGTTGGCATCGTCATGTTCGAGAAAGGGGATCAGCGATGCCGATACGGAAACAATCTGACTGGGAGAAATATCCCTCAGGGTAACATCACGCTTATCAACAATAGCGAATTCACCTTCCACTCGCGCGGAGACCTGGTCATCGAGGAAAGACCCGTCGTCAGCCAAACGAGCATTGGCCTGGGCGATAATCTCTCCCTTTTCCCGAGAAGCATCATAATATTTTACCTCGTCGGTAACCTTACCATCTTTAACAATGCGGTATGGGGTCTCGATAAATCCAAAATCATTGACAATTCCCTGAGTTGTTAAGGAAACAATAAGACCGATATTCGGGCCTTCAGGGGTTTCAATGGGACAGATTCGGCCATAATGACTAGGATGGACATCACGGACCTCAAATCCGGCACGTTCACGTGTCAATCCTCCAGGTCCCAGTGCCGACAGACGGCGTTTATGCGTTACCTCAGAAAGAGCATTGGTCTGGTCCATAAACTGCGAAAGCTGAGAAGTACCAAAGAATTCTTTGAGAACGGCCGTAACGGGCTTGGGGTTGACCAGGTCATGCGGCATGAGGGTGGCAACTTCCTGAAGACTCATACGCTCTTTAATAGCACGTTCCATACGCACCAAACCAATGCGGTACTGATTTTCCACCAGCTCGCCGACAGGGCGTACACGACGATTTCCCAAATGATCTATATCATCGGCAGGGCCATTGGTATCCTTGAGATAAATAAGATGTTTTAAAGCGGTTAGGATATCCTCATTGCTCAAGGTACGCATATCAAGAGGCAGGTCCAGACCAAGCCGGGTGTTAAGCTTATACCTTCCAACGGCCGAAAGATCGTAATAATCATGATTGCGAAAAAGATTATCAAAAAAAGTAGAGGAGACTTCAGGTGTCGGTGGAGAACTCGGACGCAAACGTTTATATATATCGACCTGCGCACTGGCGGTATCTGTAGTCTTATCCAGCCGCAGTGTATCCCGCAGGGAAGTAGAAACATCAAGACCGTTGGTAAAGAGACACTTGACTTCATGGATGCCAAGAGCCGCCAGCTTTTCCATCAGTTCCTGATTGAGTTCATCACCTGCGCCAGCCACAACTTCACCCGTTTCCGGATGAATGATTTCATCAGCAATATATTCAGGAGATAATTCTGCAGGATTGACCTCAATAAAATCTATCCCCGCGGCAATAATATGTTTCCAGACACCGCGAGTAATCATCCCGCCTGCGGCTATGAGCTGTTTACCTTCAGGGGTGCTCAACGTGGTAACAGCAACATCTTTACGATAGAATTGAGGTTGTACCTCGCGGTAGATATGACCCTCCTCAAATTTGACCCGATGAAAATCATAAAAATATTCGAAAATCTCCCGGGTGGACATGCCCATGGCCTTGAGCAGAATGGTGACTGGCATCTTCCGACGTCTATCGATGCGAACGTACAAAAAATCTTTGTGGTCAAAATCAAAATCAAGCCAAGAGCCCCGCATGGGAATAATACGGGAACTATACAGAACTTTCCGGCTCGAATGGGTTTTACCTGAATCATGCTCAAAAATAATACCAGGAGAACGCTGCAACTGATTAACAATAACTCTTTCCGTACCATTAACAACAAAGGTTCCCTTGGTGGTCATCAGCGGAATGGTGCCAAAATAGATATCCTGTTCCTTGATATCATGGATGGTACGATTTTGGGTTTCCTCATCAATATCAAAAACGACCAAACGGACCTTAATGCGCACGGGAGCTTCATAGGAAAGCCCTTTGGAAATACATTCCTCGACATTATACTTAGGCTCACCAATCTCATAACTTACGTATTCAAGAGTGGCTGTCTTATTAAAATCCTGAATGGGGAAGACAGAACGGAAAACACCTTCTAATCCAATGTCTTCACGGCTGCTGGGCGGCACATCGGTTTGTAAAAATTTTTTAAAAGAATCGATTTGAAGCGTTAAAAGGTGAGGGATCTTTATAGTATCTTTTATTGTTCCAAATTTTTTAACAAATTGATTCATATTCTCCCCTCAGGTAAAGAGATCAAAGACACGACAAAGCTTAGAGAAGTGCGTAAAAATACTTTTTCTTGTAAAAAGCGATAAGAAATGAAGGCAAAACCTATATGTAAACTTTGAAGCTCATAGCTCCAAATTTTATTTTAAAATGGCAGGATATAAATTATTGAAATGAAGAAGTGAGTTGATATGATACGGAGCTTTAATATTTTTTGAATTATGATTACAGATGACTAAAAAAACACTGCTATAGATTACATATATATCTTTACAAACGTAATAAGGAGCACAGGACAATTATGGTCCTATGCTCCTTATTTTAGCGAAAGTTACCGAGAACTACTTGAGTTCAGCAACAGCCCCGGCACCCTCGAGCTGAGCCTTGGCATCTTCAGCTTGCTCTTTGGTAACGGCTTCCTTGATGACAGAAGGAACTTCGTCAACTTTGGCTTTGGCTTCCTTGAGACCGAGACTCGTCAAGGCACGGACGACCTTGATTACAGCAATCTTGTTTCCGCCAACTTCCTTGAGCACAACATCAAATTCAGTCTGCTCTTCTTCAGCAGCAGCCTCGCCTGCAGGAGCGGCTGCAACAGCAGCAACGGGAGCAGCAGCACTGACGCCAAACTTTTCTTCCAGCTCTTTGATAAATACAGAAAGCTCGAGGACTGTCATATTAGAAATAAATTCTACAACCTGTTCTTTAGTTATATCGGCCATGGTTTTCTCCTTTAATAAATGAATTAGCTTTGGCTCTTTGATTTAAATTACTGTTCTTTCTGGTCTTTAATCGCAGTAAGGGCATATAATGTATTACGAATAAGATTTGCAAAAAGGCCTACAAAATTCTGGGGAACAGCATTCATGGTTCCCAAAGTCCTCGCAAGCATCTCTTTCTTACCCGGAAGAGTTGCAAGATGAGCAAGGGAGGATTCGTCAATAAATTTTCCCTCAAGAGCTCCAAACTTAACACTGAACTTGTCGTTCTTTTTTGCAAACTGCGTAAGAATTTTAGCTGCAATAACGGGATCGTCGTAGCCGAATGCAACAGCACAACTATCTTTCAGCTTATTCTTAAGTACATCACAAGGACCGTCGGTGAATGCAATTTCTGCAAGAGTATTCTTTACAACCTGATACTCTACGCCGCTTTCACGTAACGCCACTCGCAGAGGGGTCAATTGTTCAACTTTGATCCCCTTGAAATCCGTAACAACTGCGATGCTAACCTTGTCTGCTTTTGCCTTAAGATCTTCAATGATCTTAGCTTTTTCAGCCCGGTTCACGTTTTGATTCCTCCCGGTTAGACAAAAGAGCCAAATAGTCTCGGCAGGGAATTAAGAGCTGGGCTCACCTGCATTCTTTGACTCTTCACTTTTTACGAGATACAATCCAGGCAGAGACTTATTCGCCTTTGATTGAGCTTTGTTCTACCTTAACAGCAGGTCCCATGGTTGTCGAAATGGAAATAGCGTTAAGATAGGTACCTTTGGAAGAGGATGGCTTGAGCTTCGTAATCATGGTCATCAATGCAATAAAGTTATCAAGCAGTTTCTTCGTGCCGAAAGAAGCCTTCCCGATAGGGGCATGAATGATACCTGCTTTATCAACCTTGAAATCAACCTTACCAGCCTTGAGTTCCGTGATGGCCTTGGCAATATCAAACGTTACAGTACCTGTTTTGGCATTCGGCATCAGGCCACGGGGACCGAGGACTTTACCAACTTTACCAACAACAGCCATCATATCAGGAGTAGCAACGGCCTTATCAAAATCCATCCAGCCGCCTTTAATTTTTTCGACGAGTGCGTCTGATCCTACGGCATCAGCGCCAGCGTCAAGGGCAGCCTGCTCATTATCACCCTTACAAAAGGCAATAACCCGAACATTTTTTCCAAGGCCGTGCGGCAATGCGACCGCCCCACGAACCATCTGATCTGCATACTTGGGATTGACCCCTAAATTAACAGCTACATCAACAGTCTGATCAAATTTGATATAAGAAGCCTGCAAGGCAAGCCCCATAGCATCTTCGGCAGGATATTTTTTTCCCTGCTCTATATTTTTACTTACCTCTCGGTAATTTTTTCCATGCTTAGGCATAGTCTTCAATCCCTCGCTGCTAGTTTTGTATCTTAAGTCCCATACTACGGGCTGTGCCTGCGATGGTATTGACAGCTGCGTCTAAATCACTAGCAGTCAAATCAGGCATCTTGATCGTTGCTATTTCTTCAAGCTGAGACCTGGTAACCGTTCCGACCTTATTCTTATTTGGCTCTCCGGAACCTTTAGCAAGATTGACAGCTTTCAGCAGCAAGACCGAAGCAGGAGGAGTTTTCGTAATAAAGGTAAAAGAACGATCCTGAAAAACAGTGATTACTACAGGTATGATCATTCCCTTTTCATCTTGCGTTTTAGCATTAAATGCCTTGCAAAATTCCATGATATTTACACCATGCTGACCCAAAGCGGGTCCTACAGGCGGGGAAGGGTTTGCAACTCCTGCGGGAATCTGTAGCTTAATCTTCGCCAGTACTTTCTTGGCCATTATATATCATCCTCTTCTGGCAAGCAGGTATCAGCCTTTTGCAACTTGAACAAAATCAAGTTCCACGGGAGTCTGACGCCCAAAAATTGATACCGATACTTTCAGCTTACCTTTATCGTAGTTAACTTCTTCGACTACAGCATTAAAATTGGAAAAAGGGCCATCAACAACCCGAACTTCATCACCTTTTTCAAAATAAAACTTTGGCCTGGGCTGTTGCTTCCGACTTTCAATCGTCAAAAGTATTTTATCAGCATCCTGAGCACTTAATGGTGTCGGCCTGTTTTTGCCACCAATGAATCCCGTCACTTTAGGAATAGATTGGATCAAATGCCATGAAGTATCATTAAAGATCATCTTCACCAAGGCATACCCAGGATAGAATTTACGAGTGGAGGTTCGCTTCTGCCCTTTGACGAGTTCAACAACCTGTTCGGTGGGAACGATGACATCCTGAATCAGACCTTCGGTCTGCCCTGTCCGTACCATCTCCTTGATAGTCTGCTCAACTCGATGCTCAAATCCCGAATAGGTATGAATAATATACCATCGGGCTGTGGCTTGTTGCTCACCAACCATTTCTCGTTCTTCATCCATATGGTTCCAACTCTCTTATGTCACAAAACATTTTTTTGCTGACTTTATGACAAAATGGCTTCAATGATTTTGGCCAGCCCGAGGTCAGTGATCCCTAAAAAAACAGAAATAACCAAAACCAGAATTAATACAGCTCCGGTAGTGGACATTGTCTCTTTTTTATCAGGCCAAACAACTTTTTTGAGTTCTTTTTTCGATAAATCAAAAAAAGATCTCAAGTCATTTATCTTTTGACCAATCCCTTGTCTTTCCTCAGATTTTTTTACCAATTTTTCTTTTTTTTGTGCCATAATCGTATAGTAAGTGGCAGGCCAGGAGGGATTCGAACCCCCAGCCCTCGGATTTGGAATCCGATGCTCTGCCGTTAGAGCTACTGGCCTGCACGGGGTATAAAAAACGCCACAGAGAACTTATTTTGCTTCTTTATGAGCAGTGTGCTTTCTACAAAAGGGACAGTACTTATTCAGTTCCAATTTCCCCGTTGTATTTTTTTTGTTCTTCTGTGTAGCGTAATTTCTGCGTTTACACTCGCCGCACGCGAGCAGGATATTAATCCGCATGATCTAATTACTCCATGATTTCGGATACAACGCCCGCACCAACGGTCCGTCCACCTTCACGGATAGCAAAGCGAAGACCGAGTTCCATTGCAATGGGGGCGATTAAGTCGACTTCAAAAGTGGTGTTGTCTCCGGGCATAATCATTTCCACGCCTTCAGGCAGAGTTACAACCCCGGTGATGTCAGTTGTACGAAAATAGAACTGGGGACGATATCCACCAAAGAAAGGTGTATGACGGCCGCCTTCTTCTTTATTCAGTACGTAAACTTCGCCCTTAAATTTCTTATGAGGAGTGATACTCTTTGGTGCAGCAAGAACCTGTCCGCGCTCAACATCTTCTCGTTTCACACCACGCAGCAGGACACCGACATTATCGCCAGCCTCACCACGATCCAGAACTTTGCGAAACATCTCAACACCGGTACAAACAGACTTGACGGTGTCTTTGATACCAACGATTTCAACTTCATTACCGACGTTGATAACACCACGCTCAATACGACCGGTGACAACAGTTCCACGTCCAGAGATAGAAAAAACATCCTCAAGGGGAAGCAAAAACGGCTTGTCAATATCACGCTTCGGCTCAGGAATATAACTATCACAAGCATCCAGGAGCTCAAAAATACATTTAGCTTCTTCACTCTCAGGATCATCGCTCTCGAGGGCCTTCAATGCACTGCCCTTGATGACCGGGATTTCGTCTCCGGGAAAACCATACTTATCAAGAAGTTCGCGTACTTCCATTTCTACGAGCTCCAAGAGCTCTTCATCATCTACGAGATCACACTTGTTCAGAAAAACGACCAAGGAAGGCACACCAACCTGACGGGCAAGCAGGATGTGCTCACGTGTCTGAGGCATAGGACCGTCAGTAGCTGCAACAACGAGAATACCACCGTCCATCTGTGCAGCACCGGTAATCATATTCTTGATATAGTCAGCATGGCCAGGACAGTCTACGTGAGCATAGTGACGATGTTCAGTCTGATACTCTACGTGAGCGGTCGCAATAGTAATACCTCTTTCTTTCTCTTCTGGCGCCTTATCGATCTGATCAAAAAGAATGTAGTTAGCCTCATCGTGATTCTTCAGGCTGACCATTTTGGTAATAGCTGCGGTCAGGGTGGTCTTACCGTGATCGATGTGCCCAATAGTACCGATATTAACATGCGGCTTAGTTCTTACATACTTCTGCTTAGCCATAACGAACCCCCTTTCAAAATTTAGCCTGGCGTGTACCAGCTGGTTTAATTTGCCGGGAAAGGGTTTGACTGGAGCCCACGACCGGACTTGAACCGGTGACCTCTTCCTTACCAAGGAAGTGCTCTACCTGCTGAGCTACGTGGGCGTGGAAGGCGGCTTAGAATGGAGCGGGAAACGGGACTCGAACCCGCAACCCTCAGCTTGGAAGGCTAATGCTCTAGCCAATTGAGCTATTCCCGCTCATTTCTGTTCCGTAGTCAAACAACAAGCAACCCTGTCTCCTACAAAACATACATATGGATGGTGGAGGGGGGAGGATTTGAACCTCCGAAGACGTCCGTCGACAGATTTACAGTCTGTTCCCTTTGACCACTCGGGAACCCCTCCTTTCTGGAGCTGGCGATGGGATTTGAACCCGCGACCTGCTGATTACAAGTCAGCTGCTCTACCAATTGAGCTACGCCAGCCAAAGAAGAAAAGTCTTTATAGATTTTCAATTTTGAATGCAAGCCTTTTTTTTGTTTGGTCCTACTTAGCACCATTTTATTTTTTAGACCTTGCACTCCGGGTATACTCAAAAGGGATACTGCATAGTTAAATAAAAAAATCCGTATCCCGACGAAGATACGGATTTTTTTATTTTATATCAATAGGATGCGACTCATCATGGCAGACATTACGCCAATACAGGCTCCTGCACAGCACTCGGCCGTGCCACCACGTCGTACGCATTTTCATCTGCATTACCAAGATCGATCATATTAAGATACTGATCTCTATTTTCAGATACATACCGCAAAAAACCATTGTTGAGAGCATGCCCGGAACAATATACATGGAATTCGCCATAAAGAGAATGTTCAAGGAGATTCATATCCCCTATAAAATCAAGAATCTTGTGACGAACCAGTTCGTTTTCATACCGCAGCCCATCGGGATTAACAACGCCATATTCGTCAAGCACCACGGCATTATCAAGAGAACCACCCAGGGCAAGCCCATTCCGCTGAAGCATCTCAACATCTTTCATAAATCCAAACGTCCGCGCCTTGGCAACATCGCGCATAAACGATTCCGGATTCAAATCAAGTGTAAAAGTCTGCACTCCCACTAAGGGATGATCAAAATCAATAGTATATACGACCCGGAAACCGTCATAAGGAATTGCTTTAATGGATTTCCCGTCACGCTCGAAGACAATTTTTTTCTTCAGCCTGAACACCTTTTTTCCCGCCGACTGCTTCCGGATTCCTGCAGAACGAAGTAAAAAAACAAAACTTGCAGCGCTTCCATCCATAATAGGGATCTCGTCACCGTGAACTTCAATAATAATATTATCGATCCCCAGGCCAGCAATAGCCGCCATAAGATGCTCAACTGTAGCCACGCTGTGCCCATCAAATCCCAACGTGGTCGCCAAGCCCGTTGCGACCACGCGTTCGGGAAGGGGCTGGAATATCCGTCGCCCGTTTTCTCCCACATGCTGAAAAACAACACCGGTATCCGGACCGGCAGGGCGCATAACTAGCCGTAACTTCTCACCACTATGCAGCCCAACCCCTGAGCAGTGAACTGATTTTTTAAGTGTTTTTTGTCGCATATTATATTTTATACACGAAACATGCCAAAAAAAAATATTTATACAACCAACCGATTTATCAACTTTTTTCAATCAAACAACGATCACGTATGACTTTTTACCCACAGGGAATCATTGTTTTATAACCACATTGTGCTCCCCCCTGTAAACAAAACACACCCACATTATCCCGGCCCCTTTTCGCCCTAAGAGACCTGAAAACAGGAGCAATAATCACCGCAGCCATCAACAGCCGGGGTTGAAATTTATCAGAGAATAGTCCACTAACCTTCCGCACATGGCACGTGCTCCCCCTTCTTCAGACACACAATGACGAGCCGTCGATCACAACGTTGATATATACCCAAAAGGTGCGCACATGAAATTTTTACAGGCCAAACAACACGAAGTTCACCCTCTTTTCGATCTGGAAACGTATATGTTTCTAGCCCAAACCCAGACACTCTCCCCTCTACAAATCATGAACATGTCGACACTATGGGAACGCTGGCATCCTCTGTTGCGAACCTACACCTTTGGCGAAACAAAAGGGTACCTGCTCGTATTCCTCGAGCACACAGTAGAGCTTGAACTTGAAACCCTCTGGAAAAAATCAGAAGAAGAGGCATTCTTTCATGAAGCCCTAGCTCAATCCATGATCATGGGCACGCTTCGCCTATTTATACCAGATCTGTCCAAAAGCAAGTGTGCCCCCCTTCCTTTAGCCGACAAAATCCTCAAAAGGTCTTTGGCCAAGATCGGAATTGAACTTACCAATGCAGGCACTTTCGGGTACAAATATGCAACATTGACCTACTATCCCCAGCAAGCAGGATGCGAAAAATGCCTGCTCAAGGCGACCTGTCCTAAAAAGTTAGGGCTGGGTTCGCAGCAGTCGTACACTATTCCCGAAGGAAGCCACTAATCCTCACTGATCACCCAGAATTTGCACCTTTGGGGGGATACATGCAGGGGACATGGATAAACTCCAGCCCCCTGTCTGTCACCCTCTACGAGCAAATGCTCTATTCATAAGATGCGGGGACAACCCTCCTAAATCCTTAACAGTGTACCCGAAAACCTCCTGCCACACGGCATCCGATTCCATACAAAAGTAGAGTTGCTTGCCCATGCCGTGTGCCCGGAGCAACGCGACCAAATGTTTGAATTGTTCAACCCGCAACGAACGGAGCAGGCGCTGTTTCCCGTCCATGCCCGCAATAAATTCGTTATAAATAAATGTTGATTCCGGGAAATCCCGTTCAATAACCTCGCTGAGCTCGGGCATACACCTGAAAGACCCCAGACTCATGTAGGCAATATCATCGGGTGAGACATAGTCAAAAATCATGTTAACGGTTTCTGCATACCCTTTTTGCCAGCCATCAAAATAAATAATAGGATCAAAGTGCAGACAAACTCTGAAACCGTTTTCAACACAGGTCCTGGCAGCCTGTAATCTCTGCTCAAGGGTTGCACTCTCCCCAACTTCTTCTGTGCGGGCAATTTCTGGTGCATTCAGTGACCAGGCAGGCAGGACACGATCACTTCTTTTAGCCACGTCCATCCAGCTCAAATCGACCACCTTTGACTTGAGTTCAAGGCAGACATTCTCATAGTCCGCTAAAAAACGGATCAAATCCCGACTATATCCTGTGAGGGGTTCCAATACAAGAGAATCCGTATACTCTCCCGTACCCACGCGAAATCGCCGAGAACGATCCCGGCCAAAAGCGGCATCCAGTTCATCCCAAAGGACGTCCTGGTTGGCCCACACCTTGAGCACCGGATCTTGGAAATAGGCCTGCAGGATGCAATACGAACATCTGAGAGGACAATTTTCCCCGATATGAATAATCCGGTATCCGCAACACCGATAAAAACGGGTTCCAGGACAAAACCGCAAAAAAGCTCCCTTATATTCCTTGAGGTACAAACATTGTTCGTTCTGACGTGCAATGCCCAGCCCCTGTCCCGGTTCAAGGACAACCCACGGTACATGCGGCAGTTTTGCCCGCACACGCCGGGCGATAGAAGTGTCTATCATGCTCCTGTCAACCACCACCCGAGCGATGTTCTGAAGATATGCAGGCAAGCCGCCCTGACTCATGGAATCCGGAAATATTCCGTTTGCAGTCGTAGCACGTCCTTCGTTCCGGCTCATTCTGCGTCCCTCACATGCCCTAAATCATCCCAAATATCGTGGGCGGCCAGTACGCTCAGTTCATGAACTCTTTGTTCCAGTTCCGCTTTGGATTGTATCCGGGTCAAAAATTCAATCGTCCCCGTCTCAAAATGATCAGGCTGCACAAGACGCCAGTGCGACCCTGCAGTGGCTTCAACGGCCGTACTTCGGAATCCATTTTCGAGAGCAGACAGACGAGGGAAACGCGCCGTGCGGACAGCTTCCAGCAGGCGGATCATCATATCTTTGGGTGAAAGATCCAGATGCAAAACAGCATCAAAGTGCAACTCATCCAACAACGTCACGAGAGATACTTTTTTACTCCGGCTTAATTCCCAAAGCCAAGTAAGCATATGAACGGCATTATTCTTCGACCAGGACAGATCGCGAAAAACAGGCTCGAGAGCACACAGCCCTTCAGGCCTGAAACGGGGCAGAATCCGACCAAGGGCCAGAGGTACGTGCCCCTGCTCCAACAAGTCATCCCACAGTAACGGCAACTCCATCCATTGCAGCATCACCTGCCATTGCCGCGATCGTGGTTCCTGCCCCAAAAGGAGTGCAATATCTTCCAGATCACCTCCGTATCCATGGAAATAACGCAAGGCACGGATCATCAATGCGTCATCCAAGGGTTGGCTGCTATTACTGCCGAGAAATACAAGACCACGCTCCCTGGGAGTCAGTGGCTGCACATGGCATGCAATAACCGGCTGATCCAGACGAGCCAAAGCCTTGACCCTACGTTGCCCTGCAACCAGACGGAGGACATTCTGGTCCGGTTCAACAAGGACGGGGGCGCACTGTCCATGAGCCTGTAATGAATGCAAAAGCCTGTCGTCAGGCTCCCTTTTCCAAAATAGACTTGAAGCACCCATTTCAATCCTGCTCGCAGGATACGTGTAAAGGGGCATTTCTATCTGTATCATGACGTTTTCCTTATGCGGCTGAATATCAGCCTTCTATTTTTCCACCTTGACAACAATCTTTCCATCTACCTATAGATTTCACATAGTAAGAGATTTCAAAGTACATGGTCGGAAAAAATCCGTTCGTGCCGTCTTCGATAGGGCTTGCATGTCAAAGTGAAGGATGTGACCCTTGTCAAAAATGCAATCTTTTTCAAGTATGATTTTTTAAGTGTATAGAATATTGGCCTTCTTGACAAACAATCATCTTCAGTTTTTTTAACACGTTAGCAGCTAAGGATAGGGAGACTAGATGGTGGAGAAACTCAGGAGACAAAGGACCTATGCTCTGGTTGGACACGGAGGCACGGGGAAGACGTCGGTTGCCGAAATGATCCTGCTCAATGCCGGGACCATCAGCAGATTGGGCAAGGTTGAAGAAGGAACAACCTGCCTTGATTACGAACCCGAAGAGATCAAAAGGCGGGGCAGTATCCAGCCTGCTGTGGCCTGCTACGAGTGGCAGAAAAACGCCCACTTTCTCTTGGATACCCCCGGCGACAATAATTTCATTGGGGACCTGTCCTATCAGCTTTTGGCAGCTGACAGTGCGGTTTTCGTCATTGATGCCATTGACGGCGTCAAACCGCTGACAAAAAAACTCTGGGGGGAGGTCCTCAAGGCCGATCTTCCGGCCATGGTCTTCATCAATAAATTAGATCGTGAACGGGCTGACTTTGAATCGGCGTATAATAGTCTGTCGTCCATACTGGGGATCAAAACCGTTCTGCTCAATATTCCCATCGGGGCTGAAACGGATTTTAGAGGCATCGTCGACATTTTACAGGAAAAGGCTTTTTTCTTCCAGGAAGACGGGACTCTCAAAGAGGATCAGATTCCCCCGGAAATGCAAGACAATGCCGCCATGATCCGCGAAGTGACCGTTGAAAATATTGCCGAGACTGATGAAGAATTGATGGAAAAGTATCTGGAAGAGGGGATACTAACTCTTGATGAAATCATTTCAGGTCTCCGTAAAGGAATTGCTTCCCGCGAAATCATTCCGGTCTGTGTCGGTTCGGCTCTCATGAACCGAGGTGGAGTCCAGCTGCTTAATGCCATCCAGGACCTTATGCCGTCTCCTCTCCAACATCCCGAGTGGGCCGGGGAAAACGGAGACACTCGGGTATCTGATCCCGACCAGCCCTTTGCCGGATTTGTATTTAAAACAATCGCCGACCCGTTTGCGGGCCAATTGAATATGGTCCGCGTCCTGTCGGGTACGGTCTCCTCGGATATGAATGTCATCAATACAACCCGAGACGGTAAAGAAAAATTCGGCCAGATCCTGCTCCCCGAAGGAAAAAAACAAAACCCCTGCAAAACCAAACTCGGTCCGGGTGCCATTTTTGCTCTGGCAAAACTCAAGGATACGAGCACAGGGGACACCCTCTGTGCAGAAAAGGCTCCCTTTCTCCTGGCCAAACCGACTCTCCCTCCAACCATTATTTCCTACGCATTGAACGCCGCAGAAAAAGGGGAGGAAGACAAGGTCTTTGCTGCAGTCCAGCGTCTGCTTGAAGAAGATATCCTTTTGTCTCTCTCGCGGAACGAAGAAACAGGGGATATGCTCCTCTCGGGCATGGGGCAACTACACATTGAATTGTCCGTTGAAAAAATCAAACGTCGGTACAAAGCAGACATCATCCTTAAAACACCTAAAATTCCCTACCGGGAAACCATCAAAGGCTCTGCTGAAGTACAGGGCCGCCACAAAAAACAATCCGGTGGAAGGGGACAGTTCGGTGATTGCTGGATCAAAATGGAACCCAACCCTGGAGGCAACGGGTATGAATTTATCAATGCCGTTGTAGGCGGGTCCATCCCGAAACAGTACATTCCAGCAGTTGACAAGGGCGTCCAGGAAGCCGCCGCGCGGGGCGTACTTGCAGGTTACCCGATGATCGATTTCAAAGTGACTCTGTACGACGGTTCCTACCACGCAGTGGACTCTTCAGAAATGGCCTTTAAAGTAGCCGGTTCCCTGGCATTCAAAAAAGCGGCTGAGCAATGCAGCCCGGTTCTGCTTGAACCCATTATGCACACATCAGTTTTTGTTCCGGATGAATACATGGGGGATGTCATCGGGGATCTTTCCGGTCGCCGAGGCAGGGTGTCGGGTTCTGATTCGGACAAGGGCATTACCGTGATCCAGGCACACGTTCCCCTGTCGGAAATTCTCAAATACGCCCCTGATCTGCGATCCATGACCGGAGGACAGGGAACCTTCACTATGGAATTCGATCATTATGAGGAGTGCCCGGCCCAGATTACAGAAAAAGTAATCGCAGAAAGCCAACAGAAAGAAGCATAACCAACAAAACGGGACCGTGTACAACGGTCCCGTTTTGTTGCACCTTGTGCTTTGCTACTCTTTTAGATACATGACCTTATTATTTTGCGTTCATTATTCTACGCTCAACCATAAGGTCTTCATGCTGCACACAATCTATGTCTATACAGTCATTACCCTCTATCTGATTTTCGGAGGGAGCCTGCTCATTCTTTCGGTATATATTGATACCTCCGGTAAAACAGCCCACAAAATCGCCTCGGCCTGGGCCCGATTCGCCATCCGCGCCTGCGGCATCACCGTTCACGCCGACCTGGCGAAGCTCAACCCTGAGCAAACGTATATTTTTGCCTGCAACCACCAAAGCCAGGTAGACATCCCCATCCTTCTTGCCCTTCTCGCAGATTTTAACATCAGTTTTCTGGCCAAGCACACGCTCTTTCGTATTCCCGTTTTGGGAAGAGCGATGCGCAGCCTGGGCTGTATCCCCGTTGACCGCAGTCACACCAGGAAAGCTTTAAGAACGCTAAAGCAAGCTCTCCTACAGCGGTCCAATCCCAATTCCATCCTCGTATTTCCTGAAGGTACGAGGAACGAGACCCTGGGTAATTTTAAATCCGGAGCCATCATTATGGCCATCCAAACAGGGCTGCCCCTTGCACCTGTCGTCATCGCCGGTTCTGGAAAAATTTTGTCAAAAGGCAGCTCCCGCATCACTCCGGGCATAGTCCGGGTGTCTGCTCTGCCCCCCATTGGAATGCAAGGGAACTATACCCTGAAAGATAGAGAATTAGTAAAACAGAAACTACGAACGATGATGAACACTCAACTTTTGGAGTCTGAAAATGGCTGAACCGTATGTTACCCTGACTCCCCTTGGCGGACTCGGGGAAATCGGGATGAACTGCATGGCACTGGAGACCGCAGACTCCATGGTCCTTGTGGACTGTGGCCTCATGTTTCCCGATGATTATCTCTTAGGGGTAGACGTGGTCATCCCCTGTCTGGATTTTATTATTGAACGCAAGGAAAAACTCAAAGGGATCGTTCTTACCCACGGACATGAAGATCATATTGGAGCCCTGCCCTGGCTGATGCAACGGGTTAATGTTCCCTTGTACAGCTCAGAATTTACACTGGCCCTGATCCGCCGCAAACTTGAAGAGCACGGCCTGGCTGAAACCACCACGTTTTGTCCGGTAAAAGGCAGAGACACTGTTGAACTCGGAGACTTCACTTTCCACTTCTTCAGAGTCTGTCATTCTATTATCGAAGGATTTGGTCTTGGCATTGAGACCCCTATCGGTAAAATAGTACACACCGGAGACTTCAAAATTGACCGGAACCCCATGGATGGACACGCAACAGACCTGGATGCCTTCAGGGACTTCTCCCAGGACGGTGTTACTCTGATGTGTTCGGATTCAACCAATGTCGAACGAGAAGGTTTTGCCCTGACAGAGCGGGAAATCAAGGCATCCCTCAATAATATTGTCCAACGCGCACCGGGCAGAATATTGGTCACCCTCTTTTCCAGCCATATCCAGAGGATTCAGGAAATCTTTGACCTGGCCGAAAAATTTGGGAAAAAAGTTGCCGTCAGCGGGAAAAGTATTGCATCCAATATTGAAATCGCCAAAGAATTAGGGCATCTACATTTTTCACAAAAAAATTACTGTGAACTCGAAGATCTTCCCGGGCTCCAGGATTCCGAAACGGTCCTCATTCTTACAGGCTCCCAGGGTGAACCCCTTTCAGCCCTGAGCAGGCTCTCCCGCGGCGAGCATCGTCAGCTCAATGTTCATCAGGGGGACACGGTGATCATGTCTTCACGATTCATCCCCGGAAATACAAAAGCTATCACCAAGGTTATCAATGATCTTTACCGTCTGGGGGCGGAAGTCCTGTACAAAAAAGTACAGGCCATCCATGCCTCGGGACATGCGCACAAAGAAGAACTGAGGATCATGTTCAATACCGTACACCCCAAATTTTTCATCCCCATTCACGGTGAGTACCGGCATCTGCTCATGCACACCAAACTGGCCAGAGAATGCGGTGTCGCTCCGGAACGGACCATCATCCGCGAAGACGGACAACCTGTCACCTTTTTCAAAGACTCAATCCGTCTCGAAGAAACCATCAAGGCAGAATCTCTGCTGGTGGATGGCAAGGGAGTCGGTGACGTTGGGCAAACGGTCATTAAAGAACGCCAGATTCTTGGCGGCGAGGGGCTTGTCATCGTCGTACTGGTTGTCGATCCCAACGATAGGGGCATTGTCCTTGGCCCCCAGATACTCTCCAAAGGATTCATCTTTGAGCAACACCTCTCGCATATTCTGGAAGATGCCAAAGAAATAGTCCTGGACGTCTATGAAAATATCGATCCCCGGGATACAAAAAAACTTAAAGAGCGTATCCGTTCGTCATTACGCCGTTTTTTCAAGAAAATTTTGGGACGTGACCCCATTGTCGTGCCCCTGGTTATTGATATTTCTCAAGACGACAAATAAGCATACCCGTCTGATATTTAGAACAATAGACACCCATTTGAAGTCGGTTACTCCCCAGGCAACACTTCCGTAAGGGGCTTGCCTCTTCATTCCATTTCGTATATGCATCGCCGACTTAAAATTCGCACGTCCGGCAAAAGCCTGGGTGCCCCATCGGGGGGTAAGGACTTTTGCAAACCGGACGGAGGAATAACCCAGGAGGAAAAGTGGCATACGTAACCATGAAGCAAATGCTGGAAACAGGTGTCCATTTTGGACATCAGACCAAACGTTGGAATCCCAAAATGCGCCCATATATCTTCGGCGCTCGCAAGGGTATCCATATTATGGATCTCCAGCAGACTGTCAAAATGTTCAGAACAGCGCATGATTTCATCGCCAGCGTTGTAGCAAATGGCGACAAAATTATTTTCGTGGGCACAAAACGACAGGCCCAGGACGTCATCAAAAGCGAAGCTGAACGCGCCGGAATGTACTACGTCACCAACAGGTGGCTCGGCGGCACCATGACAAACTTCCAGACCATCAAACGCAGCATTGACCGCATGAAAAATCTTGAAGCCATGTTTGAAGACGGCAGCATCAACAGATTCCTCAAAAAGGAAATCGTGCGCATGCAGCGAGAAGTCAACAAACTGAATAAGAACCTCGGCGGCATCAAGGATATGGAAAAACTCCCGGCTGCTGCGTTCATTATTGATCCTCACCGTGAAGATATTGCGGTCAAGGAATGCCGCACCCTTGGAATTCCCATTGTCGCAGTCGTCGACTCCAACTGTGATCCTGATGCCATCGACTACCTCATTCCTGGTAATGACGATGCCATCAGATCTATCAAGCTATTTGCATCCGCTATCGCCGACGCGTGTTTGGAAGGCAAAGACCAGTATGCAGCAGAGATGGACAAGGACGCCGAGGTCGAGTTGGCCAAGGCAGCCCAGCAGGAAGCAGCTCTGGAAGCAAAAAGTGCAGCAACGGAGGAAAAATAGCCATGGGTATCACTGCTCAGCAAGTCAAGGCACTGCGTGAAAAAACAGGCGTTGGCATGATGGATTGCAAAAAAGCCCTTGTACAATGTGACGGCGATGAAGAAGCCTCCGTTGCATATCTACGGGAAAAAGGTCTTGCCACGGCCCAGAAAAAATCCGGGCGGGCTACCTCAGAAGGCTGGATCGGTTTCGCAGCCGCTGACAACCTCACTGCAGCCACCATTATTGAGCTTAAATGTGAAACAGACTTTGTCGCCAAAAATGAAAAATTCCAGAAAACACTTCAGTCTATTGCCGACGACCTGAACAAAAATCAGGCTGCTACTTCAGCTCCAGTGGAATTTTCTGAAGAACTTACCACGCAGTTTACACCCACCGTTAACGAACTGATCACTGTTCTGGGTGAAAACACCCAGCTTGGTCGTTTTTGCAAACTGGCAGTCGAAGGACCTGGAATTATTGGCTCCTACATCCATGCCAACGGCAAAATCGGAGTTCTCGTAGCACTGGAAACGGAATCCGAGGCTGGCGCACAAAAAGATGCACTCAAAGTAACGGCCAAAGATATCGCCATGCAGATCGCCGCTACCAATCCCGCATGCCTCGTTCCGGCGGATCTTCCCCAGGACGTCATTGCCAAAGAAAAAGAGATCTATTTGAATCAGGCCAAAGAAGAAGGCAAACCAGAAAATATTGCTGAAAAAATCGTTATTGGCCGCCTGAATAAATATTACAAAGAAGTCTGCCTGACAGAACAGCCATTCATCAAGGATGACTCCAAGTCGATCAAGGCACTCGTTAAGGAAACCTCAAAAGCCCTTGGCGAGAACATCAAGGTCACCGGTTTCTGCCGAATGGCCCTTGGTGAAGCATAATCCGTCTATGACACAAAAAGGGAGCCTCAAGGCTCCTTTTTTTTGTGTCGTATGTTTTTTTTGCCTCCCGACCATTTTTCCTGTAAACAGCGACAAACATGCTCGTGTAAGGAGTTCTCATGTCAGAAATCCACTATCCCCGCATCCTCTTAAAACTCAGTGGTGAAGCATTGGCCGGCGAACAGGGTTTTGGTATTGACCCGGAAATAGTTCGTTCTATCAGTCAGGAACTGGCCGACATCGCGCATATGGGCGTGCAGCTCGCCATCGTCATAGGCGGCGGTAATATCTTCCGAGGGATATCGTCTTCGGCCAAGGGAATGGACAGATCCTCAGCTGATTACATGGGCATGCTGGCAACAGTGATGAATGCACTGGCCGTACAGGATGCACTGGAAAAGCAGGGGACCCCCACCCGCGTTCTGTCGGCTATAACCATGCGTGAAGTTGCCGAGCCCTATATCCGCCGCAGAGCGATCAGGCATCTGGAAAAAGGCCGGGTTATTATCTGCGCTGCAGGTACGGGCATTCCATATTTCACGACAGACACAGCCGCGGTCATCCGGGCACTGGAACTTAAGACCAATGCCATTCTTAAGGCAACCAGGGTCAATGGTGTCTACGACCGGGACCCGGAAAAAGATCCCAATGCAACGATGTTTGACTCTCTAAGCTACATTGAAGTGCTGCAGAAAAGGCTCAAGGTCATGGACTCGGCGGCCATATCACTATGTATGGACAACGACCTGCCCATTGAAGTATTCAACCTCTTCTGCAAGGGGAACATCAAGCGAGTTGTCCTGGGAGAAACAGTTGGAACAAGAGTACAAGGAGAATAACCATGGAATCTTTTTACGCTGATTGCACCACACGGATGCACAGGGCTCTGGACAACCAGATCAAAGAATTCGGCAAACTGCGCACGGGACGGGCGTCCGCCACGCTGGTTGAGGACATCAGGGTTGACTACTACGGAACGCCCACACCCATCAATCAATTGGCTTCGGTGTCCATCCCGGATAGCCGGACCATTTCCATACAGCCGTGGGACCGCAACGGATTCAGCAGCATCGAAAAAGCCATCCTCAAATCCGACCTGGGGCTCACCCCCATAAACGACGGGAAAGCTATCCGCATCTCCATACCCACCCTTACGGAAGAGCGTCGTAAAGACCTGGTCAAAATGGCAAAAAAATATACAGAAGACGCCAAAATCGCGCAGCGCAATGTTCGTCGGGAAATGAACGATGTCTTAAAAAAGATGAAAAACGACAAAGAAATCAACGAAGACGAAATGCACAAAGCCCAGGATGAGATCCAAAAAATTACCGATGATGCGAGTAAGCAGGCTGACAGAATTCTTGCTGAAAAAGAAAAAGAAATAATGGAGATCTAACCTGGACACTCCACGTTTACC